>Ga0256843_1000191_pt1 | contig 54043 bp, 48 predicted proteins | sample AlvinellametaG_FD_191572 | JGI IMG/M metagenome (GOLD analysis project Ga0256843, IMG submission 191572) | Pompeii worm associated microbial communities from hydrothermal vent at the East Pacific Rise, Pacific Ocean - Alvinella | ecosystem: Host-associated > Annelida > Integument > Unclassified ...
TTATTATTATATATAACAAATTATATACATTTTTAGATGGACTGTTTTTATTGGTTTTTCCTAAGCTACTCTTTTGAAATAGTGTTAATTCTTTTTTTAATATTTCTGTTTATTTTAATGATCTTTTTTAGCTCTTTTTTAATTAAGCTAAAGGATTATATTTTTTTATACTAAATTGTCAAAACTTTATTTGAGTTTTTTTAATTTAATAAATGGTGGGCCTGGTTGGAATTGAACCAACGACCAATTGGTTATGAGCCAACTGCTCTAACCCCTGAGCTACAGGCCCTTATTAAATGGAGGAAGATGAGGGATTCGAACCCTCGGAACCAATTGCTTGGTTCACTCCCTTAGCAGGGGAGCCCGTTCAGCCACTCTGGCAATCTTCCAAAATCTAAATATTTTTTTGTAAAAAAAAATGGAGGAAGAACAGGGATTCGAACCCTGGGTATCGTGAGATACAACGGTTTTCAAGACCGTCGCTTTCGACCACTCAGCCATTCTTCCAACAAATATTTTTTTGTTTTAACAGATTATGTTAAATGGCTCCCCTGACTGGATTCGAACCAGTGACCATAGGATTAACAGTCCCGTACTCTACCACTGAGCTACAGAGGAATATATAATTGTATGTGTTTTAAGCTTCTGCTTTTAACGAAACAGATAATATTGATTTTCATTATAAAGTCAAAACTTTTTTAATACTTTTTTTAATAAAAAAAATAACTAGCTAAATATAGCTAGTTATTTCATTTTTACACATCTAAATTTTCAACTTCTTTTGCTCTTGTTTGAATAAATCTTCTTCTTGGAGCAACATCAGGTCCCATCAATGTTTTAAATACTTGATCTGCTCTTTCAGCATCTTCAATTTTTACCTTAAACATTTTTCTTTGTTCTGGATCCATTGTAGTTTCCCAAAGTTGTTCTGGATTCATTTCCCCCAATCATTTATATCTTTGTACATTTTCACCTGTAATTCCATGTTCTTCTAAAACCCTAACTTTTTCTTCATCAGAATAAACATACCAAGATTGTTTACCTTTTGTAAGCTTATATAAAGGTGGATTAGCAATATATAAATATCAACCTTCAATAACTTCTTTTAAATATCTGAAAAATAATGTAAGTAGTAATGTTTTAATATGAGCACCATCAACATCAGCATCCGTCATTATAACAATTCTATGATATCTTAATTTTGATATTTCAAAACTATCTCAAATAGAAGTTCATAAAGCTACAATAAGATTCTTAATTTCATCATTAGCAAAAATTTTATCAATTCTTGCTTGTTCTGTATTAAGAATTTTACCTTTTAATGGTAAAATAGCTTGATGTTCTCTATCTCTACCCTGCTTAGCTGAACCACCAGCAGAGTCTCCTTCGACAATATATAATTCAGAAACTTTTGGATCCCTACTTGAACAATCAGCCAGTTTACCTGGAAGAGTTAATCCTTCTAAAGCTCATTTTCTAACAACTGTATCTCTAGCAGCTCTAGCAGCTAATCTAGCTTTTGCAGCTAAGAAAGTTTTTTCAATAATTTTTTTAGCACTTGTTGGATTTTCTTCTAAAAATTCCATTAATTTTTCAGAAACAACTCAATCAACAGCTCATCTAGCTTCACTTGAACCTAATTTTGCTTTAGTTTGTCCTTCAAATTGTGGATCTTCTAATTTAATAGAAATTACACAAGTAATCCCTTCAACTACATCATCATTAGTAAGATTTTGGTCTTTTTCTTTTAAAATTCCTTTTTCTCTAGCATATTTATTAATTGTTCTAGTTAATGCAGTTCTAAAACCAGTTAAATGAGTTCAACCTTCTGGAGTATGAACATTATTAACAAAAGCAATGATATTACTAGAATATTCTCTATTATATTGAAGAGAAGTTTCAACTAAAACACCTTTATTTTCTTTTTCTACATAAAAAATATCTCAAAGTGTATCTTCTTTTTTATTTAAAAATTGAACATAAGATTTAATACCTCATTCAAAATAAAATCTATATTCAGCACCATTTCTTTCATCAATAATATCTAATTGAATTCATTTAGTTAAATATGCTTGTTGTCTTAATCTTTTTAAAATTGTTTTATAATCAAATTTAATTGTTTCTTTAAAAATAGTAGCATCAGGATAAAATTTGATAGTTGTACCTGTTTTTTTAGATTTTCAAATTTCTTCTACTTGTCCATTTGGTACTCATTCTTTATATGATTGATAGAAAATTTTTCCTTCTCTTTCAACAGTTGCTTCCATAAAAGTAGACAATGCATTTACTACAGAAGAACCAACACCATGTAATCAACCAGAAACTTTATAACCTCCTCAACCAAATTTTCAACCAGCATGAAGAACAGTTAAAGTAGTTTCTAAAGTAGAAACACCAGTTTTTGGATGAATTCAAGTTGGAATTCATCTACCATTATCTTCAACACTACAAGCACCATCTTCATGAAGCCTAACAGTAATATGGTCACAATGACCAGCAATTGCCTCATCTATAGAATTATCTACAATTTCCCAAACAAGGTGATGTAAACCTCTAACATCAGTAGAACCAATATACATTCAAGGTCTTTTTCTAACTGGTTCAAGTCCTTCTAAAACCTGAATACTATCAGCTCAATACTCTTGAGTTTGTTTATCTGCCATATTTTTATTTTTTTATAGAATAAAAGATTTTCTCTATTTTACTATATTTATTTTTAAAAAAAATCAAGTAAATGCTTTAAAATACACATAAGTTTTTTTAAAATTATTCTATGGCTTAATTTTTATATAAAAAACACCAAAAATGATTTTTGGTGTTTTTGGGAAATATACAGAGATTAATTTAAAATTTATTATTTTAGTTTTTTGAATATAAATAAATGTTCATGCATAATAAGTAAAAAATTATAGTCTTTACTTTTTTGCACCCAAAATCAAGTAGCTTTACAATTATGTTGTACTTTAATAATATCTTCTTTCAAAGCAAAACCTACTTTTAAAAATCTTTCCATAGTTTTAAAAGCCAAAGGCTGATACATTTTTTCTCTTCTAGTATCTCACATCAAAACAGCACAGAATCATCATTTTTTCAGCACTCTGAAACTTTCTTTAGCAACTTTTTCTATTTCATCACAAAACTCATCTAAATTATGGATATGAGATAAATCCCCCTTTATTCAGTCACTATATTTTATAATATCAACATAAGGTGGATGCATTAGCACAAAATCAATACTTTCATCTTTTAAATCTTTATTTTTCTTTGTAGCATTATGTTTTTTTACTTTTATTTTTCACCATTTATTTTTCTTCAAATCATGATTTTCTAAACATTCATTTATTTGTTTTAATCAAACATCTTCAAAATCCAAAAAACTTTCAGTCAATTTTATTGCTTCTGGATTTATATCATAGCAAAGCAAGTTTCTACCCAAAAGTTTTGCCTCAATAGCAGTTGTTCAACCTCAAATCATAGGATCAAGTAAATAATCCCCCTTTTTAGAATATCTCAAAATAAGATTTCTAACAACCTCAGGAGACCAATTTCATCTATATTTTGAATTATGAGTAACCCAATTTCATCTTCTAGGAAAAGACCAAACAGTTGAACATTCTTGTTCAAAATTTTCTGGAGGTAATTTTAGTTTTTTAGCCATTTTTTGAATATATTAAGTTTAAATCTAGTTCTTCATCATAATCAATATATTGAGGATCTTTTTTATTATAATTTCATTTTTTTAGTTCTACATTTTCTATTTTCTCACAATCTTTATGAACTTTGCTATCAAAATAAAATCCCCAATTTGTACCTGAAAACACAAACTTATCAAAATCTATATCTTTATCAATCTCTTCATTTATTCACTCCAAATAATACAATTCTTTATATTTTTTCTGCATAATTTTTTAAATAAAAAAATAATATACCCTTAAGTATATAAAAAGTATATTATTTTGCAAGTTTATTTTTTTTATAAAATTTATACATTATAATTATTGAAAAAACCAGGGTTATAAATAATACTGAATAAGAAATAACTATCCCTAAGAAAAAAGAATTAAGAAATCAATCATCATATGTTCATTCTTTGTACTCAAAAAAATATTTATATATAGATAATCATATACCTGCTGAAAATAATGATAAACTAAAATTAAAAATATACTCAATTACATTTTTAATTTTTTTTGATGTTTCTTTTTCATTAATATTATTAATAACATTTAAAAATAACATTAATAACCAAACTAATATTACAAATAATATTAACATTATACATTCTAAATATACAGAAAATTCACTAATATCTATTCTAATCTTTTCTGTTAATATATATGCAATAAGTGCTGAAAATAAACTACTAGAAACTAATCCTAAAACATAAAAAAAACCTTTTCATTCTTCTAAATTTTTATTTTTCATTCTATCTAATTAATTCAAATAAAACTCCTTCTTTCAACATCTCCAAATTATAAATATTTCAATCCATTTTATTATATGCTTCTTCAAGTGGTTTACTTGCAGTATGCCAACCTAGTCAATCTATAATCCAGAAGAAAGGAATATTTTGTTTTTGCATAAAATCATATAATCAAGCAAATTCTCAAGCTACAGCTTTTAGTTTACTTCAACCTCATCAATAATAATTTACTTCTATCAAATACACTTGTTTTTTCTCACTATCAAAAATAGCAAAATCAAATCTTCTACTTGATTTATCAGATTTCACTTCTACTCACCAGGTATCTTTTATAAATTTAGCAGTTGCTTGTTCTTTGTATTCAAAGCCTTTTTGTTTACACAAATCTTTTACAAATTCTTCAACCAAATCTTCCATCAAATCCCCAGTTCTATTTTTTCTTGCATTACTATCAAGTCCAGTTTCCACACCAAAAACATAATCATTCAAATTTGAAATATATTTATTTTCAAAAACTTTTTTGAGCCCAGAAACTCTAAAAAATTTTAGCATTTCAATTTCTTCAAAATCTTTTTTAGGATTAAATAAATCTTTTACTTCCTTTATTTCAAAAGTTTCTCTATCCAAAATTTGTTTATCAAAACTTCTAACAGCAATTAAAATAGGCAAAACCTTTCTAATTTCAGGATAATTTTTTATTAATTCTAAAAATTTTTCTTCAATATTTTTTTCACCCAAAAGAGAGTTCAGAATATTCAACTGAACTTTTATCTCAAAAGTATTTTCTTTTATTTTTTCAAAGTTTGAAAAGTAATCCCAAGAAAATATTGAGGATTGTAATGTGGAGATTAGGGTTTGAAAATTAGGCATTTTTTAGTTTAATTAAATATATTCCAAGAATCATTAAGTAATTTTTCTCATCTTTTTATTATATCCTCTTCTAAAAAATCTCATTTTTTCTCAATATATTCTGCTAATTCTTTATTATTACTAATTGTAGATTTTTTATAATATTCTATTTTATTAATTGGAAAATTATTTGAGGCTGTTTTATTATAAATAGGTCACAAAACAGTTAAATTTCAAATTGAATTTACTATTTCATTATCTATTTTTAATGTTTTTGGATTTCTTGGATAAATATGTTCAATAGTCACATTATTATTATTTTGTTCTTCTGAAAAATTATAAATTTTATCAAAAAAATATTTTATAATATTTTCATTTTTTCTTGAATAAGTTAATCTACTAATTAAATTAACTTTATATTCTTCTTCTGTAGGAAACAATTTATCAATTTTTCCAATAGATTTATCTATTAAGTTTTCAAGATTTTTTCTAGAAATATCCTTATTATTTATTTCATAAAAATCAATTGCTAAACCTGAAAATAATCATTCTAATGGAGAAGGTGATTTTCATGTTACTTTATAAATAAATATAAAGTTTTCTATTTTTTCAATAAATTTTTTAATCTTTAATGTATTTATTTCATTAAATTTATCTAATTGAATTATTTTTAATAATGACAATATTAATGGATTAACTTGAATTACATTTAAATTATCAATACTTTTTAAAAAATGATAAAAAGGCATCTTAAGTCAAGGAAAATCAATTACATTTGGATATAGTATAATTCAATATAATTTAGAATGTTTTACTAAATCTAATATTAATGAATCATAATCTTTATATAACTCATTATTAATACAATTTTTAAGTTCTTTATATAATTTTTTGTCAGTTATCTTCCTATGTTTAGATAACCAAAAATGTCTAATAAATTTAGTAATATCAAAATCTTTATCTCAATAAGATAAATTAGATACAATTTTATTCTCCCAAATAAAATTTATTTTTTCAATAGATTTAGTTGTATTTTTAAATAATAAATTTTTTAATACATCAGCTGTTGATAATTTCATTCCAGTTGCATTAATTGTCTCAAAAAAAGTAAAAGCATCTTCTCAAGAACTAACTTCAATATATACTAATTCTAATTTTTTTATTCTTTCTCTTAATATCTTTAATTTTTTTATTTTTTTATCTTTTTCTTCTCCTATATAATTATTTATTTTACTTTCTAATAATTTGTAATTATCAAATACTCTTTCTTCCTCCTTAGTTTCAGGAATAGATTCATAAATATTTCATTTCTTATCTTGGATATATTTTTCAAAAAAATCTCTTAAAGATAATCAAGGAGTAATTTTATAACCTTCAGCTTCTCAATCATCATCTAAATCAGCAATGTAACTTCATTGAATTTTATTGGATTTTTCAACTTCTTTCAAATCATAAAAAATATTTCTTAAAATTGATAAAAATATAGTTATAGTTAAAAGCCTTTGTTGTCAGTCAACAATTTCTTTATATCATTTATCTTGAAATTCTTTATTTAAAACAATTGTTCACAAAAAATAATTGTCTTCTTCATCAATTAAATAATCCCAAAAGTTTTCTATATAATCCTTTCACCAAGAATATTCTCTTTGATTAAGAGGTATTTTATATTGTATATCTTTTTTAGTTAATAAATCTACTATTTTTATTTTATCTGCTCAAAATTCTTGCATTACTTATTTATTTAAAAACTAATAATTCCTCACTACTATCTCCTCAACTTTCCCCCTACCACTAGCCTTAGAATTTATCATCCTTGTGGCTTTTACAATTTTGAAATCAAAGCCTTTGTATAATTCTCTGATAAATGGTGTGTTGTGGTTTGAAAGCATTACTTTACATCACATCTTGTCTAACTTTTTAAAAACTTTTGCTAGCTTTTTTTGTATATCTTGTCAAAATCAAGATTTATCATAGCTGGTAAAATTTGCTGATTCTGTTAAAACATCATATGGTGGATCAAAGTAGATAAAATCTCATTTGTGAGCATTTTTTAAAACTTGTTCAAATCCTGCTAGTTTTATTTCAGCTTTTGTTTTGTTTAAAAGTTTTGAAGTGTTTATGATATTTTCTTTTTGTATGAAATCTGGATTTGTGTATTTTCAGAATGGAACATTAAATTGCCCTGAACTATTTACTCTGTAAAGTCAGTTAAAACAAGTTCTGTTTAAATACATAAATCTTCCTGCTCTCTCTATATCTGTATGATTTTTTAATCCTCATTCCTCTCTATCCCAAGATCTTAATTCTAAAAATTTTTCTTTTGAATACTCTAGACTTTCTAAAAAAGAAATTAATTTTTTTGGTTTATTTTTAATTGTTTTATAAAGATTTATTAATTCCTCATTTACATCAGATAAATAACTTTTTTCTCTTTGTAAATTAAAAAATACTGCTCAACCTCATAAAAATGGTTCATGATAATTTTTAAAATCTTTTGGAAAAAGCTCTTGAAATTGTGATATAAGTTGTCTTTTTCAACCTACCCATTTAATAAATGGTTTTGCTTTTATCATATCAATATTTTCTTCAAAAAAATCTTCTGCTTCTTTTTTATCAGAAAAATTTAAATGCTCACACCAAGACTTAACAATATGAATTGTTAAACCAAATTTCAAGCAAATAGAATTTAGAGCTAAAGTTGTCATAATTTTTTATTATTTTTATTGCATATAATATACTGATTTATTTAAAATCTCAAAGAAAAATTTGCATTTTAATGTTAAAATGTATATAATATAGTTACTTTTGGGATTTGCCCACTGATTCCAGTAGAAATACTGGATGACAATTAATTAGAGATTTAAGAGATTCTTAAGTCTCTTTTTTATTTTATTAAAATCATTTATATGAATCTGTCATTCTCTTGATTCAAATCTTTTAATATTTAGCATTTTTATTTGATATAAAAGTGCAGTATAAATAATTCAGTGAATTTTATATTGTGCAAACCAAGTTCATGTTTTTATTTGTGTGCTAAGAGGAATAACTATACAATTTTGTGAAGAAAGTTTTTTTATAACTAAAACAGGCCTTTTAAATTTTTTTCATTTTCAACAAGATTCTTGTCATATATTTATTCAGATACTTGTCCACCAAATATCTCATTCTTTAAATAAGATATTAGATTTATTTAATTCTAAATTTTTCTTAAAATCATTCCATTTATCAAACTCTTTTTCCATTTATTTATCTTAAATTATTATGTATATATTTTTATTATATACATAATTTAAAAATATCAAACAAAAAAACTAGAAATTAATCTAGTTTCATTCACCTCCTCCTGCTGCTTCTAATTTTGCTTGTTCATCTGCAAAACCACATGCATCAATAATTGGTCATAATTTTCACATCATAATTTGTGGTAAACCTGAAAAGTTTTGCCCTATTCTGTGGTCTGTAACTCTGTCTTGTGGAAAATTGTAAGTTCTAATTTTTTCACTTCTATCTCCTGAACCAACTTGAGTTGCTCTTGTTTCTCATAATTCTTTTGCTCTTTTCTCTTCTGCTAAAACTTGAAGTTTTGATCTCATAATATTAAAAGCTTTTTCTCTATTTTTATGTTGAGATCTTCAGTCACTACAAAGAACAATTATTCCTGTAGGTAGATGTTTCAGATGTACAGCAGAATCTGCTTTGTTTGCATGTTGTCCTCCTGGCCCTCCTGATCTTGTAAATTTCATTTCAATTTCATCCATGTTTAATTCAAAATCTAGTTCATCAACTTCTGGCATAATAGCAACAGTAACAGCTGAAGTATGAACTCTTCACTTACTTTCTGTTTCTGGAATTCTTTGAACCCTGTGAACTCCTGATTCATATTTAAATCTTGAGTATGCTCATTCTCATTTAATTTCAAAAACCATTTCTTTTATTCATCCTGTATCTGGAATATTTTGCTCTATAATTTCTGTTTTATATCATTCTTCTTGAGCAAAAGTTAAATATGCTCTTGATAATTCTCATGCAAAAAGTGCTGCTTCATCTCAACCAGCTGCTGCCCTTATTTCCACCATAATATTTTTATCATCATTTGGATCTTTTGGAAGAAGTGCTAATTTTAATTTTTCTTCAAATTTTGGAATTTTTTCTTCAATTTCTTTTATTTCTTCTTTTAACATCTCTTTCATTTCATCATCTTTTTCAGCAGAAAGCATTTCTTTATTTTCAACTAAAGCTTCATTTAATTCTTTATATTCTTTATAAAGATTCACAGCTTCTTCAATATTTTTCTTTCTAGTAGATACCTGTCTAACTTTTTTTTGATCTTTAAAAATTTCAGGATCAGATAACTTTTTTTCTAATTCCTCAAATTCTTCAACTAAACTATCTAAATTAAATTTCATATATTTATATTATTTCTAAATTTTGCTTATAATAGTAAAAAAAACAAAAAAAGCAAGAATATATTTTTCTTGCTTATTTTTTCTTTATAAAACTTTTAACATTGTCTTTTACTACATCTGGTATTTGAGAATACATCCCTAAAATACTTTTTACTTTATTATAAACTGCAATCATTTCTAAAACTGGTCATAAAGCTTTAAAAACTCTAACTAGTACAAAAGTAAGAGCCAAAAGAGCACTAATCCCTGAAAAGTATAATATAATTTGTAAAACTTCTATAATAGTCATAATCTTTTTATTAGTTAATATTTATGTTATTTTATCATAATTTTTTATAATTGCAAAATTATTTATTTTTTCTTGACTATTATTTTTTTTGAATAATATATTAACATATTATTATTTATTAATATGTTTTATGAGTGTAAAAATGCAAAAAATTGATAATATAGCAGATTTATTAAAAAATTTTTCTAATACAAATAAATTAAAAATTCTTTGTTATATATGAAAAGATGAAAAAAATGTATCTGATATTATTGAAAATGTCTGAGTTTCCCAATCAATGGTTTCTCAAATTCTAAATAAAATGAAATTGGAAAATATACTTTCTAGTGAGAAAAATTGAAAAGAAATTTTTTATAAAATTTCAGACATAAAAATTATTAAACTTATTAATAGTTTAAAAAATATATTTAATTAAAACAATAAAAAATGCTAAAAAAAATATTATTATCATTACTATTAATAACACTATTATCTAGTTGTTGAAGTAATGAAGATGAAAAAAAAGTTACTAAATCTTTTTCAACTTATGTTGTAAAAACAGGACATATTTCAAGTTCTAACAGATTTACTGGCTATACTTCTGGAACAAAAGAAGTTATGCTTGCTACAAAAGCTCCTTGAAGAATTGTTTATTTAAATAAAAATGTTTGAGATAAAGTAAAAAAATGAGAACTTTTAGCTAGATTAGATTCAGCAGAAGCAAAAACTGGATATTCTACAGCTGACTCTATTGTAAATAGTTTATATAGTTTAAGAAAACAAACAGGTTTAGCATTTGATGGTCAAATTGCAGGTGTTAATGCTAAAATTGCTCAAGCTAAAATTTGAATAAAATGAGTAAATACAGGCTTAGAAGACACAAAAAAAATAACTGCTTCTCAATTAGAAACAGCTAAATCATGAGTAGAACAAGCTAAATTATGATTAGAAACAGCTAAAGTAAATCTAGAAAAGACTAAAAAGACTTTAGAATCAAATAAGAAAAATATATTAGATTGATGAAAAACAGCAATTACACAAGCTATTATTTTATATAAAAGTATAATTGATTTTTCAGATAAAACTTTATGAGTAACAGAAGAAAATAAAAAATCTAATGATAAATTTGAAGATTATTTATGAGCAAAAGACACAACTCAATTAAGAAAAACAGAAGAATTATTTAAAACTACAAAAATTGATTTTGATGAATTTGAAAAATATTATAATGAATTTATTGAAAATAAAAACCCTAGTGAAGAAGAAATTGTTAATTGATTAAAAATAGCTGAAGTAACTGCTGAAAAACAAAAAATTTTATTAAAAGAATTATATACAACTCTTGACAATTCAATAGTAAATATATATTTTCCAGAAGAAATGATAAATGAATACAAAAAAAATGTTAGTACAATGTGATCTCAAGTAGAATCTACAATATTAACAGTTAATGGTAATTTTGTATTATGAATAAAATGAACTCTTCAAAATCTTGAAACTTTTAATTCTGAGGAAGACAAAGGTATTTCTTTACTTGAAAAACAAGTTAGTCTTGCTGAAGCATCACTTGAAACTGCTAAAAAAACTCTTATTCAATATGAAAATATGAATAATTGACAAGTTAACTGAGTAGTAGTTAAAAAAGAAATAGCAGAACAACAATTAAAAGAAGCTCTTGAATGATTGAAAGCAATAAAAGCTCAAAAAGAAGCATCTCTAAAAGAAATTGATGCAAAAATAGCTGAAGCAAATTGAGGAAAAAATTCTGCAAATGTTATGATTAATAACTGAAAAATTTTCTCAAATATTTCATGAATAATTACTCAAAAGATGGCTGAAGTATGACAAGTAACCAATGCTTGAATGCCACTTTATAAAGTAGTAGATACTTCATCTTTAAAAGTAAAAACTTCTGTTCCAAGTAGTATTTATAAAGATTTAAAAATTGGACAAAAAATAGATTTGGCTGTTGAATGATATAATAAAAAAATTACTTGAGAAATTTCTCTTTTATCAAAATCAGCAAATAGATTTACAAAAAAATATGATATTGAAATTAAAATAAATAATAAATCAGGAGAAATTCCATTATGAGCAATGGCTTTAATTCAAATAAAAGAAAAAACTAGTTCAAAAATGTGAAATCCAATAATTCCAAATAATGCAATTATTTCAAAATTCTCTCTTCCTGCTGTATATGTTTTAAAAGATTGAAAAGCTAATCTACAAACTATTAAAGTAATTAAATTATGAGAAGAACAATCAGAAGTAACATGAATAAAATCTCTTGATAAAATAATAACTTCATGAAAAGAAAATATTTATGATTGAGAAATATTAGAAGAAATTAAAAAAGAAGAAGAGAAGAAGGAAAATAAATAATAACTCTCTCTTGAATTCTCTCTCTTTTCAAGAGAAAGAGGCAACACTATACTTATTTTTAGTACACTTTGCTCTTGAAAAGAGTAAATGTCCGATAGGACAAAAGAGTTATTTAATTAAAAACTAAACACAAATTTATGTTTGCAAAAATAGCAGAATTTTTTATAAAAAACTGAAAATTAACTGTAGTTTTGGTGCTTGTTACCTTAATTACAGGTCTTTGAAGTTATATAATTCTACCTAAACAATACAACCCCACTATTGTAGTTCCTGCTTTTGAAATAGTGGTTCCTTCAATGTGACTTGAGGCTGAAGAAATTTCTAAAATTGTAGTTTCTCCACTTGAAAATAAAATAATGGAGCTAGAATGAATAGATAAAGTTTATGGTATTGCTGGAGATAATTATGGGTGAGTAATGGCAAAATTTCATGTTGGTATTGATAAAGAAAAAGCTAAAATTAGACTAATTCAAAAAATTAGAGAAAATGATAATTTAAAACCTTTATGAGTTAGTGAACCTATAATTAAAACTATTGATCCAGATGAATTATCTCAAATAATTTTTAGTATTTCTCTAAAAGAAAATAAAGATAACTTAACAAAAAAAGAAAAATACATTTATCTTAGACAAATAGCTAATATTATTAAAGATAAATTAAAAACTGTTGAAAATGTTACTACATTAGAAATAGTTGGATGATATAAAAAAGATTTAGTTGTTGAATTAAATCTATGAGAAATAGAAGCAAAAAATGTAGATATAATGCAAGTTTATGATGCTTTACAAAAAAACAATTTAAGTCTGCCTAGTTGAGATATTATTCAAAAAAATTGAACTAGAATATTTGTAGAAACTAATTGAAAAATAAGAGATAGAGAAGAATTAAGAAAATTAATAATTTGAAATTATAATTGAAATATAGTTTACTTAGAAGATATTGCAGAAATAAAATTAGCTACAAAAAAAATAGATAAAATAAGTAATATTTATAGTTGAAGTTGATCTGAAATAAGTGTATTTTTATGAGTATGAAAGGCATTATGAACAAATGCAGTATTTGTTACTCAAAATGTTTTAGAAAAACTTGAGCAAGTAAAAAAAGAAATACCAAATAATATTGATATAAAAGTTATTTCAAATGAATGAGCAAAAGCAAGTAATGCTACAAATATGCTTTTGATTAATTTAGTACAATCTGTTTTAATAGTTTTTGCTGTTTTAGCTTTGTATTTATGAGCAAAAAACGCTTTTAATACAGCTGTTTCAATTCCATTAACTCTTTGAATGGTTTTTGTATTTGCTCTTATTGCTTGAGAAAATATTAATAAAATTACTCTTTTTGCATTAATTTTAGTGCTTTGAATGTTGGTTGATAATTCAACAGTAGTTGTAGAAAATATTGCAAGACATTTGAATGAAAGAATAAAAACCTGAAAATCAAAATTAGAAGCTGTTTTAGAATGAACTCAAGAAGTTTGAGTTTGAGTAATCCTTGCAACTTTAACTAGACTACTTGCTTTTGGTTCAATGTTTGCAGTAACTTGAATGATGTGAGAATATATGAATCCTATTCCAAAATTTGCAATTTGGGCATTACTAATATCTATTGCAATTGCCTTTACAATAAATCCTTGGATATCATATATTTCAGCAAAAGATACAAAAGAAAGTGATAGAAATTGAGAAGAACATAAAGAAAAAGAATCTCCACTTAAAATCAGAAAAAAATATTTAGCTTTTATGAGATTATTTTTGAATAATGATGAAAAATCAAATTCAAGAAGAAAAATATTTAAAATTACTTTCTGGATAAGTTTGTTTGTAATTCTAGTTGCTCCAATATATTTGGGAATATTTAAAGCAAGAATGCTTCCAAAATCTAATCAAAATCAAATATATCTTTGGATAGATACAAAAAGAGAAAATTCAGCTGAAAAAACTGAAGAAATAGAAAAATATGCTTCAACATTTTTAACAAAACAAAATTATGTAGAAAATTTAACTTCTACAATTGGACAAGCATATATCTGAGATTTTGCTAATTTATTTAGATGAGGATTATCAAGAATTTGAGAAAATCAAATTAGTATGAGAATCAAACTATTAAGTCCTTCTGAGTATAAGGAAAGATTCAAGAAAAACAGAGATAATTCTGAAAAAATTACAATTGATTTAAGACCAAAATTAAGAGAATATTTACTAGAAAAATATCCTGATGTCAAAATTCAATTATTAGAAGATCCACCTGGACCTCCTGTAAAAGCAACATTTTTAATAAAATTAAAATGAAATGCTAGTGCTGAGAATAAAGAAAAATTTGTTAATCAAGTAGAAACACAAGTAAGAAAGATAGCTCCTGAACAAAATCTAGTTGATATTTATAATTCAAATTCTTCTACATATAAAAAACTAAAAGTTAATTTAGATAGAGAAAGTGTAGTAAGAGCAGGTTTAACAATGCAACAAGTTGAATATACTCTTGGAATTATTCTTCACTGAAAAGAAACAAATTTAATAGAAGATAAAAATTCTTTTGAACCTACAAACATAATAATTACAACTCCTAAAAAATGAGTTGATACAATTGAAGAACTTAGAAATATTACTTTTACAAATCAAAGATGAGAAAAAGTTCCATTAAGTAGTTTAGCTAATATTGAATACTCTTTTGTAGCTCCAGAAATTAATTCAGATAACAGAGAAGAAACAACTTATATTTACTGAGAAATGTGAGATAATTCTCTAATTTATCCAGTAATTAAATTATTTGGAATATTTATGTGAGATTCTTTCTTATGAGATGATTATAAAATAAAAGATTGGGATTTATATCAAATAACTTATACAGGATTAAAAGATTGAAAAGATTATGTTCTAGAATGGTGATGAGAATGGGAATTAACAATGGATACTTTTAGAGATTTATGAATGGCAATGGCTATTTCACTATTAGCAATTTATTTTGTTTTAGTATGACAATTTGGTAGTTTCTGAATTGCTTGAGTAGTTATGATAACATTTTTACTAGGTTTCTTCTGAGTATGGCCAGGTTTTACATTTTTATACCTTTTCCAAAATGAATATTTTTCAGCAACTTCAATGATATGAGTAATTGCTCTAGCCTGAATAGTTGTATGAAATGCCATAATTTTGATAGATTATATAAATGTATTAAAGAAAAACTGATTAACCCTAAATGAAGCACTTCTAAAAGCCTGATATGTAAGATTTGCTCCAATTATTTTAACAAGTCTAACAACAGTTTTCTGAGCTGCAACAATAGTCTGAGACCCTGTATGGTCATGACTAGCCTGGGCAATAATCTGGTGACTAGCTGTAAGTTCAATCCTAACACTTATAGTTATTCCAATTTTCTACTATGAAAGTCAAAAAAATATATGGAAATAAAAAACACTTTTTAAAAAGTGTTTTTTTGCTTTATTTCAAATATAATATATAATAAAAACAATTATTTTTAAAAATAAAAAAATGTTTAAGAAAAAAGAGTCTGAAGAAGTAAATATTCATTTAATAATTGTTTCTTCTTTTATAATATTTTATACTTTGTATATTGGTGCTAGTTTTATTATTCCTTTTATAATAGCAGTACTTTTTTCATTTGCTATAATTGGTGCTAGTAACTTTTATCAAAGATTTAAAATTCCTAAGATAATTGCAATGATTATGTCTCTTGCAACATATTCAATTATATTTTGGTTATTTTGAGAATTAATTAATTCTAATATTGATGAGTTAATCAATAAACTACCAGATTATCAAGAACAAATTAGTGAAATAATTAAAAATTTCTTTAATAAAACTAGTATTCCAGAGCCTAAAAGTGTAAATGAAATGCTAAAGAACTTTGATATGGCATCTATTTTTCAAACAATACTTGGTTGAATAACTTCTGCATTTTCTAATATTTGAATAATTTTCTTCTATACATTATTTATTCTACTTGAATATAGATACTTTGGAGATAAGTTAACATTAATGATAGCAAATGAAGAAAAAAGAGAAAATGTGGTAGAAACTATTATAAAAATAAAAAATGATACTAAAGCATATTTTATTATAAAAACTATAGTAAGTTCTATAACTGCTTCTCTAAGTTATTTAGTAATGGCTAGTTTTAATTTAGATTTTGCAGTATTTTGGTCTTTCTTAATATTTATATTAAATTTTATACCAAATGTAGGTTCAATAATTGCTCTATCATTTCCAATAGCAATTGCTCTTATACAAAAAGATATGTCATTACTTAGTTTCTCATTTATTACATCTGGTTTGATTTGAATTCAGATTTTGATGTGAAACATAATAGAACCTAAATTTATGTGAAATAGGCTAAATTTAAGCCCACTAGCTATTATATTATCTCTTTCATTTTGGTGAGCTCTTTGGTGAGTAATATGAATGCTATTATCAGTTCCAATAATGGTAATTATAAATATTATTTTAGCTAAAATTCCAACTACTAAACCAATTGCAATATTATTATCTGAAAAATGAGAATTAAAAATACAAAGTGATGAAGAAGTTACAAAAACAAGAAAAAGAATTTTAAACAAAATTAAAGATAAAATTTTAAAATAAAAAAACTAATAATTTATAAATTATTAGTTTTTTTAAAAATCATTAACCCAATCATTATTAGTATTTAATTCTGTAGTATTAGAATAGTTTGTTCAATAAGTACTATCAGTTTGCGAAAAAACACAAGTTCAAATAAATTTAGATTTATCTATAATAGCTCCTGGATTTGCATATTGTTCAACATCTATTCATAATAATCCTCATAATATAGGAAAAACAAATATAGAAACAACAGTAACAATTAAACCAATTACAGCATATCTAATTGTATTAATAGCTGGTTTAATTTTATCATCTTTTCATCCTGAAAGAATTAAAAGTAAACCTCACCATAAAATAAAAACAATTGATAAAATCCCTGATATTAAAACAAATAAAGAAATTATTGTTAATATAAAATCTCAAAATGTCATTCATTCTGGGAAAATTTGACATGAACCTCAACTAGAAACAAAAGGATTTGCTAACTCTGTAGCTGCATTTGCAATTTCAAAAATCATATTTTTTTTTATTAAATTTTAATCTAAAACTTTTAAATTAATTTTTTTTCATATTTTAACTCATAATAATCTTAAAATTGATCTTAAAGAATTGATTGTATTTCATCATTTACCAATTATTATTCACATATCATTTTTAGCAACAGATAGTGTCAATAATACACCCAATTCATCCTCTGTTCTATCAATTTTAATAGAATCAACATCTGAAACTAATCATTCTAATATAAACTTTAGATAGTCTATTTCCTTATACATATTATAAAGTTATATTTTAATATATTTATATTATAACAAAAAAAAGAAAACCTTCAAATTATTTTTAAGTTTTTCTTTTTTTATTATTATTTAACAGCTGGAATTTTAATTTCATTAGTTTTCACTAATTTTTCAACTCTAGGAGAAAATTGTACTCAATTTGAAAGATATTTAGCAATTTTTTCTAAATCTTTTAATTTGAACTCTTTAGAAATAGGATTGTAAAAACCTAATACTTCTTTATATCCATGTTTAGAAGCAGCAGTATGTTCAGTAAGAACTACTCTAAAAAATGCCATATTTCTTTTACCTGCTCTAGCTAATCTAATTTTTAACATATTATATTCGTATTTTAATTATAATTTTTAATAATCTCCTTTTACAGAGAGTTTTTTTTAGTTTTGTATATTTTTTAAATGGTGCCTAGAGCGGGAATCGAACCCGCACTCCCGAAGAAACAAGATTTTAAGTCTTGCGTGTCTACCAATTCCACCATCCAGGCTTAAGCATTTGTTTTAAACAAATGCAAGTTTTTCTATACAATACCGTGTTTTCTTAAAGTTCTCAACCCTTTAGCAGAAACTTTTATTTTGAAAACTAATCCTGTTTCTGGATCTTTTATTTTTTTAGTAAAAAGATTAGGATAAAATTTTCTTTTAGTTGCTCTTAAAGAGTGACTTCTTCTATTTCATGTACTAGTTCTTTTACCAGTAACTTGACATACTCTAGACATTTGTATTCAATTTAATTTTTAAATATAAAGATATTTTAATATCTTTGTAAAATTATGCTTTAATTTCAATTCCAACACCACTTGGAACTACAAGATCTTGTAGTGCAGATAAAGTTTGAGCAGAAGGTTCTAGAATATCAATAATTCTTTTATGTCTTCTTATTTCAAATTGTTCTCTAGCATCTTTATTAACAAAAGTTGATCTATTAACAGTAATTTTTTCAATTTTTGTAGGTAATGGAATTGGTCCAACAATTTTAGCACCTGAATCAGTACAAACCATTACAATTTTTTTAATTGATTCGTCTAATACTTTGTGATCAAATGATTTTACTACAATTCTTATTTTTTGCTTATCTTTTTTAGCTACCATTTTTTAAATTTATTTTAAAATTTTAAAATCTATAATATAGATTAATTAGGAATTACTATATTTCTATAGTAATTCTTGGATCAATATATATTAATCTATAACTTTTGAAACAACTCCTGAACCTACAGTTCTACCACCTTCTCTAATCGCAAATTTAAGACCTTGGTCCATAGCAATTGGTTGTTGTAATTTAACAGTAAATTTTAAGTTATCACCTGGCATAACCATTTCTACACCATCTGGTAAAGTAACATCACCAGTTACATCAGTAGTTCTGAAGTAAAATTGTGGTTTATATCATTTAAAGAATGGAGTATGTCTACCACCTTCTTCTTTAGTAAGGATATATACTTCACCTTCAAAATCAGTATGAGCTTTAATTGAACCTGGTTTACATAAAACTTGTCCTCTTAATACTTGTTCTCTATCAATACCTCTGATTAATAGACCAGCATTATGACCAGCTTCACCTTGTTCTAATTGTTTGTGGAACATTTCAACTCCAGTAACAGTAGTTTTTTGAGTATCTTTGATACCAACAATTTCAACATCATCACCAATAGTAATAATACCTTGTTCAATTTTACCTGTAACAACAGTACCTCTACCTTTAATTGAGAAAACATCTTCAATTGGCATTAAGAAATCTTTTTCAGTTTCTCTAATAGGATCTGGTACAAATGATTCAATAGCATCAAATAATTCAATAATAGTTTTAGCACCATATTCTTTATCCATATCAGTTGGATTTTCAAGAGCAACTAAACCTGAACCTTTAATAACTGGTGTATCATCACCTGGGAAGTCATATTTAGTTAATAAGTCTCTGATTTCCATTTCTACTAATTCTAGCATTTCTTCATCATCAACCATATCACATTTATTCATATAAACAACGATGTAAGGAACACCTACTTGTCTAGATAATAAAATATGTTCTCTAGTTTGAGCCATAGGACCATCAGTAGCAGCTACAATTAAGATAGCAGCATCCATTTGAGCAGCACCAGTAATCATGTTTTTAACATAATCAGCATGTCCTGGACAATCTACATGAGCATAATGTCTTTTATCTGTTTCATATTCAACATGAGAAGTATTAATAGTAATACCTCTAGCTCTTTCTTCAGGAGCATTATCAATAGAAGCAAAGTCTCTTACTTCACCACCCATTTTAGCTGTTAATACAGCAGAAATAGCTGCAGTAGTAGTAGTTTTACCATGATCTACATGACCAATAGTACCAATATTCATATGTATTTTAGCGTCTGCCATAATATTATTATTAGTTATATAAAATATTTATTAAAATTTTGGAAATTTATTTAGTTTTAAGTTTTTATAATGGATTAAGCCATTCTTTTTCTCATTTTCTTTTCAATTTGTCTTGCTGCTCTTTTTAATTTTCTATGAGCATGTGAAGTTAATCTAGGCATTGTTTAAAGTTTTAGGATTTATTCAGTATTTTTTCAATTTAACCATAACTATTTTGAAAGCATTATTTAGCCATTTAGTTTCTCACTCTATTTTGACTCTGTTTTCAAGTTTTAGATAATGATTAATAGCACTAGCTACTTTACCGTTACTTTTAGGTCCTTTCTTATTTACAGAATAGTTAACTCTTCTTGGTCTTTTACTATGGGCCATATTTTCAATAATTACTACAAATATAATTATGATTTAATTTTAAAACTACATCACTAGGAATAGACAAATTATTTCAAATGTCTTACTTTCATAATTTGTGATTTTAAATCAATCATTTTTTTTAAATGGTGGAGCCTAGGAGAGTCGAACTCCTGACCTCCTGCGTGCAAGGCAGGCGCTCTAGCCAACTGAGCTAAGGCCCCATTTATACATTTTATTTAATGGCGGACACGGCGAGATTCGAACTCGTGACCTCTCCCGTGACAGGGGAGCGCTCTAACCAACTGAGCTACGCATCCATTTTTTCTGCCTTCTTTTTCAAAAGCAGAGGTAGTATATTTTTATTTGCATTTAAGTCAAACTATTTTTAGACTTTTTTTTATTTTGTTAAAAAGTAGCTTTTAATAGTTGTATTTTAAAGGAAAAATGGGATTTTAGAATTATTAAAATCTAACTTCATAAAGTATGATTCTTTAAGTTCTTCTAAATCTTCAATTCACATTTTTCAAAGATATAGCTCTTTTAGAGATCAACCTTGTTCTAAAAATTTATTTATTTTTAAAAATCAATTTAAATAGACAACATCTTTATAAAACACTCCAGTATCTGAAGCTTTTTTAAATCATCTTTTAATTCTTACTATTCTATCAAAAGTTTTTCATAAATCATACTTATAAAATTCTAATAACTTATCAAGTAAATTATTATAAGAATTTTTTGATGCATAATTAAGAAGATAATATCATTCAAATATTCAATAATATTTCAAATCTGTATTATTTAAAAATCTATTTTGATTATAAACAGCAATTCACTCATCTATTTCAAGATATCTAGCTGTTCAACTTGAAAATATTTTATAATTTAAATTTCTACCATTCACTCTTCTTAAATAATGTCCTTCAATTTCATGAGCAATTATTGATCTCATTTCTTTTTTACCAACTATTGCTCAATTTTTATAATAAAGAGTATCTCAAGACATAACAAATCTTGAGGCTTTGTCTGATAATTTTAATTTTATATTAATTCAATAAATATGATTAAATTTATTAATATATCATTTAATATCCTCAAAATTAAGTAAATCTTCTTCTTGCTTAGCAAGTTTTCTATTAATTAATTCTTCTTCACAAAATAAAACATTATCATTATCAATATTTCAAAAAAGAATATTAGAAAATTTAGTTTGTTTTTCATTATCACCAGATTCAACTGCTTTTAAAAATTTTATTTTATTCAAAACCTCTTCTTTTTTTCTTTTATAAATATTAGAAAGTGGGATATCTGGAATTTCTATTTTATCTACTCTTTCTTTTAAATCCTTAAAATCTAATTTTATTTCCCTATATTCAAATTCTGGAATATGTTCTCCTTTTGATTCAATAAATTTTTTCTTTTCAGATACTAAATTTGTTGGAGTAATATGTTTTAAAATTAAAAGTTTTTTATCAATAGAAATTAATTCTTCATCAATTTTCTTTAATTGTTTCTCATAATTTCTTTTTAATGCAATATTTGTGGTTTTTGCATATTCATCATCTTTATTAAATGGTAATTCTCCTTTTTTATATTTAAAAGGATCAATTAAAAAACCTCTTAAAGAGTTTAAGCCTAAAATCATATTAACACTTCATAATTCCTTAATAGAAAAATTTATATTTTTTTCTTCTCAAAGAATATCTGTTTTAATTCTAATTTTCTTATTTTCTAATTTTTCATCATCAATTTTTAAAATATCTCTTAAAAAATCTTTATCAATAAAACTAGAATTCTGACCTGTATTTATTTCAGCTAAATATTTATATTCTTTTTCATTGTAATTTAAAGTAATATATTCTCTTTGTCATACAACTTTTTTACCTGATAATTGTTCAATTTTTCATTCTATATCTCAAGAAAATAAATCTTTTCATAATCTTACTCATTTTTCTACAGAATTTATATTTATTCATTCAACTCTTTCTAATCTATCTTTTAATCTAGCTAAATTTGCAACTTGAACTTCTAAACCTGGTCTAATATTTATTTCTAAAAGTAAAGGTCCATCTCTATCATCCATAACAATATCACAACCCAAATATCAAATTCAAGTTTCTTTTTGAACAGAAACAGCCATGTTTAACATTTTATCCCAATCAGGTAAAACAAGCCCTCTAATATCTCAAATTCAAGGAACTGATTTTATAATTTTTGAATGTTGTGTTATATAAGTTAATTTTCAACTCCCAATATCTATTCAAGCAGCACAAGCTCAAGAATGTAGATTAGCTTTTCCTCATGATTTTTCAGTTGGAATTCTAAGCATTGCCATTACAGGAACCATATTAAAAACAATAATTCTAATATCTGGCAATCAATATTTTCCTAAAATTTGAACTTCATCATTTATTTCTATTTTCTTTTCAATAATTACCTTATCCCTTGAACCAGACAAAGAGAAAAAACCATCTAAAATATTTAATAGATGAGATTTTATTTCATTTTTAGTATAAACCTGACCAGTATTTGATACAAAATTAGAAGAAGAGTCTAAAGAATCAACTACAATAATTCCCTTTCAACCAAAACCTGCATTTGGCTTAATTACAAATGGTGGTTTAAGATTCTCAACTAATTTATTAGTTATTTCATCATGTTTTTTTAAAATTGCTAGAGTTTCAGGAACTGGAATTTTCTTTGTTTTTAAAAATTCTTTTGTTTGAAGCTTTGAGTCAGCTAATTTTCTAGCCATTTTTGAATTAAAACCTTTTATATATTTTAGGTTTCTAGCATTTTGTCACAAAAGTCAGTAAGTTTTGAAAAACATATTTTTTTTATTTTAAATATTTTCTTGAAGATATTAAACCACTTATTCATCAAATGAAAATTAATACTAAAACTTCAAGTAGAAATAATATTAAATAGCTATCTCACAATAAGTAAGAAAAAGCAAAACTCTCTTTTAATAAGAAATTAGTAAAACTAACACCTAAATAAAAAACTCAAACTCCTACAATAAAACTAGCTAAAGCATAAATCATTCATTGAAAACTAAATGGTCAATAAATAAATAATCTACTTCATCAAACAAGTCTTGTTATATAAATTTCATCTTTGTAATAGAATACAAAATTTCATATAATAGAATATATAATAACTCAAATTGAAAGCAAAAATAGTGCAATCATTATATAAAGAGATATTCTTAAAATAATTAAATATTTAGTAACTTTTTCAATATTTTTATATTGAGATGAATATTCTGAAAAATGTTTTTTTCATTCATTTATATCAGTATTTTCTTCTTTAGAAAAAAGAAATATCTTTCATTCAATAATTGAATTAACTTTTCACCAAGATTCAATTGGTATATTTGAAAGCTCTATAGTTTCAGGAAGAGGATTTTGTCTTTCCAAAATTCTAACTAATTCTGGATCTTTTTGTCTAATTTCTTCAAGTACATCTGCTTTTGTTTTATATACAATATTAATCCCCTCTCACATATCTTCAATAGCATTTATAAGAAGAGTTACAGGTTCAGAATTTTTATCATATTCATCTTGTAAATAAAGAGAAACTGTCATTTTTTCATTAACAGTATCTATTAACTTAAAACTTATATTTTGAATAACAAGTAACAAATTAATAAAAAATACTAGTAGTGTTAAAACTAATATTGATGAAATACTTAGAAATTTATTTCTAAATATATTTTTAATGGAATAACTAAATATTCTTGAAAACATGATTATTTTTTTATTTAAAAACTAACTTAAAAATATTTTACTCATTATTTTTATAATGCAAATTTTAATAAAAATCCAAAAAGATTATTTTAATATATTGTCAAGTAAATAAATTTGCTTTGGTTTTTCTTATATGATAAAATTTAATTAAATATTTTATAAATAAAAAACAAAAATTATGTGAGAAGCTTTTAAAAATGTACCTCTACCAAAAGAATTTTATACAGATTCAAAAGAAAATAATTTAACTAAACCTTGAGAAACTCCTGATACAGTAAAAGAGGAGACTAAAGAAAAGATAAAACCTATAGAAGCTGAAACTAAAATTTCTAATTCTTTTAAGACTGCTGTAGAAATTTGTGAAAACTATAAAAAATTATCTACTAAAGAATTAATAAAAGAATACAAAAAAAATCCTAATAATGTTATTATTCAGGAACTTTTAGCAGATAAAATAGAATATATAAAAATTAACTCTAATAACTCTTTCTCTTTTACAAAATTAAAAAATGAAAATGATTCTAAATTATTTTCAAATCTTAGTAATGAAGAAAAAACAAATGTTGCAGAAATATATTCATTAAAAGCTGTAAAAGAAAATGAAACTATTGAAAGTGCAGTAAAAAGAATTCAAGAAAAAAAGGAAAAAAATCAAAAAACTACAAACAATGAAAGATTATTTTTAATATTAAATAGTAGAAAATTTAATTTAAAAGAAGTTTTAGATGGGCAAAATTTAGTTAAAGCAACACTAGAATGAGATTTATCTGGAATTGCAAATAATCCAGAAACTCAAGAAAAATTAAGAAAATTAGGTATTTCAAATGAAAAAGTTAAACAAACTATAAGCCAAATTAGTAAAATTGACTGAAAGAAAAATCCATGAGCAAAATTTGATGAAATTTCAGGTAAAATGTTATCAAATCCTGTTTTAATGATTGTATGATTAATATGAATGTTTAAATTGATATTTTGAGATAGTAATAGTAAAATGGCTAAATATGCATGAATTCCAATGTTAATGGCTCTTTTTGGGGCTACTGGTGGTTGAAAATTATTAGAATGATTTGCCAAAGATATGGGATTTGAATGATTTTGATGAGATGATGAAACTCAAACTTCATCAACAACTAGTTCTGAAACAAAATTAAATACTCAAGAACAAGCTAATTTTAATAAAATTAAAGAAAATTCTCCTCATTCAGAAATGAACCAAGATACTTATTCTGCAGTTCTTTCATTAAAAAATGATACAAGTCCAAATAATTGATTCAAAAACAATGAACAATTAATTAACTGAACCTTTGAATATATTGCAAAAAATACAGAGTTTTTATCTAAAAATATTGACTGAGCCTTAGATAATAAATGAAAACTAAAAGCAGAATATTTTACTGCTGCATGATTTGTAGAATGAAAGGACTTTATTCTAGTTGCTTGATTAAAATTAACAAGAATAGATTTTGAAAGATTTGTAAAAAAATTAATACAAAGAAGAGATATATCTTCAGCTAGTGAAAAAACTTTCTGAGATCTATTTAAAGAAAATAAGGAATCTGAAACAAGTTTTGACTTTTCTATAGACTGAGTTTCAAAATGGTGGGAACAAACAAATTGGGTAGAATTATGAGTAACTAGTATCACTGTATTTAAAACATTAACAAGTAAAACTTGGTTTGGTGCAATTTTCTGGTGAGCTTTATCAGTTGCAAATATTACAGATTTATCAGATTTAATAAAAAATGAAAATTTTCAAAAATTTTCAAAATCTTTAGAAAAATTTGGTGAAAATATTAGTGCATGAGAATTTATAAAAGCTTTTTCTGAAAGCTTTTGAATTGAAGAAACTAAAATAACAGAAAAAATTAATACAGTAATAGACTTACCATTTTATGCTTATTGAAAATTTAAAGAATGGTTTAATCAAGCTTCATGGACAGAATTAGTACTAACAGCCCTACCTTGATTTATGGTATTTAAATCAAGTAAAATTGCTTGGAAACTTTTTTGGGCTGCTGTAACAACAATGCAAATAACAGATGTAACAAGTCTTATTCAAAATGAAAATATTAAAAAATTATCTAAGAATTTTGAAAAGGCTTGAAAAGATATAGATGAATGAGAAATAGTAAAAGCTTTTAAAGATATTTTTAATTTTACTGATGAAAAAATTGAAGAAATAAAAAATAGTGATATTAAAATTGAAAAAGTTGATTCTAAAGAAGAAACAAGTATTTCTTCTCCAGAAACAACTTCTATATCTAAAGAAATAAAAGACACTGAATCTTCAATAAAAACAATAGAATCTGAAATTCAAAAACTTAAATCTGAATTAGAAAACAAAGAATCAGACTATAAAACAGCTACTCCTTCTAAGAAATCTGAACTAAAAAATGAAATTTCAGAATTAAAAACTCAAATATCTGGATTAAATGAGACTTTAAATTGATTAAAAATTACATTAGCAAATCAAAAAGAAGAAGAAGAAACTTTAAAAGATGAAAAACAAAAAGAAGAAATCAATAAAAATGCAGAAAAATATATTCAAGATTATGATAAAATTGATTTATATTTTACAAAAACAATTCCAGAATTTAATTTAGATAAAATCACTTCTAATGAATGGAATTTAGCAACTGCAAATGAAATTAAAAAATTTATTACAGAATTAGATAATTTAGAAAAAAATGTTGAAGCATGAGATAATGAAAAAATAAAAAATTTAAAACAAAAAATTAATTTATTGCAAAAACATATAAGAAACTATAAAGAAAATCTAAAAAAAGAAATTAATAGCTATTATGAAACTAATAATCAATATATAGAAAAAGTTGATTCTATTGATTTTTCTGCAAGTGATTTTGAAGTAAAAAATAAAGATTTAATTGATTATTTTAATGCAGATAAATCTCTTGAAAAAAATATTTCTTATATAAAAAATATTTTTTGAACAAAATTTTATAATGAAACTAATTTTAATGCTGTAAAAGAAAAATATAAAGAAATAATAGAAACTAAATTAAAAAAAGCTTGAATTAATTTAGAAGAAAAGGAAGGATTATTAATAATTGCAAATGCTTTAAAATTAAATATATCAATAAATGAAAACTCTTTTTATCAAAATCTAGATAAAGCAAAAGAAAATGAACAAAAAATAAAAGCTGAAAAAAAATATATTTCTGAATTCAATGAATATTTATCTAATACAGATATAATTAATTCAAAAGAACCTAATATTTTATTAGAAAAATATAATAAATATTTATCTATTACTAGTTCAATTGATTTAGAATCTGATACTGAAATTAGTAAAACTATTTCTTCTATTGATGAAAAAATTACTAAGATGAAAAGTTATCTTATATCAAATAAGTCTAACATATTAAAAAAACTTGAAACCTCTAAAGATATCAATGACTATAATAAAGTAAAAAAACTTTATAAAGAATTTGTTTGACTAGATATAGAACAAGATTTATTAAAAATTCCTTATTACAAAGAATCTCAAAGACCAAAAGAACTAGGTTTGGTTGAACAAGCTAAATCAATTAAAGAAATTCAAGCTATAATAAATACAAGACCTAATTTAAAAAATAAAATTATAGAAATAGTTAAACAAAGAAATATTGAAGATATTGTAGAAATAAAAAATATATTTAATAAAGATGAAGAATTTAGTAAATCATCTGAAAAAACAAAATCTATTCTTTATAAAATGAAAATATCTGAATTTCTATCACTAGCTAAATCAGAAAAATGATATGAAACATTATATAAACAGGTGAATGATTTATTAAAATTGGGGACAAAAATAGCACAAACTAAAACACCTAAAACAACAACTCCAACAAAGCCACAAGAAACAAAAGAAATGTTTTTAGATGGTCAAAAAATTGAAATTAAAAATAATAATACAGATAAGCCTATTATAAAATATAAATGAAAAGAATATGTAATAAGATGATTTTATGATAATGGATTTTTTGAAAATTTTGATTCATTCTTTGATATTATTGGAGTAGATACTTTTAAAAAAACAGAAATTAAAATAATAAATGATAAACTTGTTGTTAAAATTAATAACAATTGAAAAATTTGAAAGTTAAAAATTGAACCTTATATTTTTGAAACTATGATTGCAGAGAAGAAACCTTATTGAGAAGAATGAATTTGAAAAGATGAAGATAGTTTTTATTTTACAATAAATGAAAATAAAGATAATATAAATTTATAATAAAAAATGGAAGAAAAAGAAAACACATTACCAGATCTAGATATAAAAACAATTATTCCAGAAAAAAAACAAAATATTATTAAACAAACTGCTGAAAATAATACTTCTTTAGCAACTAAAATTTCTACACAAAATCTTAAAAACGAATTACCTAAGTTAGGAGATAGTGGATTACCTAAGTTAGGTAATGATGAATTACCAAAATTGGGCAATTATGGTTTACCTAAATTAGGTAATTTAGATTCCTCAAAAGAATGATTATTTTGAAATTCTTTTAATCTAGAATTTAAAAATAAAACTTCAGATGAAATATTTGATATAATACAAGATAAGACAATTTGGTTAGATATAAACTCTCCAAAAGAATGGGATAAATGGATAGAAGAAAATAAAGACACTCTTCCTCCTGATTTTAAAAAAGTCTTTTCAGAAAAGTTTTCAGAAATTTATGCAGATGTAGATGCTTCTTTAATTGATTTTCCAAATAGTATTGATAAAAATATTAAAAACAAAGCAAAAGAAATTTATAACCAAGAAAAATGACCTTATCTAATTGATTTTAATGAATTATCAAAAGATATTCCTTTTGATATACCTATTACTTCAATTTGAAGAGAAGAATTAATTGCTACATTAAAAGCAAAAGCAAACTCTTGAGATTGAATTCTAAAATTTGATAATAAAAAAGAAGCATTAAAAACTTTAGCAGAATTTCAAGAAGCTATGAAAGAAGCAAGTGAAACTGTTGTAGATTTAATGTTTGCTTATATGCAATCTATCAAAGAAACTCTAAATGAACTATGAATAGCATGGGATGAAGGAATATGGACTTTTGTATGAGAATTTATAAAAGAAATATTACCTACTTTAATAAGTATTTCAATATTAAATTCTTTACTTAGAGTTTGAAATAGGAGTTTAATAAGAGCTTTTGCATGAGCCCCAATTGTTAAAAAAGTTCCTATAATAAAGTATATAGATAAATTATTACTTTGAAAATACAATCCATATGAACCATGAACAAGTACTCAAGGTATGGAATGAGATGATTTAAAAATGATTGATGAAATTAATGCTAGAAAAAGATATACTGAACAAACTGAATATTTATTCCAATGACACAAAAAAGAATTAGAAAAAATAACTGGTAAAGAAAAAATAAAGAAAAAAATTCTTTTTTGAAAGCCATTAAAAATTCCTTTTACATGAAAAGAATGAGTATTAACAAAATATGGACGTATTAATGAAAATATGATTGCTCAAACTTTTTATAGAAAATTAGGTAATATAATAGAATGAAAATGACTTATTTGAAATATTATAGATATAAGTTTAAAACCAATACTTGTAGCAAATTATAAAGAATGAGTTGTTGAAGAAAATTTAAAAAATAGAATTAAAGAAAAAAATAAAACATTAAAAGAATTATTTACAAATACATCTGAAGATAATACTAAATGATTTATTAAAATTAATTTAGAAAATGCTGAAATAAAAGAAAACGGATTACTTTGAGAAATAAAAAAATCATTAATTTTATCTCATGATATTCCAGATTGAGTTCAAGAAGATGTAATAGAAATATTTAATAAATATATTGAAAAAATTAAGAAATGATATATTCCAATAGATGATTTATCTGATTCTAAAAAAATAATTGAAAATATAAAAAAAGAAATTTTTAAAGAAATTAATTCTGTTGAATGAATAAAAATTAATGATGATTTTTTAAATAATACAAAAGAGCTAAAAGATTCTAAAATACACTTTTTAGAAGATTATAATTTAGAACCAAGATATGTAGAAGAATCATTAAAAGAATTAATTTGAGAAGATAAATATAATTCTATTGAAAATAAAACAAAATCTCAATTAAAGTCTTTTATAAAAGAAGTAAAAAAATGAGATAAAAATTATAGTGCAAAAACTTTCACTGACATAATTTCCAGAATCTTAAATTGAGAAGATTATGAAAAAGCTATAACAGATTCATTTAAAATTAAAACTGAATTAATAGAAAGTATACAAGTTAGATGATCATTAGAAGATACTTTAAATAACCTTGATTCAACTTATCCTCTTGATGTAACCAATACTGATAATTTGAAAAAATGAGTTGAAACAACAAATCCAAAAAAATGATTTATTAAAAAAAATTGGGAAAGAATAAAAGATTTTAAATTATTTAAATGAAAAACTTCTGATGAAGCAGAAGAAATTATTGAAAATGCTGATGAATTAACTAAGAAATCTTGGTTAGATTATTTAACTCTAAAATGATTAAGAGAAGAATATAAAAGAAAAAATAAAGTTAAAAAAAGAGCAATAAAAATAAAAAAAATTAGAGAAGAAAGAATAAAAAATTCTAATACAAATAATGAAAATATAAATAATAGAACAACTAATTCTGAAAACACAAACAATAGGACAACTAATATTGATGACTCAAAAATAACTTTTAGAGAAAATCTTGAAATAGAATATGAAAAAATAATAAATAAATTAAAAAAGCTAGCTATTGAAGATAAAGTTGAATATTTAAAAGAAAAATTTTGATGAATTTCAAAGATTCCAGATTTCTTTAAAAAATGACAATTTAAAGCTATTTGAGAATACATATCAAAAAAATTAAATACAAAAACTGAATTATTAAAACAATATAAAAAAATAAAATTAATTTTGAATGATGCAGCAATTGAACTAACTCTTCAATATGATTGAGAAGAATTAGAAGAAAAACTAGCTCAACTTGATAAAGAATATACTAATATTACAACTAAAGAATGATTAAAATGAAGTTATGATATTATAACTAGTTTAAGAGAACATTATAAAGAAAAATTTAGTCTTAATGAATTAAGATGAAGTAGAAAATTAAATACCTTACTAAAAGAATTAAATTATTCAGAATTACCTGAATGAATCAATAAATTTAGTGATTTAAAAAAGGCTATTAAAAACAATGCTTATCCTGATGTAAAACAGACAGTTATAAAAGCAATTAAAAAACTTAAAATTTCTAGATAAATATAAAAATAATGGCATGAAATAAAAATACATTGCCTGATTTGAATATAACAACTCAAGATGAAAATAATCTTGAGTCTTTTCCTATTACTAAAATAGATAGAAATATACTTCCTTGACTAGAAATTGAATGAGTTATAAATGTTTTTAGAAAATTCTTAAGAGAAAAAAAAATTGATAATCAAATTTTTGAAGAAATTTTAAATGAAAAAATATCTGAAAATAATATAAAACCTGAACAATTAAAATCTGTAGAATTTAAAAATAATACTTTCATTATCTATTTAAAAGAATGGTGAAGTATTAGTTTTGAATTAGGAGATATAGAAAAATATAAAATAGATAAAGTTTTAAATTGAAAACAAAAAAAGGAAATAGAGCAAAGAGTAACAAATATACAAAAAGCTATTGAAAAAGTTATAAAAGATAATAATTTTATTTATAACTGAGAAATTAATGATGATGATATTTTAGAAAAAGATTTTTTTTGAGACTATGATCTTCCAAAAGATTTATATGGAAAAAATCTAAAACAACTAAAAGATTTATTAAATTTAGAACAACAAAAATTATTTACTATCTATGAAATATCTTGAGAAACAAAGAAAAAACAAGAATTGTTAAAAGAAGAATTAAAAGTTTTTGCAGCAGTTTGAGATAAAGAAAATGATTGAGATTACTATGAAGGTATGGCTAGATATGCCTCTTTAAGTTCTTTAGAAATAGAAAAAAAAGTAGGATTACTAGTAAAAGATATGAATAATCAAGAAATTTTTGATTATATGAAAGAATCTCATAAATCTATATCAGAAAATTATAAAAAATCTGATATGGTAAAACAAATTAATTGAAAATTTATTGATGCATTAAATAAAATAGTTTTTAAAAAGTTAAAAAAAGAGAATGCTAGTAATAAAGATTTTATAGAATTTGCAAAAATTCTTACATGAAGATGAAAACTAGAAATTGATAAAAATCAAAAATATGAAAAACTTGATGAATTTAAATATGATGATTTAGATATAGATAATCAATTCAAAGCCATAGATATAGCTAATAAAGCAATTATATTTATTATGACTAGAAAAGATTGAGTTATTGACAATTTAAAAAAGAAAAAAGAAGTTGAATGGAATTGATTTGAAGATGAAGAACTAGAATGAAAAGAACCAAAACAAATTATTGATGAATCAAAAAAATTATTTGATGATATTAAAATTTTTGGAACTTCTAGTAAAGCCTTTAAAAATATGTGATATGAAAAATATATTAATATTACAAAACCTTATTCTGAATTAACTTTTGAAGAAAAAATAGCTATTTGATGACTTGCTAGATTAAATAAAGAAATTTCAAAATTAACTATTTGAGAAATAAAAGAAAATCCTAAAATTTTAAATAAAAAAATTCAAGAAACTGTAAAAGAATCATATGAATGATTAAATGATTATTTATCTGATAAATTTGATTGATTTGGTGGATTATTCTGACAAAATGCTGATGATTTATGATTACATTGAGAAATGGCAGAAATTTTTGAACTTTATCAAGACATAAACTGAAACTGAGATTTATTTGATTTCTCTGATAATTTTATAAATGATTACTCTCCAACCTTAGCTTGAACAATTGATTTTACTAAAACACTTGTTATTATATGAGCAGCACTATATTTTTTACCTTGAACAGGATTATTAGCATTTATATGAAAATTCGCAGCTTCTTGAGCAGCTAATTGACTAGTTACTAATATAATTTGAAAACAAGGTTATGATAGTTATTTAGAGGCTGTTATTGATACATTATGAGTAATGTGAATAGATGCAGCTACCTGAGCATTCTTTTGAGGATTATCAATATTTACATTTTCAAGATATTGAATAAACATAATGACAGAAAAGTTTTTTTCTAAATATAATTTTTATGATATTTTTTGATTTTGAGCAGCTGAATCTTTAACTAATTGAGTTGCAGTAACACCATTTATTACAACCAATATTAAAAAACTATTTCCTGAAAGTCATTTTGATACAGATGATAGTAATTATCATAAAAAAATTAAATAAAAATTAAAATTGACTTTTGTGTTTTTATATGTATTTTAATTAAAATATTTTTTAATAATAAAAAAATGTGAATAAATAAAAAAGATATTCTTGCAACAGGTTGAATACTATGAGCAGCATCTTATTTTGAAGTTCCAGCAGTTGCTGAAACTATTTGAACTGTTGCAAAAGCAGCAACATGAATACTCTCTGCACCTATTGTATGATGAGCATTAGGTTTTTGAGCATGAAAATTATTTTGAGCAAGTAATGAAACGTCTACTTGATTATGATTAACAAGTGCATGATATTTTGCATGAGCTACAAAACTATGATGAGTTGCTATTGCTCCTTATCTGTTAGCTGGTTGATTATGAACTATATTCTGAAAACAAGCATGAAAATTTCTTGATTTAGATGAAAAACAACAAAGAAATCTATCAATTGTATCATGATTAGCTGCAGTATGATGAACAGCTGCTTGAATATGAGCAATGCCACTATTAATGTGATGAGTAGCATTAACTTCTTGATACTATGCATATGATAGATTATTAAAACCATGACTAACAAAAGCTTATAAATCATGAAAAAATTGATTAAAAAATACTGTAGATTGGACAACTTGAGCAATTAAAAACACTGCGAATGTAGCAACACTTGGTATGTTTAATAAAAAATTAAAGCCAGAAACAGTAAATTCATAAAAAACTAGCAAAAAATGCTAGTTTTTTTTGTTTTATTTAAATTTATATGGTAAAATTAAATATATAAAATTAATAAAAAACAAATGGTAAAAACAAAAGAAACATATCCAAAAAAATTAATAAATGTAGATAATAGTAAAAAACTACAAGAAGTTTTATGAAAAGAAGAAACTCAAAAATTATTACAAAAAAATTATGAGAAATATAAAAAACTTGAAGAAAAAATTCATATTTTAAATAAAACTCAGCTAGATATTTCAAAATTAAAAAATGAATTAACATGAGACATAGATGAAAGAGCAGATAAATTACTAAATCTAATAGAAAAAGAAGAAAAATCTATAGAATACCAAACAAGAAAAAAATTTGAAGAAAAACAAGAAAAAATAAAAAATGAATTAAGAGAAAAGGCAGATAAAAAGATTCCATTTATTTGAGCTATGTTATTTGACTGGGCTTCTGATTTAATGAAACCATTAGATAAAAATGCAGATTGAATGGACAAATTTTTTTGAAAAATATGAAAATACTTTTGAACAATGTTTCTATGATGGTTAGGTTTAAAAGAATGATTTAACAAATTACAAATTTTAAAAGCAGAAGATAATAATGATGAAAAAAAAGAAGAAAAGAAAAGTACAAATTCTGAACAAGTAGATAATTCTCCTGAAGAAATAATTGAGTCAAAAAAAGAAAAATATAATAAATATTGAATTTTTCTTATAAAAAGCCTTTGAAAAGAAGATTTTAATAGTGAAGATAATCCTCAAGATACTTTTAATGCAATAAAAAATAAAAAATATAATGAGTTAAAAACATTAAAATATAATAATCTTGATAAAAATATAAAATCAAAAATCAAAGAAAATAATCTTAAAAAGGCAAAAGATGCAATTTTAAGTACTGATATGCATATTCTCTATTCAGAACTATTGACTAAGGATAATTTTGAAAAAATAAATTCTTGAAAAAATACAAATAAAATATTATTGTCTGCATGAATTGAAAACTTTGATTGAAATTGGGAAAATTTAACAATTAAACAATTATCTATATTTTTAAGTTTAGCTATAATTGTTAGCTCAATTTGATGAATAATTAGTATTTGAACAAAAGTAAAATGATTATTATTATCTGCTATTGAAATATGAAAAGATATAAATATAGATGATATTAAATCTGATTTTAAAGAACAAATTGATACATTTGAAAAAGAAGTAATGCCAAATAAATTAATAATTGAACTAGAAAAAATTAGTGATTGAAATACTTTAAACTATAATAAAAATGATATAATAAATAAGCTTTGAGATAAATATAATCAATCACATGAAAAATACATTGATCAATTATTGAATTTTAGAGATTTTGCAAAAACAAATATTTTAGAAAATCCTAAATATAATCTTAAAAAACAAGACAAAATTATTCCTCAAATATGATTAAATGATATTTTAAATTTATATATAAGTTTTAATTGAGAAATTCCAAAAGATATTAATAATATACCTTGAACAAAATCTGCTTGAATTTATATATTAATAATAAATAATTTAGATAATGTCTCTAAAGGTTGATATATAGCAAAGCTTAGAACAATACTTTCAGAGAAAAATAATAAAATAATAGAAAAAAATGAAAGAGATGTGTTAAATTTACTATTGAGAAAAACTTTAGAAAAAACAATTTTAAATAAAATTGAAACCTTTACTGAACTATGACTTGGTGCAACTTTAGATACAATTAAATCAAACCCTGAATATATTTGATATTTAACAGCTTTTATTGCTATTTTAAAATGGACACCTGCAGGAAAATTAGCTAAATTATTAAAATATATTCCTTTTAAAAAAACTCTTTTAACTACTTGATTGATATATTATATTTATTCTGAATTAAAACCTGAACAACAAAAGTATATAGCAAATAATCAAGATATTTTTAAACCATTATGATTTGATATTAACACATTAAAAAAAGAAAATGAAAAATCCACAAAAGTGACAATCACACCTATGAGTTCACAATCAAAAGAATGAGAGAAAAAAAATCCTTTTACTCCTGAAATAGTAGAAAGTGAAAAATATTGAATTTCTATAAAGTATAATTGAGAATTGTACCATTTTGATACAGGTTATCAATTTTTTGATACAACTCCATTAACTGATGATTTTAATTGAGCTACACTAGATTTAAGTAAAATATCACAAGATTGAAAAAATATTATTATAGCATGAGAAGTACCTTTAAAAATTAGTTTTAAAGAAATAGAAAATGCATTAAAAACCAAATATTATAATAAAATAACAGACACAGAATATTTTATTATTAAAAAAAGCTCTAAAAAACAACCTTGGTATTCAACAACAAATTGAAATTTGATATTAAAAAATAATAATACATGATATATAGATTCAATTATTTAATATACAAAAAAAACTGAAAATAAATTTTCAGTTTTTTTATTTAAAAAGATTAAATTAATCTTCATCTGGTAATTTAAACCCTCTTTCTTCTCTAATTTGAGTTGCAACATTAGTTGGTACTTCATCATAATGATCAAATTCCATAGCATATGTAGCTCTACCTTGAGAAGCTGATCTTAATTCAGTCATGTAACCAAACATTTCTGATAAAGGAACAAAAGCAGTAACAATTTTAGCTTGTCCTCTGTCTCCCATTTCTTCAATTCTACCTCTTTTTGAATTAATTTGTCCAATAATATCACCCATATATTCTTCTGGAGTATTAACTTCAACTTTCATAATTGGTTCAAGTAAAGTAGCTTGTGCTTTTCTACAAGCTTCTTGGAAAGCTTTAGAAGCAGCTAATTTAAATGATAATTCAGAAGAATCTACATCATGGAATGAACCAAAAGTAAGAGTAGCTTTAATATCAACCATAGGATATCCAGCAACAAAACCTCTTTGATAAGCTTCATTTAACCCTTTTTCAACACCAGGAATATATTCTTTTGGAATAACTCAACCAACAATTTTATTAATAAATTTATTAGTAGGTTTTTCTTTAAGTTCAGCTTTAATATCATCTTCATCCATTTCTTTGTATGGTTCAAAAGTGATAACAACATGACCATATTGACCTCTACCTCAAGTTTGTTTAGAATATTTGTGTTCTACATCTGTAGCAATATTTTTAATTGTTTCTCTGTAAGACACTTGTGGATTACCAACATTACATTCAACATTAAATTCTCTTCTCATTCTATCAACAATAATATCTAAATGTAATTCACCCATACCAGATATAATTGTTTGAGCAGTTTCCTCATCAGTTCTAACTCTAAAAGAAGGGTCTTCTTCAGCTAATTTACCTAATGCAACTCCCATTTTTTCTTGATCTGCTTTAGATTTAGGTTCAACTGAAATAGAGATAACTGGTTCTGGAAATTCAATTGATTCAACTAAGAATTTATCATTAATATCACAAATTGTATCTCAAGTTTTAGTAGCCTTAAGACCAATTACAGCACCAATATTACCAGCAGTAATTTCAGGAATTTCAACTCTATCATTTGAATGCATTTGTACAAGTCTACCAACTCTTTCTTTTGATCAAGTAGTAGCATTATAAATATATGAACCTGATTTTAAAGTACCAGCATAAACTCTTGTAAAGATTAGTTTACCAACAAAAGGATCTGTGGCAACTTTAAAAGCAATAGCAGCTAAAGGAGAATCATCAGCAACAGGAATTTTTTTAATTTCTTCTTTAGTGTCAATATCTTTAACAGAAATCATACCATCATTTACATCAAGTGGAGAAGGTAAATATTCAGTAGCAGCATCAATAACCATTTGTACACCAATATTTTGTAGAGCAGATCCACAAGTTACAGCATATAATTCATTATTACAAATAGCAATTCTTAAACCTTTTTTAATTTCATCAATAGATAATTCACCAGCTTCAAAATATTTATCCATTAATTCATCATCCATTTCAGCAACTTTTTCCATTAATTCTAATCTGTAAGCTTCACATTTATCTTTTACATTAGCAGGAATTTCAATTTCAGTAACTTTTTCACCATCAGTTCCTTCAAAATGATAAGCTTTCATTTCAATTATATCAACTAAACCTTCAAAAGTTTCAGCAGCACCAATAGGATATTGAATAGCAACTACTTTATTTCAAGCTAATCTTTTTTTGATAGAATCAATAGTCATATCAAAATCTCAACCCATTTTATCCATTTTATTTACAAAACAAATTCTAGGTACATCATATTTATCAGCTTGTTTCCAAACAGTTTCAGATTGAGGTTCAACCCCTTGAGAAGCATCAAAAACAGCAACTCAACCATCTAATACTCTTAGTGATCTTTCTACTTCAATAGTAAAATCTACATGTCATGGAGTATCAATAATATTAATTTGTTTTCCTTTCCAGAAACATGTTGTAGCAGCAGAAGTAATTGTAATACCTCTTTCTTGTTCTTGTTCCATCCAATCCATAGTACCTTCCCCATCATGAGTTTCACCAATTTTATGAATTTTACCAGTATAGAATAATACTCTTTCTGTAAAAGTTGTTTTACCAGCATCAATATGGGCAATAATCCCAATATTTCTGATATTGTCTAAAGACACTTTTTTGTCAGCCATATTTTTATTTTAAAATTAAATATATAAAAGCATTTTTGAGTAACACTTTTTATGCCAGGATTTTATACAATATTTTTTTTATGTCAAATAAAAAAATCCCTTTAAATTTGGGATTTTTTTATTTTTATTTTAATTATTTTCTATCTTGTTTATGACTTCATCAATTTCAGTAGCTTTAAAATCAATATTTGATTCCTGGTCCAGAAAATGCTTATAAAAATAAACTCTTCTTTCTTCAGTATTTAAATAGATTTCTTTTGTTGTTGGTAAATTTAATATATCATATGTTAAATTTACAGATTCTTTATCATTATTTGTATATCATCATACAATATCAGCATTAATTCATATTTCTTCTTCAATTAAAAATCATAATTCATCTATTGTACTAAAATATTCATCAAAGTTTTCTATATTATTTCACCCCAATATAACAATATCAATACTTCATTCTACTGATTTTTCTTTTAATTCATATAAAGATTTAACCAAATCTCTTTTAAACATATTTCATTGAACACTATCTGGATGTTGATGAGTTAAAAAAGATATATTTTTTCAAGTATTTCTATCTTTTCAAACAGCAATAATTGAAGTACAATTTTCATATTCTAAAGAATATTTATTAGAATCATCTAAGTCTGAAATAACATAAAATAGACCTTTATATCTTATTCATTCTGTATTATAACTTGCTCACCATTGATTATAATCAATAAAAGTACTATTTACTAAATCTTGTTCTGATATATCAAAACTTTTTTCTTCTTTATTTATAATAATATCATGTTTATTACATAAAGAACACATTAATCTAGTATTAAATTTGTCTGTTAAGCTTTTTTCTTCTTTTTCCTCAGGTAATGTAATTAAATTATCTATTCACATTTTTATTTTTGTATTTTAGGAAGAACTACTTTATTCAGAATAAAAGCAGAATAATCTCATAGAATTTTGTCTGACATATATATATTTATTTCTGATAAAAAGTATTTAAAAACACTCATTGTAAAAACTTTTAGTTCAGGAGAATTCTGTATAGAAGCTATAATTCTTTTAGTATACACTTTTGAAGAGTTCAATGTAATAACTCCTAAAATATCTTCTACCCATAAATTAATTCTATCTTTAACTGCTTGTGGTAAATTATTTCAATTAAAACTTATTGTTTCTTCTGAGTGATAATTAAATTGAATTAGTGGTTTTTCAATTGTTACTCTTAACTCATTAGATATTTCAATATAAACAAGGGATAAAATTCAAAGGATTAAATTAGATGGAACTCCTGCATCAAAAGACTTAAATAAATCAGGAAAAAGGCTATCATATCTTTTATCTATCAAAATTTTCACCAAAAATTTAGCCAATAACATGTCTTGTTGTTTAGCTTTTTTTTCATCTTTTCTTGTTTTTTTTGCCTTTGCAGCTCATCTTTTTACTTCTTCTTTATAAATCTCAGAAATTTGTTCACTCACATTTCACATTGAAATTCAAGCCTCATCCTGTCAATCTATATCAGAAGAAAAATCATTTAATCCCATAATTTTATAATTAAAAAATTATATACTAACATTGTAGCATATAATTACTTTTTTTCAAAATAAATTAATAAAATATTATTTATAAATATTTCCTCTATTTCAAGCATCATAAAAATAAATAATAATTTCTTCATCAATAATCATATATTTAAATCTGTATTTTCATATTCTCATTCTATAATTTCCTTTTTCTTCTCATTTTAAAGCCTTTATATCTAAATTATTTTTATATGGTTCTTTTTCTAAAATTAGAATATTTTCATAAAATCTTTCTGCAATATTTATATCACATTTTTCTAAAAATTTTATAACTTGCTTATGAAATTTTATTTTATAACTCATCTTTTTTTCATTACAGCATTTAAATCACTCATATCAAAAATATTTTCTCACTTTTTAAAATCATTCATTCTTTTTTTCAAAATAGAATTATTCTCTTCTTTATATTCAAAAGTCACCATAACTCTAACTGGTTTTTCTCTAACTTTTTCAAAAGTTTTAATCACTCAATTTGAATATTCTGCTGGGACTGTTACAAAACTCATAATTTATTTAATTAATAAATATTATTTTTTATTATTATAACTATAATTACTTTTTTTCAAAATAAATTAACTAAATATTATTTTTTATAAATTCCCCTAATTCAATAATATCTTTTTTATCTTTATTATAATGAAAAGTATTTATTCCAACACTTCTAGCACTTTTTACAGCATCATTATTATGTTCAAAATAAATAACTTCTTCAGCTTTTAAATTAAATTTTTCAAGAAAAATTTTATAAAATTCTGAATCTGTTTTTAATGGATTAAAATTTAGAGAAAACATTTCATAAGGCAAATTAACAAGTCAAAGAACTTTTTGTTTTTCTTCATCAGCATTTGTTAAAATAATTTTTTTATTTTCAAATTTATCCAACATTTTTTGCATTTTCAAATTTATTCACTCTTCTGTTACAAAAGTATTATAAGCATCTACTAATATTGTTTTCATAATTTCTTTATTTAATTTTTTAATTATTTTTATAATTTATATCTTTCTTTAATATTAACTTTTAGTTTTGATAAAACTGGATTTATCACTTTTTCTAAAACTAATTCTATTTTTACATCAGAAATGATTTTTTGCAAATATTTTATTATAAATTCAATCTTTTCTCAAGAAATAGTAGCAAATCTAACACCTCATTCAATATCTTGAGTATTTTCTGTTAAAATATTTTGATTATTTTCTATGGCAAGTTTTCTAATTCTTCATCTAATTTTAACTCAATTTATAAGAGTATTTTGAGTAGATATTTCATAAATGTTCCATTTTATTAATTCTTTCATAGTTTTATTTTTACTGGATAAAATCTAAAATATCAAATTATATTTGATAATAAAAAAGTTGTACTTACTATTATTGAGACTGGTGTAAAAATAAGTATTGATATAATTAGCCAAAAAAATGTACTAATCATTGATATAATTCTTAAACTTTTATCTTCTTTTTGAAAGGATGCTATTACTCAAGTAACTCAGGCAAATAATGCAAAAATATCAACATAATTTTTATAAAAAATAAAAGTTATTATAAAAATTGAAATTACAAAAAAATATTTAGAAAATTCAAATATTTTTCAATTTTTATCTAAAATAAAAGCTATAAATAATCTAATTGCTGTCCAAATTAAAATTAAAACAGAAACTAATTCTTGTAAAAAATAAAAATGAACTGCCCAAAAAATACTTCAAACCATAAGTAAAGCTAAAATAATTTTTCTTGATTTAAATTGAAAAGTTATTAATTCCAAAATTAATCAAATTCAACCAAAAATCTGTGCTAACAAAAATGTATTTTCCATATTTTTTTTAATTAATAATTTTATTCTCCTCTTCCAATTTTCTTTAATTTAAAATAACTTAAAAATATTAAAATTGAATCAAGTAATAATATAATTCAAATATTTAATATATCAATATTTCAGAAATATAGGTAATAACTTATTCACAAAATGTTTACAAAATATGCACAGATATGTAAAAAAAAGTAATCAAAACTATAATTTTGTCTATATAAGTATGTAAAAATTACTATAAAATATGAAATTGAAAAATTAAGTATTAATCATAAATTAACTATATTTCATCATAATAAAAATATATTTTTATATAAAAGAAAATTTAATAAGAAAACAAAAGAAAAAACTGAGAAAAAAAGTGAAATATAGTTTTGAAATTTTTTATGAATTTCAAAATTAAAAATTATTCAATATAATAATATAAAAATTAAAGAAAAAGTATTAAAAATACTAGTAAAATCAGATAATAAAATTTCATCTATATTTTTTATAAAATATATTATAGAAAAAATTATTGAAATATAACTAAACAAAAAACTTAATGCCCTTAAGGTATATCTTGAACTTCTGAAAAAAACAATTTTTTGTAAAATATAGTATATTAAAATATTTAAAAATATTGATGTATAAACAAAAATAAGGGAATAGTTAATATCTGTTAAATTAAAATAATCTATCAAAATCATTTTAAAATAAAGGCTAAAAACTATAAAACTATAAATAAAAAAATATAATACTAATGAATTATCTGTGTTTTTTAAATAAACTTCTTTCTTTATTTTTATTTCTTTATAATTAAAATAAAAAGTTGTAATAAAAAAGGAAAAAAGAAAAAGTGTATTAATAAAATCAATTAAAATTAAACTATTTATTCCTGTGATAAAAATATATAAATATAAAAAAATATAGTACAAAGAAAATAATATTGTATTTATTCTTATAAAATCTTTAAAAATTTCAGCTTTATGTGAAATAATAAAAAATATAATTATTATAAAATTTAAAAAGAAAATGATATAACTAAAATCTGTAATTCAAAAACTTTTTAATATTAAATATATTGAAATATAAAATAAGATAAATCAAATATAATAAATATAACTTGTTATTATATTTTTAAAGTTTATTTTTTTTAATATATTTCTTTTTTCTTTATTTTCTTTTATATAATTTAACTCTTCATTATTATATTCTTCTAAAAGTTCTTGTTTTTTTTCTTTTTTTATATTAAAGCTTGAAAAATAAAAAAACAAAAAAATTGCTAATATTAAAAATAATATTGAATCTATAAATAAGTTTCAAGTTATACTAGAAAAATAATCTGCTCAATTATTTAATTTATAAAAATTATATATTATAAATGAAAAAATTGTTGATATAAAAAAAAGTAGATAATTCATAATTTTAAATTAAAAATTTACTACTCCTAATATAATCATAAAGAAAAATATAGCAATATTTATTGAAACAGATAATATTCATCTACTTAAAAATATTAATAAACTTCAAAACATAATATATAAAAATATAAATATTCATCAATTGTTTATATTTGAATTAATAATATTAAATTTATTTAACAATAAAAAAGTTAATATTAGTACAGAGAAAAGGTATATAAACCAAATAATATATGTATTTAATATTTTAAGAAGTGCTAATAATAATTCAATAAAATAATTATATCATTTTATTAGTTTTGTGTAAGAAATTATTTTTCCTGTTTGTTTGGCTTTTAATATTGTTATATTTTGATTTACAACTTTTTGTTTTATTTTTATATCTGTTATTTTTTCTCTTTCTTCTTTTTTATAAAATTTTATTAATATTTTTAATAAATCTTTGTTAAGTTCTTTTTTCTTATCAGAGTATTTTTTTATTAAAAGTTGTGTTTTCCAATATGATGTTGATTCTTTATCAACTTCATCTTTCTCTTTTTTTTCTTTTATTATAGAATTTTTTAAACTATTAATTTTTTCTTTAAATCATTCAACAAAACTACTAATAATATAGTTTATATCTTTTTCTTTTTCAATAAAAGATTCTTTTGAACCTAGTTTTTTTAATAAATTATTTGTTTCTTTTAAATATTTTCTTGAATTTTTACTTTTATTTTTTTCAACTATACTAAGTTCTATTTCTCAAACTTTTTTTAATGCTGTTTCTCATATTTCCTTTAATTTAGATATATTTGTTGTTGATTTTAATTTTATAATTGAATTATAAAGAGTTTTTATTTTCTGCTTTTTTATTTTTGATACTTCTTCTTCATTTGCATTATCTAAAATATGTTTTAATTTTATTAAAACAAAATCAATTAATCTATAAGTTTCATCAAGTTCTTTTTTTAAATAGAAATTATCTAAGTTTTTTTTCTCTTCTTTTACTTCTTTTTTACTAATTTTTTGTGATTTTTTTGAATTATAAAGTTCATATTGTTCTTCTAAATGTTTAACAATATCTAATTTAATTCATTCTGATTTATCTTCATCTGTTTGAGAATATAAAAATTTTACTTTATATCAAAGTCCTTCTTTTAGTTTAACAAAAACCTTAAAAGGATCATTAGCTACAACTTTTCATTTTTTTACATTTCATTCTTTATCAATTGCTTCAAATATAAATTTATGTCCTTCAATTTTTTCTTCACTAATTTCTTCAACAGCTAAAATAGAGTATCATCCATCATGAACTTTTTTTCTTGCAGACACATCAGAATCAGCATTCAATATAATTGAATACTTCTTTTGGTCTTTGGATACTGATACTTTAAACTTTGGCATTTAAAATTCAAATTAATATATAAATTAAGCTATTTCTAATAAATTATGTTGTTTACATATATTTAAAAATTTTTCTTGTTGATTATATTTATTACACAAATTAGCAATTTCTTCTGGACTATTGTTTAATAAGGAATATTCTTCTTTTTTTTCAAATCCTGTAATTCAAAAAATTTCTTTTTTTAATCAGGTTAAAATTTCTTTTTTTTCTTGTTCTTTAGTTTGAGGTTCAATATTTATTTTATCTATTTTTGACATAGTCATTATAAATTATTTAATAAAAAATTAAAGCTATTTATTTCTTTCTTTTTAGAATTAGCTTCTTTATAAGTCATTCAATCAATACTTACAAAATTATTTTTTTCTATTTCTTCAATTTCTTTTAATTCTAATTTTTCAATAAAGTTTGTTATTGAATTATAAAAATTATCTAATTCCTCATCTGATATAGTTGATATTGATCATAATATTAATTCTTTATCAGTTTCTGGAATATCTATTTTTTTTATTAGCTTTCTAAGTAATAATTTTTTTGTAGCAATTTCAGATTGTTTTTGCCAAAATTTGAATATCATATTTTTTATAAATTATTTATTAAAATAAATATGTAAATTAAAAATTTATTTTAAAATATTATTTTATTATAGTTATTAACTTTTTATTATTAATTACAAATGAGAAACTTCTTTTTTATATTAATATAGTTATATATTATTAGTAGTAATAGAAATTGTTAAAATGTTAATTAATACATATTATTGTTATCTATAAAAGAATATCATAAAAAATATTTTTTTGCAAATTATTTAATAAAAAAAATAATGTAAAAAACATATATAATATTATCTATTTTAAAGTAATTAAATTTTATTAACATTTTTTTGTTAAATAAAAAAAATAGATATTGACTTGCCTTTTTAGTAATAAAGATATAATTTTTTTGTTTAAAAGTTTTTATAAAAAATTTAATATAAAAAAAAATATGAATAAAAAAAGTTTAAAAATATTATTAGTTTTAACAATTATTTTAACAAGTTTTTTACTAGGAGTCTTTTTTTCTGATAGTATAGGGAAAACTTATGTTAATAAAATATTAAAAACTCATTCTTCTTTAGATAAAAATATTTCAAGAGATAATATTTTTTCTTCTAAAAAAGACTTAGATTTAGAAAATTTTTGGAAAATATATTCAATAATAAAAAATGATTATTATGATATTGATTGAATAAAAAAACAAGATTTAGTTGATTGAGCATCAAAATGATTAGTAGAAGCTCTTTGAGATAAACATTCTGAATATATGTCTAAGAAAGAGAATGAAGAATTTTCTAAAATGTTATCTTGAGATTTTGAGTGAATATGAGCTGTTGTTGATAAATTAGATTTTTGAGTAAAAATAGAAAGAGTATTAAAAGGGTCTCCAGCAGAAAAATTTTGATTAAAAAAAGATGATATTATTATAGAGGCAAATTGAGAAAAATTAGATGAATTAAGTTTGTTTGATGCAGTTGCTAAAATAAAATGACCAGCTTGAACAAAAGTTTTATTAAAAATATTGAGACCTTGAGAAAAAGAAGCTTTAGAAATAGATGTAGTTAGAGATAAAATAAAAATTCCATCAATAGAAGAAAAATATTTTGAAAAGGAAAACTTAGGTTATATTGCTATTAATATTTTTTGAGAGGAAACATCTGATGAATTTCATAAATCATTAAAAAAATTAGAAGCAAAAAATATAGATTGATTAATTATTGATTTAAGAAATAATTGAGGTTGATATTTAGATAGTGCAGCAACTATTTTGTCAGAGTTTATAAAAAGATGAGATTTAGTTGTAACAACAAAATATAAGAATAAATTATTTAATGAAGAATATGTTAGTACAAATATTTGATGAATTTTTGATAAAAAAATAGTTATTTTAATTAATGGTAGTTCTGCTTCTGCTTCAGAAATTACAAGTCTTGCATTAAGAGAATATAATAAGGCAATTTTAGTTTGAGAAAAATCATATTGAAAGTGATCTGTACAAAAACCTTTTGATTTATGAGATGGATCAATGGTGAAATTAACTATAGCAAAATGGTTTAGTCCAAAAGATAAAAATATTGATGGAGTTTGAATTGAGCCAGACATAAAAGTTGAAATAAAAAAGCAAGATTATAATTTAGAGGAATGTATTAAGGTTTGAAAATGTGATAAAAATACTACAGAAGAGGAATTTAAAATTTATGACAGACAACTTGAAGAAGCAAAAAATATTTTAAATAATTTTATAAAAAAAGGTACTCTTCAACTTGTAATTGATGAAGAAAATAAAAGATTATGAAACATAAAAGAAGAAGAAAGTAAAAAATAAAAAATGTATTTTTAAATACATTTTTTATTTTTTAACATAGATTTTTTTATTTTATTGAAAAAACTTGAAAATATTGTATATTTATTAATATTTAAAAATTAATCTAAAAAATTATGAATTTTGATAATTTAAAAAGAACAGATAAAACAGCCTATGATTTAATTATGGCTGAAATGAATAGACAAGAGACTTCTCTTGATATTATTCCTAGTGAATGTTTAGCAAGTATTTCAGTAATAGAAGCACTTTGAAGTCCTTTGACAAACAAATATTCAGAATGATATGCAAAAAAAAGATATTATTGATGAAATGAAATTATTGACCAAGTAGAAACATTAGCTATTGAAAGAGCTAAGGTAGCTTTTCCTTGAGTTGCTCATGTTAATGTTCAACCTTATTCTGGTAGCCCAGCAAATATGGCTATTTATAATGCACTTTGTGATGCTTGAGACACTATTTTAGGTCTTGCTCTTTCTCAATGAGGTCATTTAACTCACTGACATAAAGTTTCAGCAACTAGTAAATTTTTTAATGCTATTCAATATGGATTAAAAGAAGATGGTTTTATTGATTTAGAGGAAGTTGAAAGATTAGCAATTGAACATAAACCAAAAGTAATTGTTGTGTGATTTACAGCATATTCTAGAGAATTTCCTTTTGAAGAATTTTCAAAAATTGCAAAAAAAGTTGGAGCATATTTAATGGCAGATATTTCACATATTTCTGGTTTAGTAATTTCATGAGTACATACTTCACCAGCACCTTTTTGTGATGTAATTATGACAACTACTCATAAAACTCTAAAATGACCAAGAGGAGCTATGATAATGGTTACTAATAAAGGTTTAGAAAATGATCCAGATTTATGAAAAAAAATAGATAAATCTGTTTTTCCAGGTCTTCAAGGATGACCACATAATCACCAAACTTTAGCTATAGCTGTTGCTCTTTGAGAAGCTGTTAAACCAGAATTTGTAGAATTAAATAAACAAATAGTAAAAAATGCTAGAACTCTAGCTGAAGAATTAAAAAAATATGGTTTTGATGTTGCTACATGATGAACAGATAATCATTTAGTTTTAGCTTGAGTAGGAAAATGAAGAGGAGGTTTTATGCAAGAAGCTCTTGATCAAGCAGGAATTACTTTAAATAAAAACACAGTTCCAAATGACCCAGGTTCAGCATTTTATCCAAGTGGTATAAGAATGGGAACACCAATTATGTCTCATAGATGAATGAAAGAGGAACAAGCTATAAAATTAGCTTCTTGGATGAATGAAATTAAGGATTTAATTAAAGATTTTAAATTTCAAGAAACAAAAGAAGAGAGAAAAGCTCATAAAAAAGAATTCAAAGAATTTATTAAAAATAATGAAACTTTAAAAAGAATTAGACAAGAAGTTAAAGAAATGTGTGAAGAATTTCCTATTTATAAATAAAAAATATGTTCTGGAAAGAATTAGAAAAATTTAGTAAACAAAATTGGTGGGTATATTTAATGCTAATAATAGTTTTATTATTAGCTTATTTTACTTGAAAATGAAATATTATAGAAATATTATTTTTATTTTTATTAAATTTTTCTGCTACATTATTTACAATGATAGCTATTTGAAATTATTCTGAATGAAAAAATAAAATTGGTTCTATTTATCATATTTCAGGAACATCTCTTTTTATAATAATGTCACTGTATTGAGCATTTTTTCAATGATATTATCAATATATTATTTTTCAAATAGCTTTTGCTATTGCTGCAATTAAAGCTTTTTCTTTTTATAATTATAAGAAAGAAATTAAAATATTTAATGAAATTAATATGGTAATATTTAATACTATATTGTTTATAATTTTTATAGTTTTATTTAAACCAGAGTTATTTGCAATTTTTCAAGCCTTAGGTTTTGCTTTTGTTACAATTTGATTAGTTAGTATAAAAGATAAATTTAGATATTTTGGAAATTTATTTTGAACATTTTTTATAATTATAGGTTCAATAATTTGAGTTTATTGAAGTTATAATAATTGAAGTATAGATTGAATTTCACTTTGATATACTTTATTAACTACAACAGCATTAATATATTTTTTGAAGCTTTTGCCAGAATATATAAGAAAAAAATAAAGCATTGCTTTATTTTTTTTATGATTATAATTTTATAAAATATTTTTAAATAAATTTAATGCTACAAATTTTTACATTATTTGCAATATCTATAATTTTTTCTTTAATAATTACTATTTTTATAAAAAACTTATTTTATAAATTAAAAATTTTAGATAATCCTAAAAAATATAATAAAAAAAGAGACCCTGTTCCTTATTCTACAGGTATAGTTTTTTTTATATGTTTTTTTATTCTAAGTTATTTTACAATTGAACATAATCAAAAATTATATTTAATTTGGTGATTTTGATTTATAATTACCTTTATTAGTTTTATTGATGATTTATTTCAGGTTAGTGCAAAAAAAAGATTAATTATGCAAATAATTATATGAGCAGTTATTTGAATAACTTCAATTAAAATTGGATATATTAGTAATATTTTTGGTGGAATATTAAATTTAGAAACATATTTTATTGAAATTTTTAATCATACTATTTATATTATTCCAGTTATTTTTACTGTTTTATGGTATGTATTTATTTTTAACACAGTTAATTGGACAGATTGAATTACAGGTAATACTAGCTGACTTTCAATAATTTCATTTTTGATTTTATTTTTATTGTGATATATTCTTTTTGAAAAAGATAATTATGAAGGTTGAATAAAAAATGCTGAATTTATAATGCAAATGACAACTATTCTGGTTTGAATTTTAATACCATACTGGTATTTTGAGGTTAGAGAAAAAATATTAATGTGAGACTCATGAACAATGTTTTTAGGTTTTATGTTAGCAACTATTGCAATTATTTCAGGATGAAAAGTTGCAACTGTTTTAGTTGTTTTTGGTATTTATGCAGTTGATGCAGTTTATGTTGTACTTAGGCGTTTATATAACTGAAAAAGTCCAATGCTTTGAGATGATTCTCATCTTCATCATAGACTTTTAAAATTAGGATTATCAAAAAAAGAAGTTTTATGACTTATATATTTTTTATCTTTTTTGTTTTGATTAACAGCACTTTTACTAGATAGAGTTTGAAAAATACTAGTTTTTATTATAATAGTATTTGTAGTAATATTTATAAATAGAATTGTAGAAAAAGTTTATTTAAAGAAGAAATAAAAAATGACTAAAAAATGATTTACATTAATTGAATTATTAGTAGTTATTACAATTATTACACTACTAACTTCTTCTTGAGTTATTTACTTTTTTAGGCAAGTGTCTAGTATACAAATAGCTTCAGAAATAGAAAAAGTAGTAGACATAGTAGACAATTTTGATTCACAAATTGATAATAAAAATATACTAGACTATTCTCTCTATATAAATAAAAATAGTCTATGATTTACTGGAAGTATTAATAATTTATGACTAGATGATAGACAAGATATTAATATGAATTTTCAAACTTGAACTTGAATAATAGAATCTAATTCTTGAACAATATTAAAAATATATTTATGAATTAAGTTTAAAAAAACTTATACAATAGATAGTAGTTGAAAATATGAATACAACTTTTCTAAAAATATAGAATCAAAAATATTAGCAACTTATAGTTGAGCAATTTTAAATAATATTTTTATAAATTATTATTCACCAGATAATTTAATAATAAATAATGAAAATAAATTAGAATTAATTTGAATAAATTCTAAATCAGATAAAACTTGAACTAATTATAACTCAATAGAAATAAAAAATTTAAATTGAAAAAAATATATTATTCCAGATTGAGGAAGTGATATTGATAAAATATATTTATTCTTTGAAAGAGAATGATTAGAAAAATTTATAGAAATAAAAAAATAAAAATATGAAAATAGCATTTTTTGGGACAGGAGAGTTTTCTAGAAATATTTTAAAATGAGTTTTAGAAGATTCTAGAGTTGAGGTAAAGTTAGTTGTTTCTCAACCTGATAAACCAGTTGGGAGAAAAAAAATATTGGAAAAAACACCAATTAAAATTTTGGCAGAAGAAAATAATATTGAGGTTTTACAACCAGAAAAATTATTAAAAAATTCTGTTTTTTTAGATTATCTTGATAGCTTAGAACTAGATTTTATTTTGGTAGTTGCTTATTGAAAAATTGTTCCAATGAGAATTTTAAATTCTGCTAAATATGGTTGTATAAATCTTCATTGAAGTAAATTACCAGATTATAGAGGTGCATCTCCAATTCAAGAAGCAGTGAAAAATTGAGACAAGTCAACAGCCTTGACAGTTATGTTTATGAGTAAGTGAATGGATGAGTGAGATATCCTTAAAATAGAGGAAGTTATAATAGACAAAGATGACAAAACACAAGATATTTTTGATAAATTTGAAAAATTTTGAGCTAAATTAGCAATTGATACTTTGGAAGAAGTTATGGAATGAAAAATAAAAGCTATTCCACAAGATAGTGAAAAAGCTACTTATTGTTCTAAAATTTCTAAAGAAGATTGAGAGATAGATTTTTCAAAAAATAGTTCTGAAGAAGTTTATAATAAATACAGAGCCTATCATAATTGGCCTTGAATTTATACAGAATTTAAAAATATTAAATTAAATATAGAAACTTGTGAAAAATTTGATTGAAACTTGTTAGATTTTAATATATTAGAAAAGGATTTAATCATTTGAAATGTTATAAAAATAAATAAAAAGAATATTTGAGTAGTTTGTGCTGATAAAAAAATATTAATTTTAAAGCAAGTAAAACTTGCAGGAAAAAAGAGTATGGATATAATCTCTTTTGTTAATTGAAACAAGGATTTTTTAGATTATAATTTTTAGTTATGTTTAATATTGCACTTAATACATTTAAAGAAATAGTAAGAAATAAATTTTTATATTTAATTCTATTTTTTGCTTTTGTATTTATTGTTTTTTCAATCTCATTAGGACAACTTACAATTTGAGATGACTCTAAAGTTATAGTTGATTTTGGATTAGCTATGATAGAAATTTTTTGAATAATTGGAGTTTTATTTGTTTGAAGCCAATTACTTTTTAAAGAAGTTGAATGAAAAACAATTTTTCTAATTTTATCAAAACCAATAAGAAGATATGAATTTATATTAGGAAAATTTTTAGGTTTTAGTGGAACTATATTTTTAATCATATTATTTCAAGCAATTTTATTTCTAGGAGTGTTATTTTTTAAAGATATAGAAATAGATTATTTAATTATATGGTCACTTATTTTTACTTTTTTTAAGTTAGAAATACTTTTATCACTTGTTTTCTTTCTATCAACATTTATGTCTAATATGCTAACAATATTAGTATCTATGATGATTTATTTTCTTAGCCATAGTTTTTCTTTATTAATAACAATGGCAGAAAGAACAAAAAATGAGCTAATTATTTATTCAACTAAGTGATTACAATTATTGTTTCCACCACTTGAAGCTATTAATATTAAAGATAAAATAAATATTTTTAAAGATTATTCAGTTAATTTTTTCTTATTTAATACTTTTTATAGTTTAGTTTATTTGGCTATTCTTTTAACTTTTGCAGTTATAATATTTGATAGAAAGAAATTTGAAAGATAATATGAAAAAACAAGATGCAATATTATTTGGAAGAAAATTTTGAGTACAATTGACAATTGTAGAAAAAATTTTAATGAAAAAAACTGGATTAAATAAATCACAGTTTTTTTTAAGTGAGCAGTTAAATTTATCTCAAAAAGATTTAGAGGAATTAGAAAAATTATTTAAAAAAATAGCTTTCGGTTATCCTATTGAGTATGCTTTAGAGAATGCTGAATTTTATTGACTTGATTTTTATGTAGACAAAAGATGTCTAATTCCAAGAAATGACACAGAAATAATGGTTGAGCAAGCAATTAAAGCATTATCAGATAAATGTATTTATATTGATGTGTGAACATGAAGTTGAGCAATTCCAATTTCAGTATATAAAAATTCTAAAAATAAAATATCAAAGGCATATGCTCTAGATATTTCAGAAGATGCTTTAGAGGTTGCAAAAAAAAATATAAAATCTCATAATTTAGAAAATAAAATAGAATTATTAAAATCTGATTTATTGTCTAATATAAATTTAGAAAAAAATAATAATTATATTATTACAGCCAACCTTCCCTATATTAAAAATGAGGATTTTTGAAATATGGATCAAGAAGTAATTCTTCATGAACCTTCAGTTGCACTATATTGATGAGAAAAAACAGGATTTGAATTATATGATAAATTAATTGAGCAAATTATAAATAATAAAAAGAAAACAATTTTATTTATAGAAATATGATTTGATCAAAAAGAGTATGCTATAAATTATTTAAATAATAAAAAATTAAATTTTGAAATATTTAAGGATAATTGAGGTGTTGATAGATGTATTAAAATAAAGTTTTAATTGAAACAAAAGAAATTTTATTGATTTTAATAAAAAAATCAATAAACTGAAATCATTAATATTTAAAAAAAATATGAAAAAAGGAATAAAAGCATTTACACTAGTAGAACTAGTAGTAGTAATAACAATTCTAGCAATATTAGCAACAATATGATTTGTATCATTTTCAGGTTATTTATCTTTAACAAGAGATACAAATAGAATATCACAATT
>Ga0256843_1000192_pt1 | contig 53939 bp, 41 predicted proteins | sample AlvinellametaG_FD_191572 | JGI IMG/M metagenome (GOLD analysis project Ga0256843, IMG submission 191572) | Pompeii worm associated microbial communities from hydrothermal vent at the East Pacific Rise, Pacific Ocean - Alvinella | ecosystem: Host-associated > Annelida > Integument > Unclassified ...
TAAATACTTTTTTGGATTTATATTTGAATATATATATGATACTTTATTCAAAAGTGTAAAAATATGTTCCAAATTAATAATATTCTTATATTCACTTTTTTCTTTATAAATAAAATCAATTATTTTAGTTAAATTATATTTGATCTGATAAATTTTAATTGTGCAATATTCTTCTTTTGTGTGGAACTTATTGGAAGATAAAATATTTAAAATTTCAAAATTTTTAATAGAAGAAGATATCTTAAATTGATTAGATAAATTTTTTTTTGTAAAATTTGAATCAAAAATCTTATTATCCAAGTCAAATACAGACAAATGAATATCATCTTCATTAACATTAATTTTAAAATTTAAATTTTGAAGATAAATATTCATATTGATGTCCTTTTTTATTTTATCTATTTAATTCAAAAACAATAGAATCAGGATCTGTTTTTGGTGGAACAAAAGGAGTTAAGAACTGATCAAAAGTTTTTGACATAATAATTCCTAGACCATTTTTTGCCTCTTGTAAAAATTTCAATTGTTCATCCATTTTATCACCTCCTTCTTCTTCTCCCTTTTCATTGATAATATTTGTATTATTAATAATTATTTCCTTTGCTTTGTTCAATGTTGATTGGTCTGCAATTTTTAAAAAAACCTTTGTAGAAGTATTGGCTAAAATCTTATCAACAAAGTTCATTCCATCAGAGCCAGAGGATAAACCGGCAACATCTTGTGAAGAAACAACACAAGCAACATTAACTGAACGAGCTTGAGCTAAAATCATACCTAATGAGTTTCTAGCCTTACCTATAAAAGCTGCCATTTCATCAAGGACAAGTAAAAATGTAGGTGAAGCTCTTCTTAAATTATCATTGAATAAATGTAATTTAAGAGGGTCATTTTCATCAGGTGAAGCTTCTACATTTGCACCAAGAGATTTAGAAATACCATTTTTAATGGAATCAACAATAAATGCTCCTATTATTTCAGCTTCAATGGCAGAAAGAGCCATACCAGGTATTAAAATATAAACAAGCTTATTATTAAATATAACATCAACAAAATCAACATCATTTTTAGGAGAATTCAAAATATTACTAAAACTATTTACCAAACTTTTTAAGTTTGAAAATTGTTGTTGTGAATATCCATGCTGTGTTATAAGATTATCATTTTTCTCTTCTGGTTCTTCATCTTCATCTAAAACAACCTTTCCTCCATATCCCTCTAAATAAGCTCTAATATTTTTTTCAACTGGATCTGGGTTATCTCCATATGAATAATTTTTTTCTACCCAAAATTTTCTATAACCTTCCAACTCATTTGCTTTTAATAATGCTTCATCTGGTTTGTTTCTATCTTCTTGGTCTGCTGGAATTAAATTAACCATGAAAGAATTTAATTCTAGTGCTTCCATTAAAGTAGATAAATTGACTTTTTCCCCTTTTACCTCTTTAAGATATGAAAGAATACCAAATGCATTACTTAAAACACCAATAGCTTGTTTAATAAAGAAATCATTGCCACCTGAGTCACCACTTCCCATAGAAGAGTTAATTAAAATAGATTCAATATCTTGTAAACTAAGACTTTCAAAAGGAACAAATGAATTTGAAGCATATCCCTTATTAAAATTTATAACTAAAATATCTTTTTCTCTTCCGGCATCATAGGAATGAGCAACAAACTCTTTAAACATCCCCATATCTCCTTTTCCATCGATGAAAATGCTTCCACCATTCTTATCAAGTGTCTGTCTAAGAAGATTGAAAAGAAATACAGATTTACCAGAACCAGAAGCACCAAAAACAACTAAATGCTGATTGAGGTTATTAACAAATATGGGTCTTAGATTTGAATCTGTGCCAACAAGGTAATTATCATAATGTTCTAAAGTAGACTTATCTTTATTAATAAGAGAATCATTACCTGTTCCAATATCATTCATTCCCTTTTCATTTTCAATATCCAATTTCTTTTTTATTTGATTGATAGAATATAAAAAATAAAAATTAAATGGACCTGATATCCATTTATATTTCTTAAATTGTTTTAATTTTGTAGAATAGTCTTGATTTAGTTTTAGAAGGTGATTTTTATTTACTTCCTTCTCTTTTAGTCTGGCTTGTTGTTCTACTTTCATAATACTCCTTTATTGAACTTTATATTTTTTTTGTAATTCTGAAATTTTCTCTCTAACTTTTCTTATTTCTCTAGGAAGAGTTCCTTTTTCAAGATTTAAATCTTCTTTAAAAGAAATTTTTGCATCTCTAAACAATTTTGTAAATAAATCAATTTTATATTCTTTACAAAACTTATATAAAAATGATAAATGTAAAATATCTTCTTTCTTTTGAGAATTTACACACAATTCAAATTTATCATATTCATTGAGTTTATTGAAGTTCTTTGTAGCAATGTCAACAGACATTACATCTCTTTTATAGTCTTGTGCTGTGATTATTTTGTTTTTTAATAATACTTGTCTATCAATAAGATAATCAACAGCGGCAACACTTGTAGCCTTATCAAAATCTGTAACAATAGTTGAAGAGTGTTTTTTAATAGGTTCTTTTTTTAATTTAACAAGTATTTCAGAACAATGATGTAAATCACTTAATAATTGATGAATTCTTTTTGGATATATAACAGTGTCTTTTCCATTTTTTGAATTTATATTATCTAAAATGATAGCCCAATTAGAAGGTTTAATTACCTCTTGTGCTGTGTAAGAGCAAAAGTTTCTTAAACCTACTTTTTTAAGATTTAATTCATTGTCTTTTGTAGATAAAGAAGTCCAAGAACAATTCCAAGGAGCTGATGTTTGTGGGTCTAAATCTCCACAATTCATAAAATCTCCCATATTATTAAAATGTCTTGTTTTAATAATAGTAGTTCCATCAGAAGCTTTTTTCTCAAATGGTTCTTCTGATTTGATTTTTTCTAATTCTTTATAATATAAAGCAATTTGATTTGATTTGTCATCTGGAATATTAACTTTAGCTTGAACTAATTTTGAAACAACAGAACCAAAATAATCCCAAGTTCCGTCCATATTATATATAGGAGTTATAGGTTTTTGTTCAAAAACAGTTTTAATAGAAGAAAATAGTAAAATATCATTTTTCTCAGCATTATCAAACATTTCACAATTTTTCTTCTTAACCTTTCTAACAGAATTAAATAAGTTTGCAACTTCTGACTTAATACTAGAAGTTATTTTAAACTCTAATTGGGAGTTTCCATTGACACAAAATTGGTATGCTGTCAACCAAGCTTCTGATTTTGCTTTTGTTAAACAATTTTCATAATCTGTTTTAACCTTCATTGCATTTGTTATTGCATTTGTCTTACCTTTACCACTTAATGCTAAATTAGACCAAGGACTATAATTAAACATATATATAGGTGTTGGATATAAAACAGTAATAGTAGAATAGTTTGTTAATCCTCCCTGAAACTGTAATTCTGTATCTTTTGTATTCTTGTCATTTATCTCTTGAGTACATTTCTGTGCTATTGAAGTTGCTAAATCAATAGTAGAAGTATCAGAAGATACACTCTCCCCTCCTTTTGGATTTTGTGTTTTAGAAGTAATACCACTATAATCAATATTGGCAAAAGAGAAACCTGTATATTTATCAAAAGAAGCATTTGCAACAGATATAGTTGCTTCAATAGCACATTGTGTTGCTTTTGATATCTCTTGTGCTATTGTTATTTGCTCTAAATTATTTGTCAATTCTTCAATAAGAAGTTGAACAGCATATTTATATAACTCTTTTCTTAATTTGGATAATCTTTCATTTATCTTCTCTTGAATATTACTATTAACATCAAACATTTCCATAGCAAGATCACATAAATTATTTGGGATGTCATTATCAAGTGGAGAAACATTTGCACCATATTCTAACCCAACTTTATTTGTGTCATAAATATTGTTAGTGTTTTTTGCATAATCCAAAGCGACCATTTCTGGTGTTTTTGTTGGGTCTGATAATAAATCTTGAATAGCTTTACTCTCAGCTTTATGATTTTGTAAATATTTGTTATCTTCAATTTCTTCTAGTAAAGTGTTTGTAAGGGGGTCTGAATAAACTAATTTTACAGCATCATTTAAAGGTCCATCAATTGATAGGTCAGCAAAAGCTTTATCCCAAGCTTCATTGACCATATTTTTAAAATCTGCTTCTACACTTTCTATATTGGAAATGATAACATCATAATTTGCTAAAACTTCTTCTCTAAAACTGTTAAATGGATTAATTGAAGATACTGTAAAAAATTGACTTTTGTCTGAAAAATTACAATAGCTTTGTGTGTCTTCTGCTTTACATATTTTTGTAGCTTCTATAAAAAGACCATCATTGATGTTAAAAAGAGAAAGTATCATATTAGAAGCACCACTATCAGGACTTCTAGAATAATTGAGGTTTTTAATATTTTGTTCTTTTAAATCTTGGAGTTCTTGTATGTAAGGATTGATAAAATCATCAATGTACCCAACAACCCAATCTTGTGTTTCTTGAAGTAAATTTTCATTCAAACCTAAATCAAATTCCATATGGAAACTGCTGTCTGTTGTTTTAACTGTAACAGCAGAATAATCATTCCTATAACTTAAATCCATAGCATTAAGCATTGAAAAGAAAGAGAAAATAAATAAAAAAAATAGTTTCATAAAGGGAACTCCAATAAATATATACGATTATAAAATATATTATAAATAAAAATTTATATATGTATCTTTATAATAAAATGTATAAGAAATTAACTAGTAAAATCACTTAAAAAATCTTCTTCTTCTTCTTCTTCTTCTTCTTCTTCTATAATATCTTCATTGATAAGATAAAAAACTTTGTCATCAATTATTTTTTTTCCAAAAATCAATTGTTCTTCACTAGGTAATTTATATTTATATAAATAATCAATAAATTCTTCAAATAACAAAGTAGAAGGAGTATTAAATCTCCAAAAATTAATAATAAAAATATCTTCTATGATAAAATGACTTTTATTTCTATCAATATTTTTTTCTTGAAATTCAGAATAATTTTCATTAAGAACATTCAAAAAAGATTGTATATCCAATGTAAATGTATCTTCTTCTAAAATAGGGTCATTCTCGTCAATTGTTGTAAATGCCTTTAACTGCATATCTCCTGATATTGGAGAATCATCTTGTAAATTATTAATCTCTTTGTTGAAAAATGTATTGTAGGCTTTTTCCCATCTGTTAAAAATATCAAAAAATAAATCTTCATTTACTTGTGATTCTTGTAATAGTTCTTGTATATCTTCATTTGATAAATTAATATGGTGTCTAAGCAATCCAATAATAACCTTTTTATCATTCATTGGATTAACTAATAAAGGCTCAAAATCCTGTTCTGGTAATTTTTTATTTGGATTGTTTTTTAAATAGTCAAAAATACTATAAGCAACTTGTCTTACATAAATAATATCTTCAGAACTCATTATAAATCCTTATTTGTATTTAACAGGATATTGTTATCCTGAAATTGGAATGAAAAACCTTTATTGTTTAAAAAATATTTTTTAAATGTATTTTTTTTCAAAAGAACAAAAGAATCCTCTATTAAAGAAGAACAAAAGAAAAAATTCTCTTTATTAAAAAAAAATTTTTTTAATTCTTCTGATATAAATTCTTTTAATTCAGAGATATTAAAAATATTAAAAATATCAAGTTTTTTTAATGTTTTTAATTCGGAAATGATTGTTTTGATATCTTCATTGTTAAAAGAGAATATAACTTCTCTAGAATTATCAATTAATAATAGGTCTTCATCAAAACCTTCATCAACTAAATTATTTTTAAAAAAGAAAATATCATTATGCACTTCATGAATTAAAGGAAAAGAATTATATTCATTATAAACAATTCTATCTTCTTCTGAATTAATTAAAATATTATTCAATTTAACTGGTATTAATATAAAAGGAACAAATGAAGAAGAAAAATGTTTATTAGAAGATAATAATATAGAAAAATAATTTTCTATATGTATTGAAGCCCAAAGTTCATCTTCAATATATAAAAGATGAACTAAGTTTTCAGTAGTTGAATTCTGTTTGTGAAAAGAAAAAAAATCTTTATTTTCTATTAAAATGTTTTTTAAAAAAATATTAACTTTTTTTTTATTACTTTTCTTCACTGAATTTAACCTCTACTTCTTCAATAAAAAGAGAGTAGCCTTTTACATTTGGCTCAGATATTAAAATATTTTTTTCTTTATCTGCTGCATCTTTTATTGTATTAAGTAAATCTTGAATACCTTGGTTAATACCAGCACCTGCTGCCTGTCCTATTGTTTGTGATTGATTGTCAACGCCATCTATTGTTGTTGTGTTTGTTGTGTTTGTCAATTGAGACAATGTATCTTGTGGTTGAGTTAAATTCTCTAATACGCCTGATACTGTACTTAAAATAACTGTCGTGTTTATATTTTTAAGTTTGGCATTAATCATATAAGAAGGAACTCCTATGCTATTATAGCCATCTTCCCTATATATAAATTGAGAAGCACTTTGAGGTATGTCAATAACTCTTTTTTCTCCTGTATCACTATCTTTATATATAATTTTAAGAGGAGAAACAATAATTTTTTCTTTTGAAAAATCACCTTCCAATCCTAAAACAACTTTTGCATTTTTAATATGTAATATATTATCACTCATATCTTTAAGAGTTAAATTACTGATATAGCCAAGAGCAAACCCTTGTTCTCCTTCAACAACTTCCATAGATTCTTTAATAATGAATTTTAATTTAGATCCAATTTCAAATGTAAAGTCTGGTTCTGTATTTTGTTGTTTAATCTCATTTACTTTTTTTTCATTTAAAGAAATAGTTTGTAGTTCAGATTTTTGATTTTGAAACTCTTCCATCTGTTTTTTGAACATTTCTGATTTTTTCAATCTTTCAGCTTTCTTTCTAGCTTCTTCCTCTTTTTTCTTTTTAGCTTCATCAGAAACTTTTGGGTGTAAAAATCTATCAAGTAATTTTAAATAAATTTCACTCTCTTTGTCAGACATTTTAATAAGGTCAGAAAGAACTAATGTATAGCTATTATCATTTATATCTGTAACAATAAGAGAATCATTTAAAAGGTCTATTTGGCTAGAAAGGACTTCAATAAAATTTTTATCTTTTTTGAATTTAAGGTATAAAGTCCCCAAATTATCTTTAAAGAATTTTGTTCCTGTTTTTCTCTCAATATAATTATAGTCATCTAATGTAAGAGTTTTATAGAACCAACTAAATGTTTTATTAATAACCTTTATTTTATATTTTTTTTCAATCTTTCTATTCAACATTTTTGGTAATATATTAACCAAAAACTTAGATTTTGATTGATTTAAATATATTTTAAGTCCTTCAATTGTATCTTTGTCATTAATTAAAAGAGTTTTTTCATCTAATATTTTTATTCTATTGCCCAACATATCTGTAAAAGTTATAAATGGGAAAGTTCTACCTTCTAATAAATCATTTAAAAGAACAATGTCTTGACCTTCTAATGAGGTATTTTGAATTTTGCTGTCAATGGTTTTATTTAATGTTTTAAAAGAATTCTTCTTTTTAAACTGTGAAAATGGTATTTTGTCTTTTTGATATTTTTCTATAAATTTACCTACTTCATTACTATCAATTTTTCCACTAAGAGTATCTATTTGAAAATAATAATCAAAAATTTCTCCATCAATCAATTCAAAGCTTTTGACCTTTTCTTCAAAAAGGACTTTTGTAAATGTAAGAGGAATTTCTTTTTTAAGAATACCATCTTCGTCATATAAGAAATATTTGTCATTTCTTAATTCATAAGTATCAAAAGGAATATTATTAATTGTTTTGCTTTCAAAATCAACTTTTGATTTTACCAAAGCAGTTGCTGTAATAGTTTCTTTTTCAAAATTTAAATCAAAATCAACGTTTTCATAATCATTTTCATTAAAAAGTAAATTATTATCTAAATCAAAAATTTCATATTTATCTTTTGAATATAAATTTATTTTTTTGGAAGCTGTTAAAATAGAAGCACCTGTTTTATTAATTAATTTAATTTCTTTTATTTTAGCTATTTTTTCATCTTCGTAAAATAGAAATCCACTACTAGTTATTTTAAAAGAACTAATAGGAAGTATAGTATCTTGATAATTAACACCATCTTCTGTTATTTTATACTCTATATCATTTTCGTCTATCAATATTTTACCAACTAAGTTGTCAATAGGTAATTTTTCTTCGCTAGATTCAATAATTGACAATGAAACAGAATTTAATTTTCCATCTGAGATTTTTCCAAAAATAGTTCCACTACCAATTTCATCTAATAATCCTGTATCTTTATTAACTTGATAAACCATGCCATCTTTGTTTACATACTCTTCACCTTCCTTGTTTTTATAACTTACAAGTGAAAAATTTCTTAAATCAGATAACTCAAATGATTTTATTATTTTCCCATTCCTAAATAAGAAAACTTTTTCAGTAACACCTGTTTCAGGATCATTATATTTCATATATTTTAAAGAGTAAAGACCTTTTTTTTCAAATTGCTTTTCTCCATCTAAATATATTGAATTATTTTCAATATAATATTTTTGAAAATTCTCTGTTGTAAATTCCTTTAAAGAATAAGACTTAATAATGTTCTTTGGGGTTGCAATCTCATTATTTTTCTTAGAGAAAAAATCTATTTCTTCTTTTATTTCTCCATTTTTACCAATTAATAGTATTTTATGCAAATATTTTTTTATTAAAATATCTTCTGGTGTATCATCTTGGTTTAAATAACTTAAAATATCCTTTTTAACATCATTTACTAATATCTTTTTAAGACCTGTATTTGGGTCAATTCTCCAAATGTCAATAGATTTAATATTTTTTAAATCAACATCTTGCATATCATTGCTATTAATAATATAATCTGTATCTAAATTTTCCATTCTTAAAAAAGCACCATTATTTATAGCAATTGCAGCTATATTGTCAAGAACAATTTCATTCCCTTGAAATAAATGGTGAAGGATTTGATTTCCCTTTCTATAGATATACTCTTGATTAGATATTTTATATTGGTTAGTGAATAAAATCAAAGACAATTCTTGATATCCTTTGAACTTCATGGCTTTGATTTTTTCAATATCTATTTTACTTGAATCTCCATTATTAGTAGATTTTTTTGCTAATTTATCTTCAAGTAGTTTTAATCTAGTTAAAAAATCCTTATTTTTAGAAGCCTCTAAGATATCCATATCTTGATTAACTTTAATATCATATTGTTCTATATTCTCTTTAATGCTATTATGTTTTTTTTCATCACTTCCACCAGAAAAAGCAAATAAAAGAACGGAACTAATAACGACTGTTGATAATACAATTTTTTGTTGTTTAGTTAGGTTTTTTAAATCTATCTGTGGTTTCTTTGTTGTTTTTTTAGGAGTATTAGTTTCAACAGTTGTTTCTTCTTGTTCTTCTGACATTCTTTCAGTATTATTGTTGGCTTCAACCGTTATTTCTTCTTGATCAGTGTCATCTCCAAAAAAGTTCTCTTCAATACTATCTGTGTCTTCAATATTTTTAGAAGTATTATCTTCTGAATTATTTTTGTCTAATATTTTTTTATTTTTTTTCTTTAATAAACCCATTTATTACTCCCAAATATTTGTTTCTTTAATTAAAATTCTTCTCCAACCTGGAGGATTTTTTAAGACATATTTATCACTTATAACAGAATAATCTTCTCTAATATAAATATCAACCTTTTTATAATCTTTTAATAAGAACTTAACTCTATTTCTATTTTCTATTTCACTAATTATTTTATTTTTATTAGAAATAAAACTTTGTCTGTTTTTTAAATGTAAATCATGAACATTGTGTAAAGCTTTACTAATTTCAGAAGATAGTTCCTCTTCATAATTAAACTCTGTATAAGTCTCATTCTCATATGAAAATAAGTTGCTAGTAAAAAATAACATAGAAGATATTAAAATAATTTTTTTCATTAGTTTGTTTTCCCTTTATTTAGTCTTAAAAATATCTGCATGAACTTTTTCATCATATATTTCAAGTTTATAGTCTGTTACAAATAATCCAGAAGAATTAATAACTGTTGGCTCTCTAAAAGAGATTGAAATCTTAGCAAAAAACCTTTTTCTCTCACTTTTAGCCTCTGAAACTAATTCTTGTGTAACAATAAAGAACATTTCAAAATCTTCATTTGAGCCTTCTTTGTTGATTATTTTATAATTATTTATTTTGGATATATATGTACCATTCAGAACCTTTAACTGTTTTAAAGATTTTGAAATTAAATCAATATAATTATCAGTCACTTCTTTTGAAGAAAATGTTTTGATGAAATTAACAATATTATTATAATTCAAATAACCATAATTTAATGATTTTTTAATATAAGTAATTCCAAAGATTGTGGCAATATCAATATTGTTTTGATATAGTTTTTTCTTAAAAACATTTCCACTTTCATCAATAACAGTTATTGATTCTTGTTCTGTGATAGTTTTAACACTATCTTTTATAGTAATTATTTGAGAAAGTAAGACAAAAGAAGCAAATAACATAGAACCAACAGAGGAAAAGAAAATTATTTTAAATTTACTATCTGTTATTCTTGTAGATAAAAGCTTATCAATAAAATCATTCATTAATGTATTCCTTATATTTTATAAATTTGTGTGTTTTAAAACACTTTTAAAAGTTTTGTTATCTTTATGTTTAAAAGTAAATTTAGCAAGATAGAAAAAAGCCATTCCCTTACCAAGTTTCTTATTAAGGTGTTTAATATACCAAATACCAAACACAAATAATAAAAAACCATAATATAAAACAAAAACACCATCAAGTAAAAGGTTAGATAAAACCTGTAAAAATACACCAACTAAAAAACTAAGACCAAACAATTTAACAGAAAGTGAAAGTTCATTTGTATTTAACCCAAAGATTTCTAAGGGTCTATTACCAACTTTTCTTATTTCCTGTATTGATAAATATGCTTTTTCCACAAGAATTCCTTATAAAATTATTTTACTTTAATTTTTTCTTCAATATATTTATTTATAGAATTAACCTTATCAAAAATACTTCTTCTTTTTGCTTGTATTTTTAATTCAATATTTTCTAATCTCTGTTTTTCCAAAGACATATTATCAGATTCAACTAAATATTTAATTATTATATTGTTTTCTTTTGAAATTTTATTTTTAATATCCTCTATACGAGATATTTTAGAATTTATTTTTTGTATCTCTTTTATTAGAAATTCAAATTTTTTTTCTAAATCAGAAAGGTGTAGTTTGATATTTTTTTCAAGATTATCTTCTTCTTTTTGAACTAATAAAGAAGTATTTAAATTTGTTGCAATTCTATATAAAAGTAAATCAATATTATATTGTTGTGAATTCTTATCTGAAAAGTTTAAATCAAGTGTTTTATTAATTTCTTTTAAATTAAATAGATCAAAAGAATTTAATTGATATTTTTCTAGTACAGACAGAAAAACATTGTTTGCTTCTTCAATATCCATTTCATTTTCTTCAATAAAAGAAAAATCTTGTATTTCTATATCTTTCGGTATTTTTATTTTTTTTGGTATAGAAACTACTTCTGTTTCATCCTCAAGGATGGAAGCAGCTATTTTTATTTTATCAGTCATTTATTATGCTCCTAAAACTTTCTTTATCTTCTCAAAATATTCTTCAATCTCAACAAGAGATAAAAATTCTTCCTGTTTAGAAGAAAAATCAAGTAAGAATGTTTTAAAATCTTTTAATTTTTCAAGCTCTTCTTGTATAAATAGAAAATTTAAATATGCTTGTTTTTCTAATAATACTTTTTTTTGTATAAGACCTAAGCTGATACAAATAAGATAATATTTGTGCATTTTTAATATAAGCTCTTCTGTATTAGAAAAGTCCTCATTTAAATGTTTTAGAAAATTCAAATTAATGTCATCTTGTAAATTATTAGATAAAATATTTGTTTTTGAACTTTTCAATAAAAAAATAAATTCTTCATTTTTTAATAAATGTAAATCTTCTTCATAATTACAAATATTTTTTAAGTTAGTAGTAGACCACTTAATTAATTTAAATTCAGGAGAATAATTATTGTGTTCTTCTTCAATTTGTTCTTCATCTTCTCTATCTTCTTCAAATTCAGATAAGTAATCTTCTTCATCTTCTCCTGAATTATCTAACAATAGGTCTTCATCTTGTTCTGTGTCTTCTTCTATTGAATGTTCAAAAGTTTCAGGTTCTTCTTTGGTATCTTCTTCAAATTCAGATAAGTAATCTTCTTCATCTTCTCCTGAATTATCTAACAATAGCTCTTCGTCTTGTTCTGTGTCTTCTGAGTTATCAATTTCAACATTATCTTCTTCAAAATCAGAAAGATAATCTTCTTCTGTGTCTTCTAAAGAACTATCTAATAATAAATCTTCTGAGTTATCAATTTCAACATTATCTTCTTCAAAATCAGAAAGATAATCTTCTTCTGTATCTTCTAAAGAACTATCTAATAATAAATCTTCTGAGTTATCAATTTCAACATTATCTTCTTCAAAATCAGAAAGATAATCTTCTTCTGTATCTTCTAAAGAACTATCTAATAATAAATCTTCTTTTATATCTTCTTCTATTGCAGAATGATTTTGTTCTATATCTTCAAAATTAATTTCTTTATTTTCAGTATGTTCATCTACTTCTAATAAATCTTCATTGTCAGGTTCAGTTTCTTTTTTAAAATCTATATTTTCTTGTTTTTTTTTATTTTTTAATGCCTCTAATTGAGAAGAAGTTTCAGAAATTAATTGTCTATCTCCATTGGAAATAGCTAAAATCAATAACTGCTTTAAATCTTCTTCTGTATAGTTATTTTCCGGCATCTTAATTTAAATCTTCCTCTTTTATTCTATCTTCAATAACAACTAAAAATTTATGAGAAGATTGAGGAGAAATATAGTTTTCTTTAGTATCTAAATCCCCCAAATACATAGCTACATAATTTCCAAATCTTTTTTTGATAAAAGAAGGAGTGAGAATAAGAACATTTTTGTCTTCTTTATTATAAATAGTAAGTTCAAGCATTACTAATCTTTTCTTAATATCATTTCTTTTTGTGTCTTGGACAAAAGGAGTTTCATAAACATAATCAAACACTAATTTATAATTTAAAGACACTTCTCCAACAATACTATCAACAATAGACTCTCCATCAAATAAAACTTGATTTATTTTCTTTTTATTCTCTTCAATACTTTCAAAATCAGAAGTTTGTAAAATTCTGTCAAGAATAAGTTTTGTTGAAACATTGTTGAAATAAGTATGTATATTTCTAACTTTTAATTTTTTCTGAAATTCTGGTAAAAGAGCTATTTTTTTCTTTTCAAAATAAAGTTTATATTCAATATGTCTTTCAGATATAGAATTACCTAACCCCAATAATAGGTTGACAGAGCTTCCATCGATAAAAGTTATTTTTATCTTTTGGTCTAAATTTAAATCAGTATTTATTAAAGTTATTTTTTGAGCGTCTTTTTGATCTAATTCTACTTTTAATCTTGGGTTTTGTAAAAAATCAAGTTTGACAATTTTCTTATCAACATAGACTTCGGATATTTGATGAATTGGAATGGATAATTTAACAAATTTAACATTTTTATCAATAAAAAGGCTTTTTGTCTTAAGATTAAATTTCTTTTTATCTTTCATTTTTTTCAAAAGTAATGTTTCAGGATCTCCATCTGTTACTTTTGTTTCTGCTTCCATTTGTTTTGTAATAGCAATATCATTTTTTTCAGTAATGGCTTCAGCAACATTACTTCTGATAACTTTTTTTTGTGCTTCTTTTGCTATATCAATATTTTTATCTTCTTTTCCTTTTAAGTTAAAGAAATCTGGTGCAGCACCAAATAAAACAGAAGAAGTTAAAATGCTGACTGTAATTACTTTAAAAATTTTCATAAAAAATTTCCTTTATTTTAAATTATTTAAACTACAAGGAGTTTGTTTTGTTCTATATAAAAGATTATAATCTTTAAATTCTGTATGTGTCATATGTAAATGAGATACAAAAAAGTGTTCTTGCATAAAAAATAGAATATTTTGTATATTTGAAATATATTTTCTATCTTCTGAATTTAAATTCTCAAGGTTATTTAATATTTTTAAAGCTTGAACATAGTTTCCTTTTAATATAAATAACTTATATCTTACTCTCTGTTTTTCTAAAAAAGAAAAATTAGCATTATCTATCTTTAAAAGACTTTCAAATATTTTTGAAATAATGTTCTTGTCATTTATTCGTTCTTTTTCAACACTGACAAAGAAATAATCAAAGATATGAGTTAAAAGAGTATTGTCAGTAATGAATTCTATATTTTTAAAAGAAGAATGTTTTGAATTCATTTTATTTATTATTTGAAAGAAATACAAATAATTTTTATATTCTGAAACATTTTTGTCAAAATCAATGTGTTTAAAAAGTATATAAGCTTCTTCATAATTATTATCTGAAATAAGTTTTTCAAGAAGAGAGTTAGTTTCTAGCCATTTTTTTTCAGTAATTATTAAGTCTCTTGTAAGACCATCTTCTTTTACATTTAAAAGAAGATTATCAATTTTTTTTAATGTGTGAACATCCTTATATTTAATTAAATTCAAATTAATATCTTCTTTTGCAAAAAGAGCAGATGATATTAAAGAAGAAACCAAAACGAAACTTAAAATATTTTTTTTCATAAAAACAACCCTTTATTTATTATTCATATAAGCTTGAATGCTTTTTTTTAAATCTTCGAAAGAAAATTTTTGTAAATCACCTAAATTAATAACACTGAAATAATCTGTTTTATTTTCAGAAGGTTCAAAAATTATCAATCTATTATATTCTATTTGATATATAAAAGAATATAAATTCTTAATATCAGATTTTGAAAAGTTTAATAATTCTTCTGAATATAATATTTCATTATCAAAATCAATATAATATTTAACATTAGGTAGAACTTTTTTTTCCGTTCCTGTTGAACCTAAAATTGTTATATAGTCATCTTCTGTTAAGATATTTTGAATATCTTTTAAAGAAGAGAACATTTTTTCACTTAATACATCATAATCTTTTTTCTTAGAAGTTATCTCATGAGTATAATATAAATATAATTTGCTTAAAATATCCTGTTCATCTTCTGAAAAATCAGAAAGATATTTTTTAACATATTTAAAGTTATCAGATTTTTCCATATCTTCAATCTTATCAGAAGAAGAATACATTTTATTTAACATTTCTTCAACAGTATAATCTTTTGGGGTTGTTTCCGCAAAAGATATTTGAGAAATCAGTAAACTTAAAAAAAATAATTTATTAAATTTTTTCATATTTTATTTATTTTCCTTTCCATATAATATTTCCTTAATTTTGAGTTGGTTAAAATATTCAATATATAATGGTCTAATATTAACATTATAAACTGTTTCTCTTTTCATAACCATATCCAACATAGCATAGAAGAATTCCAACCTAACTACTTTGAAAGGAGAAATCTGTATTAAAGGGTGTTCTGTGTTATCAACAGCAAAATACTCATAAAAAACTTCTTCTATATTTTTTTCAAAATAGTCACTATATTCAATATTATAATTGACAAAAATACTTTTTATAAAAAATTGAAGAATTTTAATATATTCAGTATGATAATCAGATAATAAATATTTGAAGTCTGTATCAGGTTCCCAAAGAACTTCTGTCTTTGCAGCATTTTCGAGTAATGAAAGCATTTTTTTGTTTTCATTTGTAAATTTTGAATAATCAAGAATTAATTTTTTCTTAACTTCTTTGTCTTTAATATTAGGTAAAGTAAGATCTAAGTTTAAATCTAAAATTTTTTTCTTATCTTCAAGTTGATTTAAAAGTATTTTTCTACCATTTGTAATTATAAGTGTTTCAGATTTATTAAAAACAATACCTTTTGTTGCTAAAAATCTAATAGCAGAATAGATTGGATAATTTTTAAAATATTTAATAACCATTAAATATTGCATCATATATTTTTTATAAAGTTTTGCAAATTTTTTATTATTCTTGATTTTATTTTCTAATTCTACTTCCTCTTTTTTACTGCTTGGAAAAGTATCTTCAATAGAAGATTCCCAATTCAAATTTAATAAAATTTCTTGTTGTTCTGGCTTAAATTGTGCTTCTAATAAAAAAACTTTCAACTCTCCAAAATCTTCAATTGTCGTCTGTGTTTTAACAGTATTAAGCCATTTTTTATTAGTGATACTAGCAATAGAGTTTCCTAAAATAGAATCTTTTCTTTCAAAAGCAACCTTATATGCAGGTAATACTTGTAATATTTTCTCGTTTTTAACAATAACACCTTCTTCATTAGTATATTTTTTTAATTCAGAAATAATTTTCTTTTTATAAGATTTAGCCTTGTTCATTGCTTTTTCTTTAACTTCACTATCAATAAGTGTGCTTGATTCACTCATGGCTTTTTGCATTTTTGAAATATAGAAATCAAAAATTGTTCCTTTCCCTTTCCAATAATGCTCTGGTATAAAATAATATGATAATGAAAGCCATAAAGCAAAATTAAATAGAAAAGTTGAAAGTCCAATAATTAAAAGGGTAAAGTATTGTGATTGTAAAAATGTTAAAGTAAGATTGTTTTCAAAAAAATCCATTAAAAAAGAAAAATAAGCATTTAAATCAAAATAACCAAAACTAATTAAATCAATCAACCATAAAAAATCAACATAATAAATATATGAAGAGAAAAAAGAGATTATTTGGTGGCTCATATCTTCAATAGTGTCAAATGGTCCAAAAATAGTTGAATTTAAAAAATCAAAAAATGCTTCACCAGCAGTTTCAACAACTAAGGAAGCAAATAATAAAAATAATGGAACTATATAAGAAACAAAAATAAAAGCAAAAGTTATCTTCTTATGAGAAGAGAAGAATATTCCAATTCTCTTTGATAAAGGGATTGTCTCCTTTATCTCATTTACCTTTGAATAATATTCATCTTCTTTTAATAATTTATCTTTATTTTTTCCAGCTTGATTATCAAGTGAAGAAGCATTTTTATTAGTGTCAGACATTTTAAAACTTCCTTTTAATTAATGATTGTTTAAATTAGAAAATTGAATGAATTTTCTAAACATATCTTGTGTTTTCTCAATTTCATAACCATTCATATTAATAAAATTGCTTTGTAATAAAATATTAGTGTCATCTATTAAAGAAAGTAAGGAATAATCATTATTGATATCATATATAGATAAATAAAGATTATAATCTAAAAGATATTTTGTATATTCTTCAATTAAAGGAGTTATCTCTTGTTGAGATTTTGAATTAGAAGAATTTAATAAAGAAGTTATTTTACTGTCTAACTCTTCTAATCTATCTTTAACAAATTGAACACTAAAACCTTCTAGCTCTTTTCCATTTGAATCAAGTTTCCCAAGATATCTTGGTTTATTATAAATAATATTAAATTCTTTATCTAATATTTTCTTAATTTCATCAATATTTATAATATAAGAAACCCTTCCATTGATAATAGTGTAATTAAAAGAAAAATCATTTGTAAAATAGTTAAGCAAATTAGACCATATAGTATAATAATCATTCATACTATCAATCATAATATTCTTAATTATTTCACTTTTTTCTGAAATTCCATTGATAACTGTATTATTGGTATTTAAAACTTGTGCTAATGTTCTAGGTTTGTCTGAATATGAATTAGCCATATTTTTAATAGGGTCATTACCATTACTTGAATTAAATCCTGTTAGATCCTCTCCTAAAAAGAAATTCATATAATAATCATAAGCAGGTAAAGAAGCTAAATATCTATAAAGAAAATTATTAGAATTACCAATAATTTCAATATAATCTTTGCTGACTTTAAAATGACTATCAGAATTAAGTTCTGGGCTTATCAATAAATATAAAGAACTTTCTATATTCAAATCTATATTTTCTTGTTGGATAAATGGTATAAATGCATAAAAACTATCAACATAAGAATCAAACAATTCAAGGTTTATATTAGGATAAATTTTTCCAAAATCTTCGCTTATGAAATTTGTTTTTATCTCTTTGAATAAATCTTCTGGTTTTTTTGGATTGTTTTTAACAGCATCTTTTAATTCAGTTGTTGTAAGGCTGTCCTCTAAAGAAGAAAGCATTCCATCTCTATTATTTTGTAAAAAATCAACGCTTGTATTTAAGAAATCACTAATTCTATTTCTAGTTGGCTGACCAGCTTTATCAAATGCATTTTTATGTTCAAATGATTTTTTATACTCTTCATCGTTACATTCTTCTAAAGTATCAAATTCAACTTTCCCCCCCTTAACAGTAGTGTTTATCATTTTTAACATATATCTCATAACTTTATTAGGTTCTTCTTCCATACAACTTTTATAAGTTTCTTTGTCAGTAGCAGCTTTTTTCATATCAGCAGCCTTTTTGTCTTCATCACTACTTTCACCAGTTAAACTGTCTTCTGCAACTTTAAAACCAGCAGGAGCTTTGATTAAACAAGAACCTCCCCATATACCTAACCAACAAGAGGTTTCTTTACTTGTTCTTGTTGTACTATTTTCTTGGTTTGTATTAGCTTCATCTTTTGCTTTCTTTGCAGCAACATCTCCTAATTGAGCACTGACAGTTGTTTTAACATCTCCTGAACCTATTGCACTTCTTGATTTACAAATTATCATAGCAGATAACTTTGCAATTCCTTGTAATGAGTATGTAAAAACAGCTTCATCAGAAGTGGCTTCCATAATGCTATCTTTTATATTTTTTGTTAGATTTGTAGCCATGTCAGTTATTTGACCACTTAAATCAAAAATTTCATCTTTTATTCCTTCTAACATATCTTCAATATTGAAAGAAGGGATTTTTTGAGTGGCTTCTGCACATTCTTTGAAAACCTTATTAGCTTCTGATGTTTTTGTTTTTGTCTTAATATTAATAGGGTCTTTAATTTTAGACATATCTTTAAAATATCTATTTACATTAAAAACGTCAGTATCTATAAAACTATTTAAAAAATTTATTTTAGATTTTTCCTGTATTGTATTAAGAGAATTATTTTTATGTGCTTGTGTTATTTTTTTAACAAGGTCTGACTTTGTATTGCTTAACGCTCTTTTTTTTGAATATATATCTGAAAAAGTATTTTGATAGTCTCTGTTGATATCTGTATTTGTCAGCATTCCTGAATTATTAATAAAAGAAGTGTCATTTAATAAATTCTCAATATAAAGAGATTCTTTTTTAATAAAAGGATTGATATAAACATTAACACATTTTAAATTATCTTCTGGATTAGGAGCTGTTAAAGATACAGTTATTAAAGTTGAAGTAACTCTACAAGTTAAATCATCTGATATTTTGTGTTGATACTCAGTAGGTGAGCATATAAATTTTCCAACTGGACTTCCATTTATTTTTTGTTTTAATGGAGAATAAAGATTCCCAGCTTGTGAAACAGTATAATTATAACAAGGGTCTGAACTGGCAAAAACAGAAGAAGAAACAATAAATGCCAGTAAAAAAGTTTTTTTAATCATTTTATTTCACACCTTTCTCTAATAATAATTTGACCATAATTCTTTTCTCCAATAATTTTAAATTGAATTTATATATTTGATATTCAAAATAATTTGAAGTGTCAGAAGATATAGTATTATTTTTTAAATATTTTTCCATAACCCAATTTCTAATGAATTCTGATTTTTTTGAATAAGCATCAAGAAGTTCAACAGCATACAATTCTTTGACAATTCTGATTTTTTTAATAATATAATCTAATAGTTCTCTATGAGCTTGTTCAATTTCTCCAAGATTAGAACTAATAAAAATATTATTTAAATCAGTAGAGCTTGTTGCTCCTAAGAATAACATAATATATGCTCTTGATTCTAATTGGTATAATGTTCTTAGATATTCAAGCTCATGTAAAGGTTTTCTCTCAATTATATTTGGATTAACCTTAAAATCTATATTTAAATAAGGAGTATAAGTTGTTCCCTTATATTCTGCATAGTCTTTATAAAATAAATTCATAACAGAAGCTTTTATTTTTTCATCATCAATTACATTATCTTTTGTAAATAAATTTTCTCCACCTGCAATAATGTCTTTATAAAAATTTACTTTTTCAAATTTATTTTGTATTTTGTCAATATCTTTTAATTTAATAAGACTAACTAAATCCTCTGAACTATTTGGTGCTGTTTGCATAATAATTGATTCTTGTTTCACAATTTCAGAGGCACTAAGTCTTCCTTTGAATAAATTATTATAATATTTTGCTTTTTCTAAAATACCTCCATAATAATCAGTGTCTAAAACTAATTGAGTGTTTGTATGGGTGTCATACTTTAATTTACTTAAAACTTTCTCTCTATTGTCTAAAGCATAATTATTTGTCTTTGTCAATGTAAAGATTTTTTTCAATAAATATAAAAACTCTTCTTTTATTTCAGAATTGTATGTTGTTTTTTCTGAATAGATAATATCTTTTACTTTTTCATATATAAGTTTATTGAAAATAATAATTTCTTCTTCTGAAAAATCAGTTAAATCAATAACATCCAAAGGTTTATGTTGTATATTTTTTGCTATAATGGAAGTTTCATAAACATATTTATCTTCTGCCTTATCCTTTAAAAAAGAAGCTTTATCTATTTTCGCTTTTAAATCTGCTTTTTCACTACTAGATAATGAAGAAGATTCAATAGTTTGTTTTTTTGCATCTGTTGTAGTCTTATTGGCTTCTTTTTTTATTTCAGTAGGTGTTTTTGCTCCAGAAGTGCTTGCAGTGTCTTCTTTTTTAATATCTTCTTCTGGACTTTCAGGTGCTTCTTCAACTTTTAATCCAACTGGTGTAGGTTTCATAACCTCAATTTTAATATCTGTATATGTTCCATCTGGATTTAATATTTTTCCAAACTGTGAAAGATTTACTTTTGGTCTATTTAAAACTTCTTTTTTTAACTGCTCACATTTTGGATCTAATTTTCCAACACCTAATTGCATATTAAATAAATTATCAAAACTACTATTTAACATTTTATAAAATAAAAATCTAACCCATTGTCTTGATTTTTCCATTTGTTTTTTGGCTTCTTTTGTGTTAGGAACACCTGTTACTTCTTTGACACAAGGGTAAATACCTGCTAATGAAACAAAATTGATACCAACTTTACCAACAAGAACATCAAAAATATTCATACCTAATCCTATTTCTATTTCAGAATCAAATGAATTAAAAAGACCATTTGTAAAACATTTGGTAATTGCTTCTGTTTTCAAGGCAGTAAAAGTTCCATTTTCAGTATCTTGTGTATAAGCATAATGTAATCTAGCCAAAAGTTCTATTGTTATATCTACACCATATTGAGTAGCCATTTCTTTAAGGAATTGTTTTGTAGATTCTTCTGCATTAGAACCAAAAGATTTAAACATTTGATTTAAATCTTCAATTATTTCTGCATCAATGCTTATCTTACCAGTGTCACAGTCAAATCCTGATTTTGCCTTCATAAGGTCTTTATCTTCTGTTGTTACAGTCATAGTAACGTTCTGTGTAGATGAGTTTATAGGTATTTCTTTGCCAGTCCACATATCATATTTTCGTTCACTATAACCATATAGATTACTTATAAATAGAATAGAAACAAAAACAGAACTTATAATTTTTTTATTCATAAATTAAACCTTAAGAGAACTCAATAACATTATTAAATCAAAATTAGCAACAGACTTTGGTGTTTTAATATCATTTTTAGTTAAAATTAACCCATTTTTTTCAAAATAATCTCTAAAGACCATCTCTTCTTGAAAATCAAGTTTTCTTTTTAGATGAACAATAACATCAATATTTATTTGAAAATTTTTATTGCTTATATTATAAATGTTTTTAATCAAATTCTTACTAGTTGGAATTAAATGACTATCTCTAATAGAAATTCTATTTCCTGTTACTGAGGGAAAAATAACTTTTGTAAATACATTTCTATCCTTTTCAACTTGATTTGAAACTAATTTAAACTCTATAAAATCAATTAATTCAATTTCAGTAGAAGCTTTATATAGAAATTCAAATGAAGGTTGGTAAACAGATTTCAAATAAAAGACATTTTCATCATTTTCTTTTTTATGTGTTTCATTATAAAAAGAAATTTCAACTTCTGGTAAGATACAAAAATAATCAGGATTAAATTCCTTTTCGGAAGAGAAAAGTTTATTTAAAAAATCTTTTGTAAGTTTTTTTTCATCATCAACAAAAGTTTCTTCCTCTTTTAAATAATAATTATGATAAAGATTAGTAAGTTTATTTGGTGACAATATATATTTTAATGTATTTAATAATAAAAATTTATTATTTTTAATTAAATTCTTATCAGAATATTTATGTTCCAAATTAACTTTTGTAATAACACCTTCTTTGATATCAAAAATAATGTTAGAATGAGTTTTCTCAAAAAATTCAAAAATTAACTCAGTCATGTTTTTGTCTATATTATTATAATTGTGTATCTTGACATCAGAACCATAATTTGATTCCAAATTATCATAAAACTCTTTAATCATTTTTTATTCCTTTTTATCAATATATTTTTCAATTAAATTATAAATTCTTGCTTTTTCCAATAAATTATTTTCTAAAACAGTATTATGCATTAAATTGGCTTTTTTTTCTTTATCAGAAGCTAAACTTGTGTTGTTTAATATTTTTTCAACATTAGACATTTTATCTTGAAATGAAGTTGGATTCCAATATAAAAACAGTTTATAAAAGAAATAAATATCATTAATAATCTTTTCATTTCCAAGTAATTTATATTCTAGTATATCTCTATTAACACGAGTAATCAATTCCTGTCTATAATCAGTTGAAGGTAATGTTTGAACAAAATATGTCAATCCAATATGTGTATTTTGATTTACAATTGGTATTCCATCTTGTTTTGCCGTTGGAAATACTGTTGTTGAAGTATCAAACATAAGTTTTAAAGCTTTTCTCTGATTTAAATACCATAAATTCAGATTTTCCAAAATATTGTTAATATCATTGTCATATATATCAATATGTATCATTGAACCATCAAGCGCTTGAATATTTTTATTTAAAATAGAAGATAAATCAATATATCTTGTAAAATAATTTTTATGTAGTAAGAATATTTTTAAAATCATATCAAGTTGTTGATCTTCAATTGTTTTATCAAGTGGTATTGTTTTTCCAGTAACATCTTCTACTAACTTTCTTAATAATAATTGTGAGAACTCTGGTGAAGATAATATTTTAATATTTCCAGATTTATTTTGTAAAAAGATATTTCTAATATCTTTTATTCTTGTATCACTTGAAATATTTAAATTAAAATTTCCAGTAAATAATAAATTTAAATTATTTACATGATTTAACTCTTCCTTACCACTATCTGTGTTTTTAAAAGAGATAGTATATTTATAAGAAATCAATTTTAATTTATCATATACATATTCAAAAGTATTCTTAAAGCCTTTTGGATTTTTGTGAAAGATTTCCCAAGTTAATTGTTCTAAATTAGTAAGAGTTGTCAAACTAATGAAATCAGAATTTGTTTTAGGGGCTTTTAGAGTTAATAATTTATTTCTATCTCTTGCATTTTCATATGTTAAACAATTACTGTCTCCTATTGATGAAATCCCATTTTTACACTCATTGTATGGATTTGTATTAGAAGGAGAAACAAGCTCTTCATTGGCATTTAAAGTATCCTCTTGTTTTTCTTTTGTTTCAAGACCTTCTTGTTCTAATTGCCAAGATTCTCTAAGTGCTTTTATCATTGGCATTTTAGAAGCATATGTTCCTCCTCCAATTGCTACTTGTTTTTGTTCTACTCTATATGAACCATCTGGATTCATAGTTATTGAATAACCTTCTGCTTCTGGGTATAAATTTTTTAAATCTGCTTTTGCAGAGGCACTAAAAGCTTCAACATGATCACCAATGAGAACATTTTTTTCTATAACTTCTTCAGAAGAAAAGGGCTTACAATTAGGTTCTCCTATTTTACAACCGCTATTTTCAGGGGTTTTACAATTTTGATCTCCTGGTTTACAATAGTCATCTAATCCAATTTTTTTATTATAAAGAGAGTTAGAGTTTAAATCAGATAAAGAACTGTCTGTTAATTCTGCTAATTTATTTCCAAATAAAGCATTCCAAGAAGGAACTTTTTCATCTTCTTGTATTAATTGGATATTACATTGATTAAATGTTGCTATTTCATTATTTAATTTTAAAGTAAACTGTTGATTTAATATTTCATATAATTTTGTATATATGTCAACTCTTTTTCTTTGAGTACATTCCATAATATCATTAAACCAACCTTCATTTATTTTCTTTTTAATAAAACCATAAAGAGAACCTCCTATATCTATATAAGATTTTGTTTCTACTTCTCCACCCAATGTATTATCACTTGTAACAGTTGCACCTGTTAAAACTTTAACACCAGATTTACCAATATTGCCAATAGCATATAAAATACTTTCTAAAGCAGAAGAAGAAGTTGAACTTCCTTTTGTTTGTTCATTAGAAACAGTAACCAAACAATCAACAAAGGCAGAAGCAAAAATTGCAGCTTCAAAACTAGACAAAGAAAAATATGGGATAACCATTTTAGTTACTGCTTCTTTTGTCTGTGTTAAATAATTTATGGCAACTGTTTCAACTGCTCCTGTATATTTAAGACCATCACAGCTTACATCAAATAAACTCAGTTCTTTTGAAAGGTTTGAAGAAGAAATTTCTTGTCTTCTACTTTTAAGTTTTAGATTTGGAGAGTGGACTTCTGCCTCTATATTTGGTGAATAACTCTCTACATGAAATGATTTTGCTTCAAGAGAAGTTAATGAAAAAGAAAGTAAAAAAGAAGCAGTAATTAAACTAAATTTTAATGACATTAATTATTTCTCCCTTTTTATAAATTAAAGCATATTTTTTATGGTCTATACTGACAATAATTCTATTTTGACTTTTTGTGTATACAACATTTAAAACATGAAATTCTGTTCCTGCTGGTTTAAGTATCAAGTTTCTAATAAAAATCTTATTTTTACTTTTAATATCAAGATATTGATATAAATTTTGTAATGTTAAGTATTCAGATAAATCAACTGCTTCATAAAAATCTTTTAAGTTCTCATTTAAATAATAATCAAATTCATAAATTTTTTGATTAGTATCTGTAACTATATTAATAGTATAATAAACTTTGTCATTTCTATCTTTTAAATTTGTAAAAACAATTGAAATTCTATATTTTGAACTAGTCTCATCATATATTTTTCTATTACCATGTATCTCTTTAAAACTACCATATATTTTTGTAATGTTTTTGATTTCAAAATCTTTTAAAAATAAACGTTCATTGTTAAAAAATGTTTTAAATCCTTCTTCTAATTGAAAAATATTTTTTTCATTAGATACTTTTGGTATAAAAACATCTAGCTCCTTATTAGTTTTAGCAGATAAAATAAAAGTAAGTTTATCTTTTAATATATCAATACTGTAATCTTCAATCCCTTTTGTATTTACAAAAAACATTTTTTTTGGAAATGAGAAAGAAAAATAATCATAAACTTTAAAAGAGAAAAGTAATATAGAAAAACTAAATACAAATAACAAAATAGAAGATGGCAGCATCATAAAAATCTTGTTAGTATCTTGTTTGTTGTTATCATTATTCATATTCATAAAAATAATCCTTGTTTAAGTTAATATAAGAAAAGTTCATCTTCTAAATCTTGTCTCTTAAAAAGTTTAATAACAATCTCTCTTGAAAATTTACCTTCATAATTATGAAAGTCATCATAAACTTTATCAAGACTTTTTAATCTTGCTTTTTCGGCATCCTCAAAATATTTTTTAATACTATATGTTTTTCTTTTTTCAGAAGAACCATATTTTTTATTTGCAGGATTATTAATAAAATCCTGATAAGAAATATTTACATTATTATTGTTTAAATCATTAAAACTAAAAGGAGTTGAAACATTCATATTAGAACAATCTGCTAAATTATCTTTGCAAGTATATATACAATTCATTTTAGAACAAGAGTTATCTGCACAAATTCCATATACGGGATAAAGAGGTTGCATCTTAGATATTTTTGAAGTATCTAAATTAGAAATATCAATTCTTTCAATAGTATAATTTCCACTTCCATCATTCTTCAAAACAGTTGTGAAATTTTGATTTAAAGCACCTCCTTCATACCAAGTGCACATATCAACAATTCCAGAAAAATCTTCATCATACTCTGGATAGTTAGCTTTTAAATTTTTAAAGTTTGAAAGTGTTTTTTGAGCTAAAAAACTCTCTTTAATATTCTCTTGAATAATATTTTCATATTTTGTTTGATTATATTTATCTAAATCTTCTATCTGTTTATCTAACTGATAATTACAAAAATCTTCTTTAAAAACAAGATTAAAAACATTCTCAGCATTTCTTCTATCAAGATTGACTGAGCTGTTAGGATAAATTATAGTATAAAGTTCTTGAATAAAATTAATTTTTTGATCACTATCCATAATATCAGTCAATAAACAGATATATTTTTTCTGTTTAAGTCTTATTAATAAAGAAGAAACATCAGCCGTATCAACAACTGTTCCATCTGGTAAAGTAGGTGCTTTAAAAGAAAAAGGAATATTTTTTTCTCTAATAGAAGGAGTGTCTCCTACACTTAAGCAATGGTCAGTTCCTGCATAAACACCTTCACAAGATAAAGCTTGGCAATCCAATCCAGTATTATCATTAATACAATTAGTAAGCATACTTGTTATATCAATACCAATAGTATATATTTCATTGTTATAAGAACTTGAAGGTAAATCTCTTGAAATTGTTTGTATTTTACCTTTGTCATATCTCATAGCATTCACTTTTTCAACATCAATATAAACTTGGCTGTCTAATTGGTTTTCATCATCTATTTTCTTGCAAGAAGTTATAGTAGAGGTTTTAAAACAAAGTTCATGTGTTTTTTTCTCTTTATTTTCTAAAGAATGATATCTAATAGGAGATTTGACAGTATATTCAATAGCTTTATTCTTTTTGGCTTTCTTTTTAGCTATTTCACAAAAACTTTTTTGTTTTTTAATCTTAAATGGAGTAAAATCCTTTATATTTGCACTAATAACTTCATTAAACATTTGTTTTGTGTAATCCATACAATTATTAAATTTTGAACTGAATTCTTGTGCCAAACTTGATTCAGTTTCATCTGTCGCTCTTTTTTTTGCATTTTTTTCTGTATCTTGGGTTTGTGAGCTATCCTCTGTTGCACCTGTTTCTTTATCTGCACCATTAGGACCGGAAGTTGTAATATCATCCTCCTTTATTCTATATGTATCATATAATTTTGAAATGTAAGCACTAGTTCCTGTAATGATACCTTCTGCTCCAACAACACCCAAAGTATAAACACTACATAAAATAGAAGACGTTAAATCAATAACAGTATCAGCAAGTCCATCAGGGCTAGTCATATCATATCCAATTGTGTTCTTCATAACATAAGAAGGAAGATTTTTTAAAGCAGACTTTACTATATCAAGTAAAATTGGTTCTAAATCAGGAAAATTTACTTTTATGCCTTCACAAGTAATCTCAGAAGAAAAAACCTCTCCTATTTCAAAACTTTCTGTTTGACCATGAGATAAAATATCTTTATAATTCTCAAAATATTTTAAAAGTTGTTTATCATCAAAAGAGTTCTGTTTAAAAAGTTTGACAGAAGCTTTATTTACCTCAGTAAGTTTTAACTCTATCGGTTGTGCTAAAACATCTGTGCTTGTTCCTGATTGTATAGATAAATTATCTGTTGCATATAAATTTAAATTACAAAGGAAAAATAATATAAAAAAAGAGTATAAAAATTTATTCAAGCTGTTCTTCCTTTTTTTATATTTTATTATAAACAAAAAAATACTTTTCTTATTTTAATATATTGTACTATTTATATTTTTTTTGCAAAAAACATAGATAATTCTTCTAAATCACTTCCAATATCTAATAATTTTTCTGTTTTAATACTTAAATAGGAATTGTGTAGTTGTAAATAATTTAAATAAAATTTAAATTTATTAGTAAAATCTGTATCATCATAGAATAAAATCTGTAATTGTTTTTCCAAAGGGTATTTTGTAAGTTCTTCTTTTATTGTATCTTTCAAGATAAGATGATTTTTATTTAAAACTTCTGTTTTAATATCAATATCAGTTTTAATATCTCCATCATAATCAATTATTTTTAGATTCCAAATATTATATATAAAATCCTCTGTGTTAAAGAAAAAATTAAAATACATATCTTTTTTGACATCAGAAGGTATATTTTTAAAATCAAAATTTATATGAGAAGAATTCATTGAGGTTCCTTTGTTGCTACTGTTATTATGATTATACTGAAAAATTAATGCTTGTTAATTTTTCTTCTCTTTTTTTAATGGAAGGATATTGTTCAGATACTATTTCAATAAAAGAAGGAAGTAAATTTTTCTTTAAAAAATCACTATTTGTATAATTTATAAAATAGTCTTTTAAACTAAAAGAAAGACGTTCAGATATATGTGAAGGGTCTGCACTACCAAGATAAGAATGACCTCCATCTTTTAATTGAAAATCAATATTATTAAAATCAATATTATGTTCCTTATACAATATTTTTTGTTTATTTATCTCTTCTTCAATATCAAAATTTATTTTTCTTCTAAGAACAACAATGCCATTTTTTAAAAATTCATTTCTATTCATTTTATATAAATCCTGAATATCAATGGTATGTTCAATAGAATTGAAATTATCGAAATCAAAGTTTTGTTGATAGTTTTTAATATTTGTTAAAACTTCTTCAAAATAACAAAGAATATCTTCTGTCATTGAGTGATTAAAATCAAGTTCTAATATTTTTAGAAGCTTTTTTCTTATATTTTTTATTTTATAAACAGGAACAGATGAGAGATAAGAGATGATAAAATCTTCTCTGTTTTTGGAATTGTTATAAGAAAATATTGCTAACAATTCATTTTCAAAACGGCAATCTGTAATTAAATTAATATTTTTTTGATTTGATTGTAATAGATTGAAAAATAGATAAGCAACATGGATATTGCTATGAATTTTCTTTATATTTTCATTAAATGTCTGTAAAAATCTTCTTAAATTAAGATTGTTATAAAGTATATAATCTCTTTTATTGTTTTTATATTCATCAAAAATTTCATTTTTTTCAAAAGAGGGCATAGCTTCTAATTGCTCTTTTAAAATTACACCTTCATCTATTAATTTTTTAAACAAAAGTTTTTTACCAAGAGTGCTTACCATATCAGAGAACTTAAAATTTTTTAAATTTAAATTATCAATGTGATTTATTTCTTCTTTGAATATTTCAAGAAAAAAATCTTTTCCTCCACTTGCTGGTGCAATAGCTGTATAAACTCTGTTTAATTTCATAAAATCCCTTTATTGTTTTATTTCTGTAATTATAAAATAAAAAAATTCAATAAAAATAAACTAAATTTTGTTTTTAATGATAAATTTATTTTCATTCTCAATATCAGAAACAAAAGAAAGGTTTCCTAAATATTCTTCAAATAACAACAAATACTCTTTATGAGAAGATAGTTTTTCTTTTAATTTATTTGATAGATCTTCCGGTAAATATTCTTTATTAATAAATGTCAATAATTGAAATACATTATTACTATTAAAATGTTCAGAAGAGACCTCCTCATTTAATAATGTTATTATTTCTTTTTTATCAAAATTAAATAAGTCCAATTCAAAAATATAAAAGAATTTTAAATCAATATAAAATCTTTTAATAATTTCGAAGTCTTCACCAGATAATTTTTTCTTTGAATTAATCAATTCAATTATTTTTTTATAATATAGCTTTATATTTAAATCTTCCATTCCTTCTATCTGCTTTTCAATTAAACGAATATCACTAATAAGTAGTTCTTGTCCTGTCATTTTAAATCCTTTGTAGATATTTTTTATATTTTGTTCTATTTTTCATGCTTTTTATTTTATTAAGGTTCTTTTTAATTAACTGCTTAGATATTAAATTATATTCCTTTTTAAAATCTTTTAATATATCTTCTGGTATATATGTAAAAAGTTCATATATTTGGGTTGAGTTATTTAATTTATAAGGATATAATATAGTGTGGTTATGAACTCTTATGCCATGTGAATCAAAAGTATGTATATAAGAAATATATGTTTTGTGTTTATAAAAAAACTTCTTTAATAGTTTATTTAAAATATTGGAGTATATATCTTTCCACTTATCAAGACCATAGATATCTATCATTAATTGATTAAAATCAGTTGAATAGGACATAATAAGCTCCAATGCTTTTATTTTATGACCTTTTTTTTCTGAATTAACAGAATTTAAATAACTAAAAAAAAGATTTAAGTTTCCTTTGTCAAAAATTATTTTTTCATTGTTATCTAAAATCCCCATAAGTTTTGTTGGATTAACATAGTATGAGACTTCTGCCCTATTATTAAATGTAAGATAAAAAAAATAATTTTTAAGTTCATATGAACGTGGTATGATTTTGACAAACCCTTCTTTATATATATCAACCAAGAATAAAACCTTTTTTATTTAAATTATAAAGAATTAAAGATAAAAAATATTAAGAATATTAAATATATTTGTGTATATAGCGAAAGTATGATATAATCACGGAAAAAATAAATGGAAAATTTTATGGAAAATGAAAAAAGAAATTTTATATTACCAACAACAGTAGTTAGAATAGTTGATTTTGTAGGTGTTGATAAAGATAATGAAGTTGAATTTACTTCAAAAGATAAAAAATTTGCCTTATGTAAAACGTATGAAAACAAGATAATACTTGTTAAGTTTCTAACAAATATAAAAGATTTGGAAATAAATGAAGCAGAAATGAAAGAATTCTTTGAAAAAAAAGCTAAAAAATCAGTTAAAGATCAAAACATTCTAAAAATAAAAGAAGAACTAAACAAAGATGAAAAGTATCAAGACAAAATAATGTCAGAAGTAACAGAAAAAGTACAAAAAGAAAATCCTGATTTGTCAGGGAATAAACTAATGATGAAGGTTTTTTCAGAAACAGAAGAAGAGCTTAAAAAAATAGCAAAAGACATATTAATCAAAGACAAGACAATAAAAGAGAATACAGTAATAAGAATTCCGCTATCTTCAAATAAATCAAAAACAGCAAATATTAAAAATATGGAAATCCCTATATATGAAAGTTATTCAATGTTGATGAATAAAAACAAAGAGCCAAATGATAATGGTTTATATGTGTTTTCAACAAATAAACATTCTATACCATTAATTATAGAAGGGAATAAAAAGGGTAAAAAAATAGTTAGATTAAATGCAGAGTTCTCCAACAAAGATATATTGTTGTCATTATTGAATCACTCAATGAGAACATTTGAAAAGACAAAAAGTTATTTGCTGACAATGCAAATACCAGAAAAATCAGAAGAAGAAATAAAACAATTGGTGTTAGAACTAAACAGATGCTCAAAAAGCTCTTCATTAAAAGATAAATATCCTGAGATATTAAACAAAATCATAAAATGGATAGAAAAAAATGAAAATGACAAAATATTAACATTTAGAAAAGCAAGAATATACATTCCATTAAATATATCAGAAGATAATATAATGGATGATACTTTGTTAAGTAAATTACCACAAGCATTAATTAATGTATCATTAAGAGCAATTGAAGAAGATAAGGAAATTCTTGAAGAAGATATAAAAGAACTAATAAAAGAAAAAATACAAAATTCTAAAATATACGGGCTGTATAACATATTATATACAATACCAGATAAAGATTCAGATACATATGGTTTTTTATTAAACAATATATCAAAACATCAAATAATGTTATCATTTGAAGACACACTTGACATATATTTTAAAATATTAGATAAATATAAGGATAAGATAAAAGATAAAAAAGACAAAGAACCAAAAGACAAAAAACCAGTAAATTTAGAATTTTAAAGGAAAATAAAAATGAAATATAATATATCGCTTACAGAAAAAAACAAAAACAACAAAGAAGATATATTTTTTGAAATATTAGAAAAAATTTTCTTTTTCAAAAAAACATTCTTTTCATTCAAAGATAAAGAAGGGACTCTATTTTATAGAAAAGACAATGCTTCAAATAAATCAAAATCAATAAAATGGACACCAACAAAATATGATAAAGAAAAAGATCAATTAATAGAAGGGAAAGAAGTATCATTGTCTTTTAAAGAGATATTTGAAGAACATAATGAAAATTCATTACTTCATAAAACAATTCCAATTTCATTTTCAAAATTAAAAGAACTATATAAAAAAGAATTTGAAAAAATATATAAAAAAAATGGCATGTTAATATTAAAAATATTATTTATGTTTGAAAACTCAAAAGAAAATAAAGATATAGAAATATATAAAGATAATTTGACAAAAGAAGAATTGAAAATAATAGAAGAGTTGAACAAAATAGAAACAAAAAAAGAACAAATGGAATATTTAAAATCATTTTCAAAAGATAAGTATGAAGAAGAATATTTATATAAATGGATAGAAAAAATATATAAAACAGATATAAAGGCAATAAACAAGATTAATTCATATTTCGAAGGAAGAGTCCAATTACCTGGGAAATATTTGGTAAAACATAATGAATTGATTTTAAAAATGTTTATAAAAGAGAAAATAAAAAAAAGAAAAAAGAAAAATGAAACAATAGAAGTTGAGGAAGATTAATTTTCTTCCCAATTTAATTTAAATACAAAAATAACTATATCCCTAATAGTTGTTAAAAAATAGAAATACTCATTGGAACTTTCAAAGCCTTCAATATATTCATCCAAATAATTTATTATTTTTATGAAGATAATACCAATATTTGTATCTTCATCCTTAGATAAATTATCTGTTGAACTAAAATGAGAAGAATAGTTTTCAGGTTTGAAAAAGAGTAAAAGTTCAATGATTATATCATTATTCAAATCATTTGTATGCTGAATAATATTTTTTTTAAAAAGATAATATTCTTTGTCCGTTAAAATCAAAATCATTATCCTTAAAAATATTTAAAATAATTATAAAAAAATATTGTAATAAAATTATAAAAATGATATAATTGGAGTAAAAAGAGATTAAAATGGAATATAATAAAGAAATAGTTGCAACTGCTGATATACATTTATGTGAAGAATATTATAAATATATATCAAAGCCATTTGAAGAATTAAAAAAATATATTAAAGAAAGAAAGCCATTAATAACTGTCATAAGTGGTGATTATTTTAATAGTAGAGTTAATGCAGATGAAGATATTTATCATTATGCGATTCAAAGCCTTTTATATATAAAACAATATACAAAACATTTAATAATAATAGATGGAACATTCTCACATGATTATAATACATTGGAAATATTAAAAACATATGAAAAATATATAGAAAATATTCATTATGTTAAAGAAATGAAAACATTAAAAATAGAAGGTTTAAAAATTTTATGTTTGCCAGAAGAATATCCTGAGAATAAAGAGGAATATTACAAAAAGGCATTTGAAAATAGATATGATTATATATTTGGTCATGGAGATATAGAAGGTGCATTATTGCATAATGGTGCTGATAACAGTATGCTAAAAGGTTGGAAATTTAGTAAAAAGCTCCTATCAGAAATAGCAAAATATACAATTTTTGGACATTTTCATAAACATCAGTTTATAACTAAAAATGTTTTATATATAGGTTCATTGGCTAGATTTAAATTTGGTGAAGAGGAAGATAAAGGGTATATATCAATAACAGAGATTTATTCCGAGAATCCAAAAATAGAGTTTAAAGTCTCTCCAACCAATATAATGAATACAATAGTATTAAATGATGATGAAGATATAAAAGAGATTTTAAAAAGATATAAAACAGAAGATGAAATAAAAATAAAAATTCCAAAAGGGCTAAAAGAAGATTTATTAAAGGAAATAGAAGAATATCAAGGTAAGGTGAAAATAGATTATCTTATAGATAATAAAGATAATGAAAATGAAGTAGAATATAAAGATATTGAGAAAATGGATATATTAAATCAATTTTTGTTTATGTATGAAAAAGAAGTAGAAAACAAAAAAATACCTTTAAAACATCAAAAGTTCATTACAAAAGAAAGATTAAAAAAAGAAGTAGAAAATCTAATAAGAGAAGAAGCTACCATATAGTAGCTTCAAAATTATTTCTCTTTAAAGAAATTAAATTTAGAAATGTGGTTTTCTGGTATTACAAAAATAATTACTTTTGCTAAAAAGTATGTACTAAACCAAAACCCAAATAAAACTAATGAAGCAATTGGGATGTCAAATTTTTGATATTCAAACATAAGACTTAAACCTATATTTGTTGTTATTGTCATAACTGTTTTATAAACAGCAGAGAAAAGTATGATGAAAACAATATATAAAACATATAATTTAAAAAGATTTTTTAAAATTGATTTAATTATATTTATATAATTTTCTAATAAAGTATTAAAACTTCCTTCAAATTCATTTGCAATATCTTTTGCCATATAAACAAAAGGATATAATATAGATTGTAATATAAGATAAACAATACCAAATCCTAATGGCATAGCAATTCTTACAATAAATTGAAATAAAAAATTAAAAATACTAACAATGGCGACTACTACAACTCCCAATAAAGCCAATGATTTACTAAAAGTGCTAATAATAGCTGAAATTAAAGCATAAGCACCAGAACCTAAATTAGATAAGAAAGATAAAATTCCATAAATTTTTCCATATAAAGATCTGGCAGCAAATCTTTCAACAGCACCAGTGGCAACACCAGAAACTTTACTACCAACCTTAGAAACAATATTTAAGGCTTTCGCTTCTTTAACAGCATTTGCTATTGCTTTGCCTTTTGAAGCAACAGTAGCAACAGCTCTAATTACCAATCCTCCTGCAATACCAGCACCTGGGACAGGAAGAGCTAGAGAAGCTAAAAATACAACTGCATTACCTATTTCTGTTTTATATGATAAAAGTTTACTTTTTAATTTATTTATAGGTTCAAGTTGCACTCCATATGTTAAAGAAATATTATCCATATGAAAATTAGCAGAGCTTTCAAAAATACCTTTTGTAATACTAGCAGAATTATCAGAAGCAAGAGCAGTATCACTTTTTCCAAAGATAATATGATATGGCTCTGTAATTATAGATAATAATTTATAAGCAAAAAATTCTCCAAAATTATTAGTAGCCCAAATCATCATATCTCTAAATTCTTCTGAGACAGTTGCAATAGCAGGTCCGATTACTGTTGGATCTACATTATCTTCTGATTCAGCTTCTGGTTTTGCTGATAATAAAGATTCACTTAAAGAAGTTATCTGCTGTTTAGTTAAAGAAGAACCTTTATTTATATCTTCAATATTAGGTAATACTTCAAAATTACTATTTTGTAAATTAGTCATTAACTCAATATTTGAATATAAATTATTAATAGCAGTTGCTTTATTTTCTGTGTCAGCACTCAATGTTCCAGAAGCATCAAAGCTTTGAGAACTATCTTTTAAAGATATTTCTTTATTAGAATATTCCCAAAATCCAAAAACTTTTGTAAATTCTTCTTTTGTTGAAGGAGATATAAAATCATATAATCCATCAATTGTTTTTGATAAATTAATAGAATCAACTTCTTTTGTGCTTCTCATATTATTTTCAAAATATAACATAGCATGTGGAAAGAAATATAAATTAAATAAACTTTGTAATAAAAAAGGGTTTGTAGAAACACTTGATTTTGAAAAAAGTTTATCAATTTGTAAAATATATGCAGAAGTAACATTTAACAAATTAAAGACCTCAAAAAGTTCATCGTTATTTCTAATGTGTATTACATCTGTATCACCTAATTTTTTGAAATGATTTAAAAAGTTTAAATATTTTTTAAGAATAAACTTATCTGCTTTTGTCTTAATTTTATCTTTTATATTAATAGATTGCAATGGTATTCTACTAATAAGATTTAATATTAAATTAACTTTTTCAATTTCATAATTAAGACCAGTAGAGTATTCAAAATTATAAAAATCAATTGCCCCACCTGCTAAATTATCTTTTAAATCAGTTAATTTATCATCATAAAGGTATAGATTTTTACAATGTTCGTTTTTTTGTTCATTTGTAATAGGAGCACTACCATCAAAGTTGGAAGTAGTACAAGATAAAGTTAGTCCTAATTTATTCATTTTGTCAGGAGTTAAATCTTCTAATGTAAAATATTTATTGTCAGAGACAAACATATATTCAAATAAAAGCTCTTCTGTCAAAGGCTGTAATAGTTTTTTAAATAAAGAGACATCATTATATCTATCTGTTATATAATTTAAGCTTTCTCCTATTCTTTTTTCAACACGTTTGTCTTTTACTGAATAGTCAGCACTTTGAATTTGATTAGCATTAACTATATTGCTAAAATCAACGGTAATAGGAACAGAAGAACTACCATAAATAACATCATTACTATCTAGAACATAATCTTTGTTATTAGATAGTGTAGTTAAATTATTAGAAGTTACATAAGTTTTGTACTTCTTTATCTGTTCTGGATAACTATGTAATAAACTATATGCAATACTAGCATTTAATATTCCAGAATTATAAATAGAAGCAGAGAATTCTTCAAAGTTATCAAATAATTGTGTAGGTCTTCCAGTTAAATCAACTTTAGAAAGAATATCTGATAAAAGTTGTTTTTTTTGAGGTTCTCCAAGTGAAGAATCATTTAAAACTTCAGGACTTAAAAAAGATAAACCAAAAAATAGTTGAATACCATTTTTAAACATATATTCATTTTGTGGAAGACTTTCTATCTTATCATTTAATCTAAGAATATTATTAGCTAAAAATTTACTAAAATAAAGAGAAGAATAATCTTCTAATGAAATTTGATCTCCTGTTGGAGAAGAATTAACAGCAATATACTTATTTCCTATCAATGAACTAGAAGTGTTTGAGTTTACATTTAAATTTATCATTCTTTCAAAAGTGTCTTTTAAAAACCATTTATTAGCTAAATCAAGTTTATTTAAATATAAACATTCTTGAGTTAAATCACAACTATCAGAAGGGTCTAATGGATTTTGTCCTGTTATAGTTGTTTGTATGTAAGAATCTACAAGACTATTATATTCTGTATTGTTTTTATGAGAATTTTTTAAAAAATTAACATGCATTAAAAAAACATCAAACCCACTTTTATCTTCTGAATTAAATTGGTCTAGTGCCATATTTAATTTTTCTTCTCCCATTTTTTTTCCAGAAACGACCATTCCAGCATTATTTATTACTGTAAGTGGGGTTGTTGCAAATTCAATAAGAGCTTCTCCTAATCCATCAACAAATAAATCCCATTTACCGCTCCAACTAGCTTTAAAAAAATTTTCAACAGGATGAGAACCATCAACATTTGTAAGAAGTCTATAAAGTTTGTTAAAATCAGAAGTAGGACCACTGTTACTACTTGCAAAAATAAGGTTCCATTCAGTATTGAACTGTTTTGTTTTTTTTGTATCTGTTTTGTTTGTAGATAAAAATAAATTTCTAAGACCTAGATTGACGCTTAATTGACTGTCAAGAATATTAAAATATTTTCCTTTTTCAATTTTTTGAACATCATCAACTTCTTCTAAAGCACTTAAATAATTATAAACAAAAACGTGACCATCAATATTTTTGTTTATCTCTGCAAAATATTGATGGAATAAATCTGGGTTAACTGCATTTAAAGAGAAACCATTAATTGGGGTATTGTCATCAACAGGACCAGAAGAAGTTTGAACTCCATAAACAAATCTACTTTGCAACCATAGAGAAAAGGCAACTATTCCAATAGTATCAATTGTTTCTGATTTTGGATGATTTTTTAAATCAGAATAAGTTGGGATATTTCCTTCATTAGGAGAATATGGGTCCATAACAACATATTGAAATTTTGCGGGCATTAATAATAGAGAAACTATAAATGTTATAATAAAAACTTTAATAATTTCTATTTGAAAAATACTCTTAAAAGTATGTTGTTCAGAAAAAACTTGTAAAAATTTTTCATTGAATTTCTTAGGTGAAACAAAAACATATATAACTAAATACAAAAGAACAAAAGCCCAAAAAGCATATAAAAAGTTAGAAGCTAAAGAGACTCCTGATAATCCAAATTTGTCTCCTAAATTTATAAAAAAATCAACCATTATATTAAGAATATCATTGTTTCTATATATAACATTAACAATATTGTTATTTACAAAATCTTGTATAAAACTCAATGAACCAGTATTAAACATCAATATCCCTTATTTAGATAATTTTTTGGCAAAGTTTTCTGCATGTTCTTTTGCTGTTTTTAATGGGTCAACAACAGAAGTATAGAAGAAGTCTTTGACAAGTCTTACAGAAATTCTTATATAAGCATAATAAATTGTTGCAATTAATAACATAACAGTCATAAAATATAAAAATAAATTAGTATCAGAATTTTTTGTAATAGCATTTGTAATAATCTGCATAGTTAAAGTTTCTCCAAAAGGAACTAAAAGCTGAGATATGAAAAATACTGTTATAGATAAATATAGATATAAAAGAACAGACATTAGAACCATTTTTGAAAAGAATTTAATCATATTTTTAGAAGGTTCATACCACTCATTTTTAATAATAGGTAAATCTTGGAAATTTCTAAAGACAATAATATTAATTATAGCAATGTAAGCAATTGAAATTATTCCAATCCAACCTAATATTGTAGCTAAATAAGTCAATGCCAGTAATCCTAAAAATGGAAGTATTAAAACCCAAAGCATATAACCACCTAAAGCTATACCTATAAAATAATCAAATAACTCAGCACCAAAAGAAGTATCAGAATCATCTTGTGTATCTTCTTCTTCTGCGTTTTTAAGAACAGGACTTTCACAATAATCCTTACTTAAGGATAATTCAGTTTTAAAACTATTTACATCTTCTTTAACAAGATCGAAAGATAATTCTCTATTATCACTATATACAAAATCTCCTCCCATAACCATATTTAAATAAGGAGTAATTTTTGAAATGCCTTTAAAAGTTTTTTTATTATCAATCAATAATCCTCTATTATACCAATTGCCAATAGCAGATGCTGCAACAGAGAAAAGAGTAGATAAGAAGTCAGTTGGGACTTCATTCATAGGTGTTTTAATTGATAAAAATCTAATCATATAATCAATTTCTCTTTGAAATGTACTTTCATCAGGAGAAGCAGAGGCAACATTTTTAAAATCTTCTTTTACTTTACAAAGTCTTTTAACAAGTATATTTGGTGTTGCAGAAGAACAAGAAGGATTTCCTCCTTCATTTTCAATAGATTCATTCATTCCCTCTAAAACTTCATTTGCATATTCATCAGTAAACTTAATATATGGGTCGTCTCCTGTTCCTCCATTATAAGACCAACCAGGATTTCCAATCTCAAGATGATCTTCACCAAGAGAGCTTAAAATATTTACATATAAATCAAGTTTAGAACCAATATAATTTGAGCTTCCTCTTAATGCCTGAACTAATGCAACTTTCATATTACTATAAGCTTCTGCACCTGTTATAGAAACTTTATTTGTTTTAGTACAAGTAGGGTTGGCAATGTTTTTTTTAGAAGTATGTGAATACCTACCACCTCTAGACATTTGCTTAATATTTGTGCCATGAGGTGCTATTGTAGAAATTTTATAGTTTATATTTCTAAGTAATCCAGAATAAACAAAATTAACAGCTTCAAGGTGTGTAAAAGTTTTTGGATTGTTATCACTATCTGTTAAAGGATTTTTAATAGAACTTGAAGTCTCTTTTAAAAGTTCCTGCTTATAATATTTTGCACAAGAAAGATTTTGTGAATTGTCAATACAAGGATTTTTTCCCTTTACATTAGAAACAAGTGTTTTTTTATCATAATTATCCATACTTCTAGAATTAGAGTTGATTGTATTAGAAACTTCATATAAAAGGTTTTGTTGTAACGATAACAGTCTAGTAATACTTTGAGTGTTTATAGCAAAATTATTAGTATCAGAAGCTGTATTGTCTGTCAAATATAATAAACACATTCCAGATTTTTTACTATCATTGAAAGTGTCACAAAGGAAAGTGTTTATATCTCTAAAATCACCTTTTTGTGCAATCAAGTCATCATTTTCTTCATAAGAACCATTATCATTATATCCTAAGACATTATTGTCAGCATCAACTTTGAAAAGCAATAATTGATTTCCATAGTTAATTCCTTTTTTTCCTTTTGTATCAAATGGACTAGGTGCTGTTGGGTCTGATTGTGGAATTATATTGAATGAATAATCATCCAACATCAATCCCATAATTAGTGGTCTATCTGATATTATTTTATTTTGCCAGTCTCTTATAACATTATCATATTTTCTTTTAAATTCAGAAACTTGCATATTTTTAATATTGGTATAACCTCCAAAGGCAGAAAAAATCTTATTTTCTGCTTCATAACTTTTATTTTTCAAAAATGCAATCAATGTATCTAAAACAAATAATTGACTACTTATTTTTTCAATTTTAAGTAAATATTTGGAAGATTTTGTTAAATCAACGCCATCAGAATCTATACCAAGATTATCAAGTATTTTTTTAGTTAAAGTAGGTTGATAATATACAGCACCATCAAGTGCATTGATTTTTTTATTGATTTTATCAAATATTTTTGTTTGATAGTTTTTCCAAAAAATACCAATAAGTTTCTCAGCAGGAGTATTTTTATCGCTTATATCATCAAATAACTTTTCTTTGTCAAATTTTAATTCAAAATTAGTATTACTATTATCTAATACAAAAGGAGCAGAATTATCTAATAACCTAACATTATTATAATCTCCATATTCTCCTTCATTATAATAAGGGATACAATCAATATGTATATTGTTTATAATTTTTGAAGCCCCTCCTGAAGAAGCACTATAAGTTTTTAATTGTAAAGAAGAATTACAATTAATTTCAGAAGTGCTAGAAACATTCCATTTAGAGCTATCTGTAAATAAATTATATTTTAATTTTAAATCATCACTGTTAAATAAATCTACATAATAATCTCTATTTGCAACAGCACTTTGTAATAATGAATGGGTAGAACTAGCAGTTCCTGGGATGCTTTTTTGGAACATTAATGGTTTTCCACCATCAACTGGTGTTTTATTTGCATTAAATTGATTATCACTAATATTATCTAAAGCAGTATAATTAATAGCATATATATCTTGCATATCTTGTAATGACATTTGTTGTAAATAAGCCTTTATGTAAGAATCAAAGAACTTATGTCCAGAAAGCAATTCTCCATATTTAGTTGCTTTTGTTAAACTGTCTGTTAAAATCTTATTAATTTCAGAAACTCTTATTGTAAACGCTTCACTTATACTTTCATAATATTTTTCATAATTATCAGTATCTGTCATAAACTTATCTAAAATTTCATAATCTTTTTTCAATTTGTCACTTGTTATAAGAACATCTTGTTCAACAGACAAATTTCTTAAAAAACTCTCTTGAAATCCTAAAATATTTTCAAGTTCTCTAAAAGGTTCAGCAACATTAACAAAAATTTTTGCACTAGAATTATTTAAATGATTTAAAAAAGACAATTCCATAGGTTTGTAATCAGCAATTTCACTAAGGCAAGTATTAAAAGAATTTACATCTGTGTAACCATTTTTTTGTTCACAAGCTCCTCCAGGACCAGTTATTTCATTATATTCGTGGTCATTAAACCCAGAAACCAAGCTTCTTCTTTGAGTGTCTGGGTTTAAAACGAGAACGCTATTTAAATCAGACATATTTTCAAAAGAAGGGAAACCATATACAAATTTTTCAATAAGAGATAAAGGAAGGGCAACAATCAAAGGTGCATGTAATAATTTGATATTTCCATTAGAATCTGTTCCTATATCACTATGTTTTTTGTCAATTAACCAAGCTTGAACCTTTAACTCTGTTTCCCCATCAACATTATCATAACTAATAACAGGGGCTACTTGAATAACTGGAATTGGATATATAAATAAAAAATATCCAAAAATTATAATAGCCATTGTAACTATAATATTATGTTTAAAGTCTTTCCATATGAATTTTTCAAACAAAATAATTGCATCTTCTTTTCCTGTAATGACATAGAAGAATGTAATAAAGATTGCAACAATAAAACCAAATAAAATCCAATTTAAATAAGTTTGAAAATTAAAATAATTTTCAAAAACATCATTTAATGAAGATAAAAGTTTATAACTATCAACTAAATTTGAATTTTCATAATGATAGTAAACAAACCCCAAATCAGAAGAAAAGGAAAGTGAAGGGACTAACATAGTAAATAGTATAAGAATGTATTTAAAGTTCTTAACAGACATTAAAAGCCTTTATATTAATATAATAAAGAAGAATAAACTAATCTTCTTCTGTTTTTTGTGAAATATTTGATTTCTTTTTGGTATTTTTGATATTTTTTTGATGCTCTCTCATAAGACGAATAGCTTCATTTTCTAATGAAATGATTTCATCATTGAAATTATTTATATCTTCTTGGATTCTTATTAAATCGTTCTCTTTTTGTGCTTTTTGATTAATTAACTTAGTAAGCTTTTTTGTAATAACTTCAATTTGTTTAACCATATTTAAATTACCTTTATTGTTTATTTTATTTCTTAATATTATAAAAGAAAAAAGAAATAATATATATTATTGTGAATAAAAGTATAAAGAAAAAAGAAATAATATATATTATTGTGGATAAAAGTATAAAGAAAAAAGTAAAAAATAAAATAAAGAAATGAAAAAATCATAATAAAAATTATAATAACAAAAACAAAACAAATAATATAGGAAAAAAAATGATTAAAAACAGTAAGATTATATCTGCTATTATTATACCTTTAGTGGCTTCTTCTTTATATGCAGGAGCAACTCAAAAAGATATTAAGGCAAAGCTAAAAATAGAAGTTATAGAAAAATATGGTTCAAGTTTAGAAACAAAATTAGAATTTAAAGAATATCCATTTTTAGAGATTACTTCAACAAATGCATATTTTGATAAACAAAATAAAGAGCCACTTATATTAGTATCTATTAAAAATAATTATGACAAAAAAATAAATATAGAAAAAATATTTAATCCTGGTTATTTATTAGATAATGAGTTAGAACCGTCTCAAAGCACAAAGTTGATAATAAAAGAAAAAGAATTTAACAAATATTTAACAAAGTTATCAAATGAAAGTTATAAAAAAGAAAAATTAAAATTAAAAAATATTCAAAGAAGTATGAAGTCATTAATGGCTGAGAATAAAGCAATACAAAAAATTGCAGACAACTTCTTACTAAATATAGAAAAATTAAAATTAGAAAAAAATCAATTAAAAGTTGAAAAAGTATATGTAGAAAATCTAATTTCAGACTTAATCTATAAATTCCCATTAGAAACAATCAATTTAGGTAAAATAGTAATAACAGGTGAGGGACATAAAGAGATAAAGACTTTAAAAATAGAAGAAAAAATAGCACTATTAAATTATTTAATAACAGAAAAAATAATAGAGGCTTCAAATTATACTGTATCTGAAAACAAAGAAGAAATATTAAAAGAAAAAATAGCAATAAAACTTGAAAATGAGTTTTTAAAGCATCAAGAAGAATTAGAAAAGCCATATTATAAAGAATTAAAAGAAAAATTAAAAGGTGAAAATTTATTATTAAATAAAAATGAAAAAATATCAATACTGAAAAGTATTTTAATAAAACTAAAGAAAATGGAAATAGATATTCATGAAAAACAAGAAAAAATAGTAGAATTAACAGAAGAAAATAAAAAACTATCAAAAGAAATAAAAGAGTTAAAAGAAGAATTAAAAAAATCAGAAGAATATGCAAAAAATCTTGAAAAAGAAATAGAAGAAAAAGAGATATTAAAAATACAAAAGAATAATTATGAATTAGAAAACAAAGTAAAAGATTTAACAACAGATATAAAGAATCTTAAAGCAAAACAAATAGATTTACTAACAGAAAATAAAGAATTATTTAAAAAATATGACAATGCAGCTTCAAAATATGATGAAATAATGAAAGAAAATATGAAATTAAAGAAAAAAATTAAAGAATTAAAATCATTATTATAGAATAAAGGGGGGTATGCTCCCCATTCAACTAACAAAAAGCCACTCAACAAAGACCTTCAAAGCAAAAACTTCAAATTAAATTTAATAAATCTAAAAAATTATGATAAAATACAAAAAAATAAAAATAAGGTTAAAAATGAAAAATAAAAATAAATTTTTAGCAAAAAATCATTTAAAAGAAAATATGAAATTTTATTTTTTATATAATGGTAAAGATTTATTAGGTTCTCCTTCTGGTTTAAGGATATTAGATAGAAGTGTTGAGGGTTTCTTTGGGTTAGTTGGTGTTACAGGTGTTCCTGGAAAAGGAAAAACAACACTTGCAATTCAAACGACAATACACAATATATTTACATTAAATAAACCTGTTTTATATGTATCAATGGAAGTTGATAAGGATTTGTTAATAGCAAAAATAGTATCACATATGACAGGTATAAAAGTAAAGAAAATATTAAAAGGTGGAATGAATTATGTGGAAAGTAAACATTTCCTAGAAGCATTACAAAAAGTATATGATACTGAAAATCTAAGAATAATAGATGCAAAAGATACTAAATTCAAAACAATTGAAGAAGAGATAATAAAATTCAAAGAAGATTATCTTGAAGAATATGGAGTTGAAGAAGAGATATTAACAGTGATTGATTACTTAAACATAATGAATGATGTTCCAAAGGGGAATATCAATGAAAAAAGTGATTCAAATGATAAAACAAAAGCACAAATGACAGAATTCATTAGGATAAAAAATGATACAAAAGCAAATTTCTTTATTATTCTAGCAAAAAATAAAAAAGGATATGGCGAAAAATCAATGGGGGCTATTAAAGGTTCAGGAGATTTAGAGTATGGTTTTGAAACTATTATAAGTTTAGAAGACCCAGAAGAAGAATTTCCAACTTCTGATTATCCAGAAAATAGAGAAACAGGGTTTAAAGAAGTTAATACAATGGTCAGTATATTTAAAGCAAGATGGGAAGATACAAATAAAATTATTCCATTATACTTTGACGGAACAAAATTTTATGAACCATAGAATAAAAATTTAATATAATAAAAACAATAAATAAAAAGGTAGTTAAATGTCAAAAAAACTAATATTAGCAGAAAAACCTTCATTAGGTAGAGAAATAGCAAGTGCTCTTGGAATATCAAAGAAAAATAAAAATGGATTTTTTGAATCAGGTGATATTATTGTTGCTTCTTTGGTTGGTCATGTACTTGCAGCAGAATATCCCAAAGTAGAATGGTCAAAAGAAGTATTGCCTTTAAAAGATTTAGATAAGCCAAAAATGAAACCTATATTTAAAGGTCAAAAAGAAGATAAGAGGGCATTAACAAAAAAATTAATAGAAGAGATAAAAAGAAAAGATGTTACAGAGATAGTAAGTGCAGGGGATGCAGACCAAGAAGGTTCTTTGCTTGTATATGAATTATTAGAATATGCAAAAATAATAGGTGTTAAAAAGATAACAAGAATGTGGATATTGGCTCTTGATAAAGAAACATTGAAAAATGCATATGAAGATAGATATGACATAGAAAAAGATTTGCCATATGTTGAAGCAGCAAAATCAAGAGGTTTGGCAGATGTTAAAGTTGGATTTAATTTTAGTAGATTATTTTCAATGAAGGGAAATATGAGAGGTTCTGTAGGTAGAGTAAGAACAGCAACAATGCAAATAATAAAATTCAGAGAAGATGAAATTAGAAATTTTAAACCAGAGCCATATTTGAATATAAAAGGTGAATTCAAAAACTCGATATTGGCAGATTTGATTAGGATATCAAAAGATGAAGAAGGAAAAGAAAAATATTCAACAAAAATAAATATAAAAGATTATGAAGAAAATATAAAAAATAAATTAGAAAAAGATACAGAATATAAAATAATAGAAGTGTCAAGTAAACCAAATAAAAAATATCCAGATTTATTGCCAAATCAAAATGATATTTTAAAAAATGTAAGTAAAAATTCTAAAGTAAAGCCAAAAGAAGTAGAAAGAGCAATGCAATTTCTATATGAAAAAAAATTCATATCTTATCCACGTTCTGAAAAAAGACATTTAAGAGTATCGACATTTGATAAAGCAAAAACAGTATTCTTTCATTTAAAAGATTTATACTCTGATAATATAAATGAAGAAAAGATTTCAATAAATAAAGAAAACAAAAGAATGTTTGATGATAAAAAAGTGGAAGAACACTTTGCTATAATTCCTTGGGAAAAGAAAAGTCAATCAGAAATAAATTCATTAGATAAAGTTCAAAAAGATACATACGAATATATTGTTGCTAAGTTCTTGATGGCTTGTATGAACCCATATGAATATACGAGTTCAAATATTATATTAGAAAATAAAGATTTAAATCTTAGATTTAAAGCAACAGGGACAATAGAAAATAAAAAAGGTTTTAAAGCTTATAAATATATAACAAATAAATCAAATAAACAAGATGTAATATTACCAGATGTTAAAGAAGGAGATATTACAACATTAGAAAAAATAAGTGGAGATAAAGAAAAAGATATAAAATATACTCAGCCACCTTCACTTCTAACAGAACCAGACTTATTGGGAGTTATGGAAAATATAAAAAGTCTTTATAAAAAAACATTATCAGAAGAAGAAGAAGAACTAGATATTAAATTCTCTTTAGGAACACCAGCAACAAGACCAGATATATTAGAATCTTTATTTAATGTATATAAATATATGAAAAGAAATAAGAAATCTCAGGTAGAATTAACAGAAGAAGGAAATAAACTGTTAAAAGTAGTTGGAGATGCAATTACTATAAAATTAACAGCAGAGTTTGAGCAAGATATGAAAAAAATTACAAAAAGTAAAGATTATGCTAAAGAATTTGATAAAAAAATAGATGATTATGTAAATAAAATAGTAAAAGAACAATTACCTACATTTGAATATCAAAAAAGAATAAGTAAAGAGGTAAATGGTTTAAAATGTCCTTTATGTAAAGAAGGAAATTTAATTGATACAGGAAAGACATATAGATGTTCAAAATCAGGAAAATGGGATTCAAAAAAGAAAAAATGGTCTGGTTGTGGATTTTCATTAATGAAAGAGCAGAAACCAATCAAAAAAACATTGACAGAAATAGATTTAAAAACATTATTGGAAGGCAAAAAGGTAAATGGAGCAGATTCTGCTTATATTGAACTAGATTTAAAAAATAGTTTTTTCACAAAAGTAAATTGGGGTGATGAGGGTGTTTCAGACTCGGGAAACTCATCTTCTAATGACATCCAGGAAACGCCTAAATTTTATAAAAAAGGTGGTGTCATTATATGGAAAACTTTTTCTCAAAAGAATATAACAAGAGAAGTTGCAGAAAGATTATTTAATGGTGAAAAAGTAAGATTAACAGGACTAAAAAGTAGAGCTGGTAAAAAGTATGAAGCTACTGTATATTTAAAAGAAGGAAAAATAACATTTGAATAATAAAATAGAAAAACTCTATTTTATTATTTTGGTTTGATTGAAGAAGATTTTCGCTTTGTTTTTTGTTGTTTATTTAATTTTTTTGGACCTGATAAGAAAGAACTTAATTGAAAATTTTCACAAAGTTGTACTATTTCATCATTACTAGAAGAAGCCCAAAAATCTCTCAATTTAAAAGAAATATTTTTTCTTAAATCATTTTCATAGTTTCCAATAGATTGAAAAAACTTTTTTAAAATTTCAGAATATTGATTATCTCCTGTAAAAGTGAATGTCTCAATTTTATCTTTATGATTATCTTTAAAAATGATAACTCCTGTTAAAACAGAATCTTTTCTTTCTTCTTTTCGTTTTTCTTCTTTCATATAAATCCTTTATATATAGTGTGTTTCATTAGAAAAGTAAAAAATTATAAAAATTAAACTTTATAATAAAGAAACAAATATTAAAATTATTATATCAAAAAAAAATTAATTTTATTTAAGGGAAAAATTTTGAACAAAGAAAATATTTTTGTAAAAATAGATACTGTTTTTATATTTAAAGTAACAAAGGAAAGGTTGATAAACATAGAAGATGAATATTATATATATAAAAGATTAAAAGAAGAAGAGAACTTACAAGAAGCAAAATATAAAATTTTATTTGAAGGAGAGACTGATTTAGATAAAATGGAAGTATATGATTTTTCAGATAATTTTAAAAGATTAATAATAAATAATCATATAAACAATATATATATTATGGATTTTGCAATGTATATAAATTCAATAGAGGATGAAGATATCTTAGAAGAGATAAAATTATATGAAAATATTGAAAATCTATATAAAGAATTTATAATATATCTAAATAATTTTAGAAAAGAGCAAATATTAAAATGGACTTTTAATATAAAACAAAGAAGAATTTCTAGAAAAAAATTGAAAGAAATAAAAGAAGATATGAAAAAAACAATAAAAGTAAATTTAAGTTATGAAGATATTTTTTAAATATTAAACACAAGGTTGAAAATTGTTAAAAGAAAATACTATTTTAATAAAAAATGAATATGATAGTTATACAAATAAAAAATATTATATCTTGTATTTAATAATGAAAAAAATAAAGATAACAGAAATTATTTATGTCCATGAGGAACAAATAACAGAAGAAGAATATAGAATATCAATAGGATTAAAAGATAAAGAAGAAATAATATTAACAATAACAAAAAAAGAAAACCCAAAAGAAACTACATTCTTAAAAAAAAGAATAAAAAAAAGATTACCTACACATTTAATAAGAATATCAAATACTGAAAAAATATTAAAACATAAAGATAATAAATCTTTATTCACAAACTATTTCTATATAGAAATATAAATAATACTACTATAATAACAGAACCTCTAAAAGAAAATCAATAAAAAACAGATATAATAAAAAGAAAAAAGGATTTCCAAAATGGAAATAAGTTTTAAAGAATATATAACTGAAATAGATAGAAAAAATTTAGATATATTAAAAGAAAAATATATAAATGAAGGATATGATATATATGTTGTAGGAGGAGCTATTAGAGATTACTTTTTAAAGAAAGAGATAAAAGATATAGATTTGGCGACGAATGCACCGTTAGAAATAACAAAAAATATATTTAAATCAGTAATTCCTACAGGAGAAGAGTTTGGAACTCTAACAGTTGTTTTAAATGAAGAAGATTATGAAATAACAAGATTTAGAAAAGATCTAGAAACAGATGGGAGAAGAGCAACGGTTGTTGAATTTGCAGATAAAATAGAAGAAGATTTATCAAGAAGAGATTTTACTTTTAATGGAATGGCTTATTCATTAAAAGATGAAAAAATAATAGATATATATAATGGAGAAAATGATTTAAAAGAGAAAAAAATTAGATTTATAGGAAATCCAAAGAGAAGAATAGAAGAAGACCATTTAAGAAGCATAAGGTACTATAGATTTATTCATAGATATGGTTTAACACAAGATAAAAAAGAGGAAAAGATAATAAAAAAAACAACTAATTTATCAAAAATATCTATTGAAAGAATTTTTCAAGAATTTAATAAAATGTTTTCATATAAAAAAGAGAAAACTAAAAAAGAAGTAATAAAAGGATTGTATGAAATAGGGATATTAAAAAAATTATATCTAGATGAAGAAATTAGGATATTAGAAGAGGTATTTAAACTAAATTCAATAGTACCAATAATAATAGAATATGATAAAAAGCAATTTGAATTTTCTCCTTGGGAAGTTTATAAAACAAATAAACAAGAAACAAAAGAGATATTAAAAATAAATAAACAATATAAAAAATATAAAAATTCAAAAATTTTAATAAGTGCATTAAATCATATATCAAATAATTTTGAATTAAAATCTAAAATCTTAAAATATAATAAAAAAGAATTAACTAAAGAAGAAGAAGAAGAGTTAAAAGAAGGAAAAACATATAAACTAGCAATAAAATCAGAAGATATAATTAAAGAAGGATTTTCTGGTAAAGATATAGGAGAAACAATTAACAAATTATATGAATATATTTGGAAAAAAGAAGAGAATAATACTGAAAATAAATTGAAATCATTTATTAAAAAACTAAAAAAGAAAAAAGTAGAACAAAGAAGATAAATATCTTCTTATTTGTTCTGTTTAACCTGCTTTGAAGCCTCTAATGCATTACTTTTTAAAATTCTAACTCTTGAAATGGCATCTAACAATTCCGGGTTGTCAGACAAGTTATCATTTAAAAGAATTTTACAATGTTTATAATAAGATAGAGCATTGTCATAATTTCCTTTTGCTTCCTCAATAACACCTAAATTAAAACTAGCAATATAACTTTTATAATCTGTTTCTGAATTTAATTGTTTAAAAAGTTTTTCAGCTCCAAAGAAATCTTTTTTGTCTAATCTATTCATAGCTCTTTCAACTAAATCTTCTTGTTTTCCTGTTAAATCAATTAATGGTTCATCCTCAACTACAACAACACTTAATTTATAATTTGTCGGTGAAATCATATTGATAAATCTATTAATAGAAGCCTCAGACATTTGATATAAAACGGTATCAGTATTCAAGAATGAATAATAACTATCTTGGCATACCCTTTGAGTGTTCTTTTGAAAAAAGTTTTTAGAAATAACTAAATCTCCTGTTGAAACATCAACCATCTTAATTGTCATATTGAGAGTTGTTGTTCTGTTAGTACAAGGAACTTTAACTTTAACTCTTTCAGAACATTTATCTCCTCGACAAACTGTTTTTGTTTTTGTAGTATAAAAATCAGAAACAGAAGCATTGTTGATTGAACCAACAATAAGAGCATCAACACCTGAAATATTTCCTAAAGCAATTTTATCCTTTTCAGATACAATTTGTGAATTATTAAAAGATTGTTCAGTTAAAATATCCTTAATATCAGAGCGATTAACAACTTCAAAAAGATTTTCTCCATTATAAGTTCTATTCATTAATTTTTGCTCTAACAATGAAGAAGCACCAATATTGTCATTTTTAAAAGGAATAACAGCTATTTTTTTATAATTAAGAGCTTTTGGAACGCTTGCAGGTTGAACAGCATTAATACTAATTTGTTTATTACCACAAGCATTAAAAAGAAGTCCTAAAGACAAAACTAAAAGAAAACTAAAAATACGACCTATTTTCATTTTATACACCTTTGTTTAATATTTCATTATTATAACATATTTAATCTTAATAAAACTTTAAAATATGGAAGATAGAAGAGGTTGTAATATCATATCATTGCCTCCAAAATAAAAAAACAGAACCACACCAAAAATAAAAAATAGGAAAGATAGCCTATCAAAATATTTAGGTAATGTTTTTGTAAAAAAAGTTGTTTTTGAAGTTGGAATAAATCTATCAATTCCTATTCTTGACATTTTTTTTGCATAATGACCATAAAAAAAGATAGGTATTGAACCTGTAATCATATCAGCAAGTAAATGTGTAAAAACACCTAAAAAATAAAAAACAATTATATAAAAATAAATATTTTCAGTGTGATATAAAAAATATATTGATAAATAAAAATAAAGAATGTTATCTATAAGTGCATGTGTCCATTGCCTATGATAATAAAATTGAGATTTTTGTTTTTCTTTGCTCATAAGTTTTTTAATTATTTTGAAATCAATAAAATCAATAAAAGTAGAACCAATCCAATAAGACATTATAGAAAAAATGAAAACAAATGGATGTTGATTTATTATAGAAATAAAATTATTAGAAAAGTCAATTAAATAACTTGAAATGTTGAATATTGAATTATTATATCCTTGAATATTGAACAGGCTTAAAACTTCTTTTGGGAATAGAATTAGTGGTAGTGTAGCAGTAGCTACTCCTTTATGACCTAAATAGTTCATTGTTGTTTATTTATACCTTTATGATTATATTTTTGAAGAAGAGATAATGAAATCTTTAATGCTTTTTGAAAGAAACACTTCTGGCATTAATAAATTCTCTTGAACATATGTTTTATTATAAACTTCTTTATTGTTTTTAATTAAAGAGATAGTTAAAGAACAATAATACGATTGTAAACCATATATTTTTTTATTTTTATTTAAATTAAAAGAGAAAATAAAATAGTTATTATTTTCATTTTCTGAAATCAAAATGTGATTTTTTTTCAAAGTATTGATAATAGAATTTTTATTTAAGATAAAATCTTGATAATAATTTCTTTCAAAAAATACATTATATTTTAAAGAATCTTTCTTATGTAAGAATACAGGTACTACAATATTTTTTTTGTTTTTAATATAAAACTCTTTTTGAAAATCATAATAAAGAGTGGATTTTGAAGAGATTTTTAAAAAATGTTTCCCTTCTGGTAAAAAAACTCTATCTGTATCTAAAACAATCTTATTGTCAATAGATATATCAATATTTGAAGTATCTAAATCTTTGTTCTGAAACATTATAAGGACAGAACCAAAATTTTTATACTTATTCAATAAATTTCTTTTCTTCTGTAAATAACCAGATAAAGCAACACTATCAGGACGAGACAAAGATAAAAATGCTGATAGCATATCCAAATAGTTATTTTGTTTTAAAAAATCTTCCTCTGTTTTTAAAAAAGAATAATCAATATTTGTAAGATTTATAAGGTTAACAATACTTTGATCAAAACTTTTTTTGTTAAAAACTGCTTTGACATAAAAAGTATTGTTATCTAATGTTTTAACTTCATATGAAACACCTGAAAAAATAAGGTTTGTCATAGAATTTATTCTTTGTTGGACAAAATTATAAGAAACACTACCTCTTTTATAGTTCTCAACCTCTGAAGTGCTATTTATTTTAACTGAAATCTGCTCGGATATTTGCAAAAGAGCTTTATTTTTTGCTTCTTTTAATAAAATATCCTTTCCTTCTCCAAAGAAAATAATTTCATTTGAAAATAAAACAGAATTAAAAATCAAGATAAAAAGAATAAAGTGTCTTAACATAAAAAACCTTTGTAATAAATTATATGTATAATAGCATAAAAATACTTAAATGAAAATAAAATAAAAAAGATATAATATAAAGAATAAAATAAAAGGATATAAAAATGGAAATATATGGGTACAGTGATATATCAAATTTAGTCCATAGAACAATAAATGGATATTTTAATCAATTACCGGAAATAAAAAATGCAAGAAGATTCAAAAAGACATTATCAGAAAAAGAATACAGGGAAAAAATTGCTTCTATAAAAGATAGGATAATAGAAGAAAAAAGAGGAAATATAGAAAAACTTTTGTTAAATATGTGTTTCAAGGGATTGGAAAGTTTTAGAAAAGATAATGATATAAAAGAAGAAAACCTATTTGTTGTATTGGATTCTGTTTCTTGGAGAAAAGAGTTTATAGAGCAATTTTATCAAGATAATAAAGAGATAAAAGAGCATGTTTATAAAGCTGGGAGAAATAAAATATATAAAGATTTCATATATGAAACAATAAATAAACTAAAAGAATTAACAGAGGAAATAGGATATAATGTGTATCAAAAAGAAGGGTTAGAAGCTGAT
>Ga0256843_1000193_pt1 | contig 53868 bp, 51 predicted proteins | sample AlvinellametaG_FD_191572 | JGI IMG/M metagenome (GOLD analysis project Ga0256843, IMG submission 191572) | Pompeii worm associated microbial communities from hydrothermal vent at the East Pacific Rise, Pacific Ocean - Alvinella | ecosystem: Host-associated > Annelida > Integument > Unclassified ...
TCTTTCTAATTCATGGATTGATAATTCTTTAGGATTTACTATAATACCTCATTTCCCTCCTCAAAGTGGAATATCAATAACTGCACATTTAAAGGTCATCCACATAGATAAAGCTTTTACTTCATCTCTTGAAACATCTTGATGAAATCTAATACCTCATTTAAAAGGTCATCTAGCATTATTATGTTGAGATCTAAATCATGTAAAAGTTTTTATCTTTCAATCATCCATTCTAACTGGAATATTTATCTCAATTATTCTTTTGGGATATGAAATAAGCTCATATTGATTTACATCGCTATTACAATTTTTATATAATTCACATGCTTGTTTTAATTGTCTTTTTGCATTTACAAATGGATTATTTTTTTCTGACATATTTTATTTTAAATTATTTATTATAATAAATATATTATATACATTTATTATGAATTAAAAGTGAATTATAAACTTATTTAGGTTGATCTAATTTTCAAACTCTAGCAACTTCATATTCTCAAGATTCAATATCAAGTTTATAAATATTAAATTCAGTATCAATATTAAATTTTTCATCTCTAACAGCAAAATTTTGACTTACTGATCATTCTGGAGAATGATTTCTATGAAAAATACCTTCATTCCAACCTAAAATTGCTGGTCATTTATGAATTAATTCACCATTTAATTTTATTTCTTCATGTGAAATTTTAAATTCTTCAATTTTTTTTGTATTTGGATTATATAATTCAACTGTTCTATTTCCACAAAGTGTAATTAAATTATCTTCTTGTCCTGGATGCATATACCAAACATTACTATCTCCATTTGGTAAACTAGGTGATCTAGCTCCTGGTTCATGTTTAACTATATCAATACCATTTATTTCTCTAAACAAAGGAAAAGCATCAAATTCTACACTAGTAGTTTCTCTTAATCTTTTAATAGGAATAATATACCATACTCCTTTTTCACTTTTAACAATTGAATCACATTCTTCACTTAAATATTTAGCCATAATTTTAATTATAAAAAAATAAAAATAGATTACATATATATTGTAACCTATTTTTATTTTTAAAGCTAAATATTAAAGACTTTTTAAAAAATTTTCCCTATCATCTAAACTACTAGCTCTTAATTCTCAAAATAATTTAAAATCATTCATTTTAATTCCACAAAATCAAAATAATGATTTTTCAAAATATGTTTTAAGATTTATTCCTGTCCAATCACTATTTTCTAAATAGATATCAGCAGGGGCATCACATGTAGCAATCACACTACCTTTTTTATCAATCAATAAATCCTTTTTTCATTCAGGTCAATATTCAAACGCAAAACCTGAAACAAAAACTGAATCAAACATATTTTTCATAATAGCAGGCATATTTCCCCACCAAACTGGAAATACAAATATTATTTCATCTGATTCTTTTATTTTATCTTGTATTTTTTTTATTCAAGTAGTTATTTCCATTTCTCTTTTATTTTGAAAATCAAGAAATGTTAAATTATATTCATCAGAATATAAATCAATTATTTCTGCATCACTATTTTTACTTACTATACTATTTGCAATAGCATGTGTAAAACTACTTTTATTAGGAGCAGCTGTTATTATTATTTTTTTCATTTATTTTATATTATTATTTAAAAATAAATAAGATAGCAAAGCTATCTTATTTTATTATTTTAATAAAGAATCAATTTTTTGTTTAAATGATTGATATGGATAAGCTCAAGGTAATTTATCCCATTCACCTGTTTTATTATTTATTAAAACATTTCATGGTGTTCAAGTAATACCAAATAAACCTGAACCTTCCGAAGTTTGAGCTTTTGCTAAATCTTTATTAGTTCAAGCATTAATACAAGCAGTTAATTTAGTTTTATCTACTCACATATTAGAAGCTAAATCAGTTAAACTATTAATATCATAACTTCTACCATTAGTTTGAGAATTTTTAAATACATTAGTTATAAATTCATAATATTTATCTGATCCAGCTATATCTCATACACATAAAGCTGCTTCAGCTTCCATTTGTGCCTGAGGATGAAAACCTAAAGGAAATTGTTTAAATATAAAATTTACTTTTCAATCATATTCTTTTAAAATTTGTTCTATAGTACCTGATTCATGTAATTTTTTACAAAATGGACATTCTAAATCAGAATATTCTACAAAAGTTATTTCAGCATCTGGATTACCTAAAATATAAGTATTTTCTCAAACAACTTTTTTAGCCATATCTAAAGATAATTTATTTCATACATTTCATCTATCATTATTATTAGCTTGAGGTGCTTGTATCTCTCCATTTTGATCTTCATATTGTTTTAATCAAGCAATAACTTGTTCTTTTGTAATTTTATTTATTTTTACATAATTTTCCATTCAACCAACTTTATCATACTCTATAGCAAGCATTTTAGCAGTTATTTTTTCTGGAATTTGAGATACTACATAATGAGTAGAACCTATTCAAATTAAAATTAAAATTATTAAACTTATAAATTGTGTATTTTTCATATTTTATTTTATTAAAAAATTATTTTTGTATATTTTTATACATATCTGCAATTGGACAACTTAATTTATCAAAATTTACCAAAGATAAAATTAAAAAATATAATACTATTAGTATAAATCATAATCCTACATAAAATTCTAATGATTCCATATTATAATTTCATAATCACATTATATGAAATCAAATATAAGCTATAATTAATCTTAATGATATAGTAATATATTTCATAAGTTTTTATTACAAATAAGTATTAATATTATATATTTTTTGAAAAAATAACAAATTATAAATAAAACTTAGCATCAACTATTACACTTTCTTCTTCATCAGAAAATATTGGATTTATATCTATTTCTTCAATATCAGTTAATTCATTAAATATAAACTGTAAATTAAATATTAAATCTACTAATTTATCAAAATCTATACCTATTTGACCTCTAACTCATTTTAAAATTGGATAAGCTTTTAATTCTGATAGCATTACTTTTATTTCATCTTTTGAAACCAATCAAATTCTTCTAGAAACATCTTCAAGTACATTTACATAAATTCATCACATTCAAACTATTAATAGGTTTCAAAAACTTTCATCTCTTTTAAGTCATACAAAAATATCTTGAGTATTATCTTTTCTAAAAATCATTTCAGAAAATGTAACTCATTTAATAACAGCTTTTGGTTCATTTTTAGAAACATTTTCTAATATAGTTTTATACGCTTGTTTAGCCTCTTCTAAAGATTTAATATTTAAAATAACACCTCAAACATCACTTTTATGAGGAATATCAACTGAATTTATTCTAGCAACTACAACTCATGACTTAAAATTTGAATATATTTTTTCTACATCACTTTCACTTTCAGCTAAATAATCTCTTTTATTATTTACATTAAAAGCATCTAATATATCAGCTGTTAAATCACTTGAACAGAATTTAGTTTCATCTTTAAGTTTAGATTTCAAATCATCTATATTTCATGGTAATTTAAAATTTAATTCTTTTTCTATTTCTTTTTCTTGCCATTTTTTTTGAATAGTTAACCTTGAAAAAGCTCTAATTGCTTTTTTAGGATAATCATATTCTAATATTCAAGCAGATGATAATATTTCTCTCCCCTTTTCTACTCATTCTCATCCCATAAATGAAACCATAATAAATTCATCTGGATTTGAAATTTTAAAATCAATTATAACATTTGCTATATTTTCTACATCTGTTATTGATTGAGCTGTTAGCATTATCAATATTGCTCTTTTTTTAACAATTTTTGAAAGATTGTTAAGTATTTGTGCATAAGTTTTACTTGTTGCATCTCAAATAATATCTATTGGATTTGCCACTGATGCAGCACCTGGCAATCATTCTTTTAAAATTTCTTTTTCCTTATTATCAAATTCACTTAATTTTACTCAATAATTTTCTGTATGATCTGTTGCCATTACTCATGGTCATCATGCGTTTGTAATTATTACTAATTCTTCTGGCACTTTTTCTAAATCTGTTTTTGAAAATATTTGACTCCATAAAAAGAAATTTTCTAAAGATTGAGTAAAATGAATTCATGCATTTTTAAAAGCTGCCTCTAATACTTCTTTTTGTGACGCTAATGCTCAAGTATGAGAACTAGCAGCAACACTTCATCTTTCAGAAACACCTGATTTGACTAAAATAAGAGGTTTTTTCTTTGAAACTCTTTTAGATATTTTATAAAAATCTTCTCCATTTTCTATACTTTCTAAATAAAGAGATACTACTTTAGTTTCATCATCATTTTCAAGTTCTAAAAGTAAATCATTTTCATTTATTCAAGCTTTATTTCACATCGAAATCATTTTTGAAAATCACATTTTTCTTGAAGCTGCCCAATCAGTAAGAGCTACAGCCATTGCTCAACTCTGAGATACCATAGCAATATTTTGACAATCTTTTCAAACACAAGCATTTATAGTCTTGGCTCAAAAACTTAAATTTAAATTTTTAGAAGTATCAACATATCATAAACAATTTGGTCAAAGTAATTCTATATCATATTTTTTAGCTACTTCTATTAGTTTATTCTCTAAATCTATATTTCATACTTCTTTAAATCAAGCAGATATAACTATAACTCTTTTAACTCATTTTTCTCATGCCTCAATCAAAGAATCTAGTACAAATCTGGCTGGAATAGCAAAAACTAATACATCTACAACTACCGGTAAATCTTTTATTGATTTATAAAAAATAATTCAATTATACTCTCCTCATTTAGGATTCACTCAATATTTTTCTCACTCAAAAAATTTTAAATTTTCAAGTAAAGTATTTCATATTTTTCATTCTATTTCAGAAGCTCAAACAATAGCAACAGAATCTATTTCAAAAAAATTAGTCATTAGTTTTTTGTTAAGTTTTATTTTATTATAATTTCTTCCCTTTTCAAGGGAAGTCCCCATAGGGGGATGGGTTCAAATTTAAGAATATATCTTGAATTCTTTCCCTTAAGTCTAAGAGAAAGAGACTACAATTTTATTTTTCAAATTCAACATAATTTATTTTAATTTTATCTTTTCTAAATATATGTTCAAATTCTGTCATTTCCTTTGTTTCAAAATGTTCAAGCTCACTTTCATAATCATATGAAAGAATATTAATTTTCCATAATCAAATCTCTTTAAATAAAGCAATAGTTGTATCGAAATATTCTAAATGATCTGTTTTAAAAACTAATTTTCATCATGTTTTTGTTTTTTCATATAAATCTTTAATAAACTTTTCTTGAAAAAGTCTATGTTTCCTTTGTCTATCTTTCTTTCCCCATGGATCTGGAAAAAATACATATGTTTTATCTATTTCCTCTTCTACAAATATTTTATCTATATTTTGAGCAAAAGTTTTAAGCATAACAAAATTTTTAGTTCAAAGTGCAATTGCCTTTTCTGCAGAATTATAAAGTCTTTTATATTTAAGCTCTATTCAAATAAAATTTTTATCTAAATTTCTAGAAGATTCTTTAGAAAAAAAATTTCACATTCAAGTACCTATTTCTAAATAAATAGGATTTTTATTTCAAAAAAAATTATTCCATTTTCATTTATATTTTTCAAAAAAGTCTGATTCAAAAGCCATTATCTTTTCATGATTTTCTACTTTTATTCTATATGGATTTTCTTGTGAATTTGTCATATTTATATCTCTATATTTTTATAATGTTTTAATTTATAGCTAATGCTTCATTTTAAAATAGTAATTACATCAAATCTTATATTTTCAAAATCATAATTATTTTTTACAACATAATATTCTATTGTTTTCCTACATTTTCTAAGTTTACTTTTAATTATAGCTTCTTCTGGTATTCAATAATTAATATTATTTCTATATTTTACTTCAAAAAATACTATTAAATCTTTATTTGTAGCAATAATATCTATTTCTCAAAACCTTCAAAACTTATAATTTGTATCAAGTATTTTATATCATTTATTTTGTAAATATTTAATTGCTATTACTTCTCATTTATCTCCTATGTTTTTTGTAGATTGCATAATTTTTATATTAATTAACAAAAATTTAGGAGCATTTTATTTTATTTCTTTCATTATCCTTTTATTTATTTCATCTATACTTTTCATTTTTCAATTTTCTTCACAATCAATTTTTATCCAATTATATTTTTCTGCAACATGATTTGCAGAATTACAAGCATTAATCAAATGATTTTTATCATCTTCATGTATATCTTGCTTCTTTCCATCTGTAATATATTCCTTATCTTCTCATCATCTATTCATTGTATTCTGCATACTTTGATTAGCTGAAATATTTAAAAATATTACTTTATCAGGTTTTGGTATATTAAAAATATTAAATTCTAAATCTTCTAACCAATCTAAAAACTCATTTCTTTTAGTAATATCTTGAATCTTTCATGCTTGGTGAATCATATTTCCTGAAACATATCTATCTGTAATAATAAAATCAAAATTTTCTAAATCTTTTTTTAAATCAAAACTAGAATCAAATCTATCAATAGCATAAAAAATACTTGCTTGTTTAGCTCATACTTCCCTACCATAGTCTCAATTTAAATACTTTTGTACCATAAAACTTGATTGTTCATTATATCTTGGATAACTAATCACTTTTACAGTCTTTCAGTCCTTTTCAAGATTTTCTTTTATTTTTTTTATTTGTGTAGATTTACCAGCACCATCTATTCAATCAATAACAATAAACATATTATAATGTTTTAAATTTATAAATTTTTTAAATTATAGTGTATTTTTGAAAATATGGAAGTTTTATGATAAAATTATATAAATATTAATTAAATAAATATTATGCCAAATAGACTATCTGAAAATACATGATATATAGAATCAGCAGATGATTTTTATTGAAAACAAAATTTTCAATTAGAACATGCAAATGAATTTAATAAAATGTGAGCTTTATACAACAAAAGACTAAATCAAATTTTAAATAAAGATTTTGAAGATATTTCATGACAAAGAGCATGAGACAGGTTACTTAGAAAAGTAATAAGAGATAAAAATAAAATACAATTTCTACATTATTTAAAATATTTAGTAGACAGCTGAAAAATAGATTCAAATAATGATTTTGATGACATTGATCAAATATGAGATTTACAAGATAAATTAAGAGATTTAAAAGAACAAACTGAAAATTTATGAAAAAGAGATTTCAATATATCTTGATGAAGAATATGAAAATATAATTTTGATTGAAGAAATAATATAGAATATATATGAAATAATAAATATATTATAAAACTTGATTTTGAAAAAATTAGAAGATGATGAGGTAAAATAATAAAATATAGAATAAGAAATAGTAAAGAATATGAAATATGAATAAAGTATGATGGTTGAAATTTAATAAAATATTATAAATGAAATAATTTTGATGAAAGAAACTATTTATGAACAAGTATAATTCGTCATAAAGAAGAATATATAGAAGAAAACAATAGTATACATTCAAAAAAAAATTATAAATATCAAAACCCTGATATAAGAAAATCACACCAAATAGATAAAAGCTATTCTAGAACAAAAAGCTATATTCAATGAGCAACACATCAAGTGTATATAAGAGATTTAAATATGTATTTAGACCTTACATTTAATACTAAAAAATAAATAATATATTATAAATATTTTATTTAAATACTCTACATAAAGATATTGTTAATAAAAAAACTATATGATAAAATATATTATATATAAATAATAATTTTAAAAATGAACGAAGAATTTTATACTAAACAAATAAATAACCAAGTAAATAATACAGAATTTAAAGCTGAACAATCAGAATTTTCTACAAGAACAAAAGTAATAGAAGAAGTTCAAGATGAATATAAATTATATATAGATCATTATTTACAAAAAAATCAAAAAGAATGAATAGATGCTCCTCTTTTTGATTTAATTGATGCAAATTGAGATCAAGATAAAGTCATAACGTATATTGACTATGAACTAAAAGATAATGCTCATGATCTTTCTAAAGATGATATAAACCAATTAAAAGATTTAAAAACAGTTCTTAAAAAACAAGATTATAAAGAACATATATATGTTTTTCCAAATAGTGTAAATTTTTGAATTTTATCAGGTATTATTAAGGATAAAAATTGAGAAGAACATAAAATAATAATGCATAATATAAAGAAATTAAGAAAAAATAGATATAAATTATTATTACAAAGAGAATGAAGTAAAAATATTGAAAAATATGAAATACATTATGACTGAAGTGATTATGTAAGTATTTATAATCAATTTTGAATGCGTTTATGAAGAGAAAAAATAGATAAAGATAAAACTACATTAATAAATTGAAATAAATATAGAAAAGAACAATATCAAACATTATGAAAATTAAAATTCAAACCTTCAAATAATGAAGAAACAGAATTAGACTTAGTATTTATTGCATAAAACTGACTTAGGTCAGTTTTTTTCTTTACAAAAGAAATAAAACATCTAAAATATAAATAACTAAAAATAACTAAAATAAATGAGTATTTCAGAACAATTAGAATCAGCCATAGATATAGTAGAATTAGTATCAAAATATACTAGTTTAAAAAAAGCAGGAGTAAACTATAAATCAAATTGTCCATTCCCAGGACACAATGAAAAAACTCCTAGTTTTATGGTGTCTCCAATAAAACAAATAGCTTATTGTTTTGGTTGTCATAAATGAGGATGACCAATTAAATTTATAATGGATATAGAAAACTGTGAATTCAGAGAAGCAATAGAAATACTATGAGGATATACATGAATTGCTATAAATTCAAATTTTGATAAAGAAAAACATGAAACAAAGAAAAATATATATTCATTATATAAAGATGCTGTAGTATATTATAAAAATGCTCTTAAAAAATATCCTGAAGTTAAAAAATATGTATTTGATAGATGATTAAATGAACAAATAATGGAAGATTTTCATTTTGGTTATTCAGATAGCTGAGTTGAATTATTTTCTTATTTAAAAAAGAAGTGATATGATGATGAATTAATAAAAAAATCTAATATATTTTTAGATATAAAAACAAAGAAAGATAAATTTATTAATAGACTTATATTTCCTATTCAAAATGCTAGATGAGATTTTGTTGCATTTACAGCAAGAATATTAGGCTCATGAGAACCAAAATATCTAAACTCACCTGCTTCAGAACTATATGATAAATCAAATATATTATATTGATTATTTAATGCTAGAACAGCTATAACAAAAAATGATTTTGTTATAATTACTGAATGACAAATGGACACTATTTCTCTTCAATGAGCATGATTTACAAATACTGTTGCTGTTTCTTGAAGTGCTTTAACAGATAAACATCTTACATTAATAAAAAGGTTAACAAAAAAAGTATACCTTTGCTTTGATTGAGATTCAGCATGAGAAAAAGCAACAAAAGCTGCATTAGAAAAAATGAAAAATAGTTGATTTGAAGTCAAGATAATATCTCTACCTAAATGAAAAGATCCAGATGATATAATAAAGTCATGAAAAGATTTTAATGAATATATTAAAAATGCACTAACTCCTATTTGATACTATATCAAAAAATCAAATTTTAATACTGATAGTATTGATGAAAAGAAAAAATTATTAAAAGAATTATTAGAAATAACTAAATCATACTCTGATAATGTAGAAAAAGACTTTTATTTAAAAGAGATATCTAAACTTTTAGATATAAACCAAAATATAGTTTATGACTCTTTTAATAGAATTAAATTTACTACAAATACAAGCAAAGAAAAAGATTCATCAGTAGAAAAAATTACAAGTGAAGAAATAGCTATTTGATATTGTCTTTTAAATGAAAAAAATATAGATTTCTTTAATAAACATATGTTATTTAAAGAATGATTATGAAATGATTTAAAAGCAATATTAGAAAAATGAATTTCATATATTGATTGATTGGAATTAAATAAAAAAGAAAGACTTAGATGAATCTCTCTAAAAATTGAATCTGATAGTGAACATAGTACAAAAGAACATTCAGAAGCAGAGCTACATAAAATAACTGATTGATTAAATCGTGAAATATATAAAAAACTAGTTTGAATACTAAAAAAAGAAATGAATTCATGAAACACTGAAGCATTTTTAAAATATACACACCTAGTTAATGAAGCTAAAAAAATTGGTATAAAATAAAACTTGATTTTATACCCTTTTTTTATATAATTTAGCGCATAAAATTCTAATAAATTACCAAAAAATAAATGGCAACTAAAAAAGATAATAATATAGAAGAAATAAACTTAGATCAAATTGATTTAGGTGACTTAAAAAAAGCATGATTAGACTTGGATTGATTAAAAGATATTCAAATCTGAGCAAATAAAGATTTAAAAACAACAACTGACATAAAAGAAGATTTAGAAGAAGCTTTTATGGAATTAGAAGATGGGCCAAGTGAAGAAGAACTAGCAAGATTAGAAAATATTGAACTAACAAAAGATGGAGAAGAAATTGCAGTTGCTTTACAAAAAGAAAGATGATTAACTAAACTACCAAAAGAAAGAAGTGAAGATAAAAGAAGAGTTGGTAAATGATTAAAAGAATTTATTGATGTAAAAGTTCCTGAAGAATTATTAGAATGAATGCCTGAGGCTATTCAAGAGTTAATGAAAAAAGGTAAAAAAGATGGTAAAGTTACACAAGATGAAATAATGGCTGCAATGCCTAATGCTGAGGATGATATTGAATTACTTGACGAAATATATACAAGATTTTTAACTTTAAAAATAGATATTGTTGATAATCTAGATAAAGATAATCTTTTTACATGTAATGATAAAAAAGATAAAAAAGATTCTAAACAATCTATTTCTCTTTCAGAAATAAGTGATGATTCTATTAGAATGTATCTTAATGAAATCTGAAGAGTTGAGTTATTAACTTCTGAACAAGAACTTGCACTTTGAAAAGCAATTAAAGCAGGTAGTATGGAAGCAAGAAAAGAGTTAGCTGCAGCTAATCTAAGACTTGTAGTATCAATTGCTAAAAAATATATGTGAAGAGGTTTAGGTTTACTGGATCTTATTCAAGAATGAAATGTATGATTATTTAGAGCTGTTGATAAATTTGATGCAGAAAAATGATTTAAATTTTCTACATATGCAACATGGTGGATTAGACAATGAGTAACTAGAGCTATTGCAGATCAAGCTAGAACTATTAGGGTTCCAGTCCATATGATTGAAACAATAAATAAATTTACTCATACATATAGAAGACTTACTCAAGAACTTACAAGAGAACCTCTTATGGAAGAATTAGCAACTGAGCTAGATATGGATATAAGAAAAGTAAGACAAATAATGAGAATATCTCAAGATATATTATCACTAGACTCTCCTGTTTGATCAGAAGAAGATACTTGTTTATGAGATTTCATAGAGGACGATAAAAATCCTACTCCAGATGCTCAAACTAATATGAATTTATTAAAAGATAATTTATATGACATGTTAGACTTTCTTACTCCAAGAGAAAGAAAAATCATTATAATGAGATTTGGTTTAGACTGAGGTGATGTACATACTTTAGAAGAAGTAGGTAAAGAATTCTGAGTAACTAGAGAAAGAATTAGACAAATTGAAGCTAAAACTCTTGAAAAACTAAGAGAACATCCAAATGCTGATAAAATTAAATTTTTCTAATAAAAAAAGAACCATTAATGGTTCTTTTTTTATTCTCCAAATAATGGAGGTGGAGTAGATTGTACAGCCGAATTATACTTAATTACAATTGGATAATTTAATCAAGTTACTGGATCACCTGTATATTTAGGATTAACTCATAATCATGTTCTCAAATAATTAAAATCATATTTTTGAGCTTCAATTGTATTACAAGTAATTCATTGAACACTAGTCCAAAATGGACAAACTGGAGGATCTAATCTAGATGCTCATATGGTATTTTCTGAAAATACACTTCAATAAATATATAACTGATTATCTAATATATCATTATTAATATTTCAATCAACTTCATGCTTAATTATATCATCAGTACTTCAATTATCATAATTTTCATTATATCATATTATAGATTTATCTGTATAAATAATTGCATCAACTTCATCAACATTACTATCTATATATACTTTACCTCATAATCAATTGTCTCATTTTAATACTATAATTCATAAAATATCAGATCATGATGTATTTATTATATTTTGAGTAACTCTAAGATTTCATCATCTAACAATAAGAGTTTTCTTTCAAGTGATATTTAATTCACTTCAATCTCATAAAATTACATTTGATCAATCATTCAACTCATAATATAAAATAGAACCTAGTACTTTTCATCAATTAGTAGAATCCCAAGAATCATTATCAATATTTTTAACTGGTACTGTAATATTCTCAGTATTAACAAATTTAATAGTATTAATAGCTCTTTTTCTTATATCTCTTTTTAAAGAAGCTTTAACTATATTTCATGCAATATTTTGTATATCTTCTGTATCTTGATTATCAAGTAAATCTTTTTGCTTATCAGTACTAATATTTGTTCTTCAATATATTTTTAATGTTTCAAAATTTTGACTATTATTTTGATTAATTACTCATGCTAAATATGTTACTGTTCTTCATGAAACAACATATTTAACAAATTCTCTTACTCTTAAATATTTAATATCATCTAATGTTCAATCTCAATCAACTAAAGTAAATAATGTTTCTAATAAATACTTAGTTCAATCAGATAAAATATTTATAAAATTATTACTTAATGTTGATTTATCAATTGTTTTATCGGTTCATCAATCAATATTACCAGTTCATGTAAAATAATCTACTACTTCTGAATGAGAAGTAGATCCTGTCATTGATAAATAAATTCATGTAGATGTTATTGCAGAATTAGGATTATTATTAACAATAGTTAATTCTCACGTTTGAGTATTTCATTCTACTAATCAAGTTCAAAAAATAACTCATGTGTTAGTTAATTGAATAAGAGGAGTTAATCTTACAGGTATAGTAGAATTATTAATATTAGTATCATCAGCACTATCTTCAACATAATATCATGAAATGGTTCATCAGTCAGTAAACTTTATATCATATGTAATAGTTTTATAAATAAATCCATCAACTGTTGCTGGAAAAATATCTGAAGCTATTTCAGTTGGATTATAAAATTTATATATAAAATTTAATTTATCACCACTTTTCATTGAATCTAATTGTCATCAATTATCTAAATGATATTTAATAGTTCTAGTTTCAGAAGAAAAACTATCACTAGTAGTATTATCTTCTATACTTATAGCACTTGAATTAATACTGTTTTTATTTTTATCTAACCAATCAATTGAAGTATTGTCTGTAACAATAAATGTAAAATCTATATAATCTATTTCTCATTCCAAATTATTAGTACTTAACGGAAAACCTACTATAATACTTTTATCTTGTCAATCAGCAACTATTGATCTATCTTGTAAAGATGCTGAATTTAATTCAACTCTTGTATCATCAAATTTGTATTTACATTTTAATTTATATTTAACCCATCCTGCCCCATCTGAAGTACATGCTTGAATATTATTTGAAGAATCATAACAAGTTATATCTGACGCATATCAATCTGTAATTCAATAATCATCACATGATCTATTATTATTTTTATCAATATATCAGTCTACAATTTCACTAAAATATCAATGCGATTCACATAAATCACTATCTGCCTGTGTAGCAGCTGAATAATTATTAGTTATTGGAATATATTTTACTCAAGAAGTATTATCTCTAGTTTGATTAATACATTCTGTAACATTACTAGAAGAAGTATAATTAAGATTTCATAAATAAGAATTTTCTCAAAAAACATTATTAATTGAAAATAATGCTATTATAAAGTATATTAGTAAAAAATTTCTCATAAAAAATAATAGAGATATAAATTAATTCTCTATTATTTTCTCATATTTTCAAATATTATGCAAATATCTAATATTCTAAATTTGGATAATTTATATTAACATGATTAAAATGCTCAGTTTGTCTCTCTTTTGCTATTAAAATAATTTCTTTATCAGGATTAATTTCTTTAAATAAAATATCCATTTTTTTTATTACATAATCTATTTCTTCAGATATTTCTTTTCATAAATCTGTTAATATTGCATATTTATGTATAACTTTCTGTAAAAACTTGGTTTTAATATAATATAAAACTATTTTTTCTAACCAATTTCTATCATTTCATAAATATCAATTTTTATATGCTTTCATCAAGATATACATAGTTGGAGCAAAAGCATGATAACCAAGAAATACTCAATGGATATGTCTAGCATCTGGCCTAATAGCGGAATAATATTTTAACTCCTTGTTATTTAAAATTATTGGATCAAATTGTAATATTAAATTAAGTTTATTATGACTAGATTCGTGTATTATAGCCTCTAAATTATTCACTTCTGAAGTACCTGAATCAATAGTATATCACATGTATAAATGTCCTACACATTCTTTATAACTAGCAGAATTATGCATTCATCTAGCTGTTCAAAGAGGTACTATTTTTGTAATTATCTGATTTAATTCATCATATATTCACTCATCTAATTCTTTCAATAAAGAAAAAGATTTTTCATATACACTTAACCACTCTTCTTCTGTTTTTTCTCACCAATTACCAGAAATAGCTCATGTTTTAATATGATCAGGATGAGCTTCTGTCTTATTATATGGATTATTATCAAAAGAAGTTAGTCTTATATTTGTTCAAAAAATTTTTTTACCTTTATTTTGAGATAAATTTAATGAATCTATTCATTCAGATAAAAAAATATTTATCTCTCTCTTTAATTTTTCTACACTTAAGTTATCGTTATCTAAAATTATTGATTGTATTAATGATGATATATCTGCATTTAAAATAAATTTTTTATTTTCTATATTTAATAATCAACTAATATCTTCTTTTATATATCATTTAAGCGAAATAGTATTTAAATCATCTATTAATTTATTATAATATTTTTCTAAATATTTTTCTAAAAGTTGTGAATTTTTAGTTCAAAGAACATAGTATTTTAAATTTTGCATAAACCTATATTTAAAATATAATTATGATTAATTATAACTTTTCAAAATAAAATGCAATATCTTTTATATATCTTAACTATTCCTTTTCTTTATATAAATTATAAAATAATAGTTTCAGATTTAAAAAATAAAATAATTCCTAATAAATATTTAGGTTATTTATTATTATTAATTCCTTTTTATTATATTTATATATTTTTTTCTTTTACTGAAATAAATTATTTACTATTTATATTACAAATAATCCTCACTTTCATAATATCATTTATATTATATTATTTTTGAATTTGGGCAGCTTGAGATGCTAAATATTTACTTACATTAGCATTATTTATTCCATATATTGGTATTATACCTTTTATCTGAAATATAGCTTTAATTACAATATTTTATTTATTATGATATTTTATTTGGTTTTATTTTTGAAAATCTATTTTTATTAAATGATATGCTAAAACCTTATATAAACAGATAAAAATTGATTTAAATGAAAAATGGACTGTATATAAATGAACTAAATCATGAAAAAATATATTTATTATTTTAAGATGGTTAATAGTTTTTTTAATATTATTTGTAAGTATTAGATTAAGTAGAATATATTTATTTAACAATATTTTCGAAAAAGAAACCATAATAATAAATTTTATAGAAAAATATAATATTTATATAATAATAATATTTATAATATTATTTGTATTAATATTATACTTAATTAAAATTTTATTAAATAAGATTAAATTTTTTATTCATAAAAAATTTAATCTTAATATAGAAAAAATATCAAATTATTTATTATTTATATTATTTCTAATACTTATAACATTTATAATATTTGAATATAATATAAATTCAGATAAAATAAAAAACTTATTATTTTTAGTTTTTACTTTATATTTATCTATAAGAATAATTTTTATTATACTTACATATAGCTATAAAATTACTTTTTGAATAAATGAAATAGAATATAAAAATATAGAAAACTTAAAAAAATGAGATATAATAGATAAAGTTTCATTAATAAAAATGTTTTGAAACCAAGTAATATTGTGAGCAAAATGACAAATGCAAAATAAAAAATGAATACTCTATCCAGATCCAATAAAAAAAATTATGGATATAGAAAACCCTATATCAAATGAAACTATTAGTCTTATAAAACAAATATATAAAGATACTAATAATTTTCATAAAAGTAATAATAACACTATTAAAATAGTAAATACTTTTCCATTCTCTCCTTATATATTATTATGATTTATAATAACATATATATATAATACTGATATATATATATTTATAATTGAACAAATTATAAACTTAAGTAAAAATAATTTATAAAAAGCTAGATTATATAATCTAGCTTTTTATAAATTTATTTTATTTATTATTTTCTCCTTTTCCGTAATAGTTAATTTTTGAGGATATACATTTACATAATTATAATATTTTTTATATTCATAAATACCAGCACATATACTATTTAAATCACATTGTTTACATTGTTCTAACTTTTCATGTTCAAAATCTGTTTCATGAATTTCCTCTCTAAAATCAAGAAAATGAACTATTCTTTCTTCATTTTTAACTATTTTTCTTGTTTCAGTTGAAGACCACTCAAATCATCTTATATAACATAAAGGCACCTTTTCTGCTCTAAAAGTTCTTCAAGTTGATTCTAAAAATTTCATTGCTTTCCTTAATGAAATTCAAAATTTATCATAATTTGGTAATGTAGATATAGCAATATCTGTTTTCCTCATCATTTCTGGATCTAAATTATTCCAAACAAAGTGTTTGATTGGAGGAAAAGTTCTAACTAAAAATTCAACTGTTTTATCAAGATGTCATTCATTATAATGATTCATAACTGTATTTATTTGTACTCTTATTCCACATTTTAAAGCATTAGTAATAGATTTTATAAGCTTCTCCCATGATCATGGAGTATCAGTTAAAAAATCATGTATTTTTGCGTGTAATGAATAAACAGAAAAATGAACTAGTTCCAATCATGAATCTGCTAATTTCTTAGTGAAATTATAATCTGCACATTGCATTCAATTAGATATCATTCTATTTCATAATCAAATATCTTTAGAATATTTAATCCATTTATATAAATCTGGTGAAAGAGTAGGTTCTCATCATGTAAAAATTACTCATGAATAATTTTTTTCTTTAAATTCATCTAATAATTGTATTCCCCTTTCATAAGTAATATTTTTACCATTACTTGGATTACTACAAAAATGACACTGATTATTACAGTATCTATTAACTTGTATGTAACCTATATTTGCCATATTAATTATTTTATTGGATTTAAAATTTCAAATCAATAACTTCTTATAAAGTTTATATGAATTCACTCACAATTTTTATAATACATACATTTTTTACATCTAAGTGATTTTTTCCTATATAAATTATTTATATATTTACTAGTATAATCTTCTATACTAAGCTTATCTTTTATATCATTATAAGTTTGAAAAATTCAAGTTCATCATAAACACTTAGGTACATTAATAAGTTTTTCTTTCTTATTATTTAGATAATTTATAAAATCTTCTTTATTTTCTCAAAATTTATTATAAACATCACTTGGAAATTCTTCTCACTCTAAAATATAATAATCTCATTTAATATCTATCTTTTTCTTGTCTTGATTATCTATGAAATCATTACAATATTGATTTTGGAAACACACATCACAAGCTTTTCAATAACATTCTTGAACTTCTTTTCATCAAGATAATATAAAAGGTTCAACATGAGCTCTTCCCTCTCACATTACTTCTGACTTTATTTTTCTAGGATCTTGAATCAAGTCTTCATATCATTCGAAAGCTTCTGCAGGAAATCTATTTGTCCACATATACATTCATGGAACTTTAGATAATTCCCATGTTTCCTTTAATTTATCAGAATATTCCTCTAAATTATAAAATAACTTATTTTTATGCTCATGAAAACCTCTTCAAAAAGGTATTATTTGTAATATATCATATTCATAAACTCATAACTTCATGAAGAATTTAACTATATCTGGTAGATATGATATATTTATTTTATTTACAACTATATCTATATTTATAATTACTTTAGGATAATGCTTTTTAATATATATAAGTCATTTCAAAGATTTCTTAAAAGCTCAAGGAGTATCAACTAAGTAATCATGCAACTTAGCATTATGTCAATGAAAAGAGAAAGTAACTTCCTCTAATCATGCTCAAAATACTTTATTGCAAAAAGATTCTATAGCAAACATATTTCAATTAGTAACAGTTTGAACCCTATCATATCAAATATCTTTTGCATATTTTATATATTCAGCAAATTTAGGATCAATACTAGCTTCTCATCATGAAATTATAACTCTATTTTCATATCACTCTTTATATCAATCTTTTATTTGTTTTTTTACTATATCATTATCTACAAATGTTCAATCATGAGCATTTGAATCTAAACAAAAAATACACTTATTATTACAAGAGCTAGCTATACGAACCCAAATACGATTCTGTTTTTGAGTTTTTTCTTTAGATAATAGGTTTTCTTTGTTTTCCATTATTTTTAATTAAATATTTTGAGAAATAATCCATTATTTTATGTAATTGATTTTGTCATAAACTTAAATTAGAAAGACTTTGTTCCATATCATTTAAAATCTTTACCTTACTTTCAATATTTTCAGATTCTAAATCAGATAAACTTAAATTAGATAAGTTTCAAATAAATAATTTATCTTTGAATTCAGATCAAGAATAAGTAGAAACTAAATCTGAAAAATAAACTTTTGTATCAATATCTATAAATAAAGAGTTATATGCTAACTTAGAACTAGAAGTTTCATCTTTCATAAATCAATACATTCTTAATGTATTATCTTTTAAAGATAAATCAATAATATATTTTAAAAAATCGGCTAACTTATATAATTGAATTTTTGTCCAAGGTTTAGTAAAATAAACTGGTAATAAATTATATCATCTAAATCATATATTATATAATTTATAAAATTGTCCTAAACTTTCTTTTTCTTTATTTGGAGAAATAACTAAATTAAAATATACTTTTTCTTCTAAATTATATTTTTTTATAAATTTTTCTATTTTATTATAATCAAATTTATTTTCTGTATCTATAGAAAAAAATATTATTTTAAAATATTTCTCAAAATATTCTCCAATTTCATCATTTAATAAACTAGTATTTGTTACTATTTCATAATTATTTCAAATATATTTTAATGAATTATCTATTATATATTTTACATTATCCCAAGCTAAAAGTGGTTCTCCTCCAAAAAATTTAAATCTCTTAATATAATATTTATTATTTTTTATAAACTCTAAAATATCCTCTATATTTTTAGAGGACATTTGTTTTTTGTTTTTTATTACATCACAATAAGAACAATTGTAATTACAAGATGTAGTAATATGAGTGATTATATTAAATTTCATTTTTATATAATTTTTTTATATAAAGAATCTAATGAAGATAATAATTGAATATTTTTATTAATTAATAAAGCATATTCTTTTTTTATATTATTAATATTATAAACAATATTATTATCATCTTTAATTCTTAAATTATATCAAATATTATTTTTAGAAAAATGATATTTGATATAAGAATTTTTTTTCTCAATAATTAAATTTATATTATAAAAATCTATTTTAAAAATTAAAATTAATCTATCTTTTAATGCTATTTGAATATCTTCTACTTTGATATCTTTTATAACTTTTTTTATAGTTTTTGTTAAAAGATTTTCTAAACTATAAATTTTATAATAATCAGTTGATTTAACTTTTGGTAAATTAAGTCAACTTGTACATGTAGTATGTGTACATAATATACTTTTATTTCATGAAAAAAGCATAGATTCTAATTTATCTAAATGAAATTTTTTCTTATCTAATAATATACAAGATCAAAAAGTAACTTCTCAATTTGGAGCAATATATATCAATGCTATATTATTAGTAATATATAAACAATTAAATCACTTAAAATTATTAATTCATTTTGATTTAAGTTCTTCTTGTGTAAAATTAATTTTTTTTCAGTCACTATACTCTACTAATACTCAATCTAACTGATTTCTAAAATCATCATCATGAAGGTTATCATTTAAATTATAATAAAATTTTAACATTTCTTTATTATAAGTTTTTGAAATTCATCACTTAAAATTCATTATTAAAAAATATTCATAATTATTTCTTTGTAATCAAGTTTTTTCAAATATATAATTTCTTATAATAAGGAAATCATCTAATGATTCATTATTATCTGGCAATAAAAATTTTATTTTAAAATTAATATTATATTTAATAAGTAGGTTTATAGATTTTATAAATGTTTCTACCTTATCTTTATATTCAAAATAATGAAAAGAAATATTAAATTTTAATTTAGATCTATTTAATAATAATTCTTTATTAAAAAATTTATTTCTTAAAGAATATAAAAGATAACCATTAGTAGAAACTTGTAATTTAATATCATTTATTGTTAAAAACTTTGTAACAATCTGAGAAAAGTCTTTATGTAAGGTAGGATCTCATCAATTAATATCTACTTCTATAATTTTTCATTTATTATTATATAATCTTTTAATAGTATTAAATAAAATATCAACATTAGACATAGAAAGATAATCATTAGATACCTCTAATCAAGCTATACAGTAACTACATTTAAAATTACAAGAATAATTTAAATGTATAATAATTGATATTTTTTTATCAAATGGAGTACATTTTATAATATTATTATCTAACATTAATTTTATATTTAATTTTTAAGTTTTTTAAGTTTTTTAATTAGATTTACTAATTTTAGAAAAGCAATTTTATCATACTTATATAACTTAGTTAAAGAATATAAATTATATAATAATTTATTAAATTTTATTTTTTTTATTCAATATAATAATAAAAATTTTTTTATATAAGAAATTTCTAAATTATATCAATAACATATTTTTGATAAATCTTCTTCAATATCTCATTTATAATAACTACTTAAATTAAATATTCAAATATCTCAAGCTTTTGTTATAAAAAAATCATTAACATGTATATTTCAATGAACATATCATGGCTTTATATTATGAATTTTTATTATAAACTTAACAAAATCATTTATATCTAATTCTTTAAAATTAATGATTCTTTTATTTTTAATACGTATATTTTCTAATATTGCATATTTAAAATAATAATTTCAAATCTTTTCTTCTCAATATCATATATATTCTGGAACTAATATATTTTTATTTTTAAATAATTCATAATTTTCTCTCTCCTTATCAAATAAGTTATATTCATTATATTCTCAAAATTTATGAGATATATATAAATCTGGTATATAATATTTTATTACATATCATAAACTATTTGAAACAACAATAAATCAAACATTTGAATATTTTATTATATATTTATTTCAATATTTTTGTTTTATATAAAGCTGAATATCTGTGTCCTTAGGTAGTATTTCTTTAAAATCAGAAAAATTCATAAACACTTTTTATTAATTAAATCTATCATAAATAAAGTCATCAAACTCTCTATCTGTAAAAGTAGTTGGTATTATTTTAATATTATTATCTAACATAAATTTAGTTAAATTATCATACATTTCTAAATCACTATGATTTTCATCAAATTCATAAAGAGTCATATTCTTTTTTTCAGCTTTAAGTATACCTTCTGATCTATTCATAACTCATACAATTTCTGATCATAATGCTTCTGCAAAATCCTCTACATTCTTTTTATTACTCTCATTATTTCTTAAATTTAAAATAATTCACCCTAATCAAATTCAATTTCTCTTATAATTAACAATAGCCTTTGCTATATTATTTGCGGCATACATACTCATTATTTCTTCTGAAATAACAATATATACTTGATCTGCAAATCAAACTTTTAAAGGAGAAGCAAATCCTCAACAAACAACATCTCAAAGTACATCAAATATAGCTATATCATAATTTTCATCATCCAATAATCAAATTTCTTCAAATATTTCAAACATCATAGATATTCACCTTCAAGCACATCATAATCATGCAATTGGTCATCAAGCCTCTATACAATCAATTCAAAATCTTCATTTATGAACAATCATTTCTTTTGTGAAATCAAATACATCTCTATCTTTAGACATTTCAATTACAGTTGGTATATCTCTAACTCCATTTAATATTCTTTTACAAGAATCATGTTTAGGATCACATCATACTTGTAAAACTTTTAATCATTTTTTTGCAAATGATACAGCTAAATGTGTTGATGTTGTAGATTTTCAGATTCAACCTTTTCAATATATTACTATTTTTTTCATAATGTTTTTTAAAAAATAAAAAATCTTTTAATTAATTTGTTTTCAAACTTCCTTATATAACCTCTCTATAAAATTTAATAAACCTTCAAATCACATATATGGTCGATTTGTTAAAAAATGAGTATTATATGATGGAAATCAAAATTCTAATTTTTTTAATTTATCTCATAAAAAATTAAAATCAGAATTTCCTATAATAATATCTATATTAATATTTCATATATCTCTTCATTTTGGTTGTTTATCTCAAATATAACTATATGTTTTTATATGATTCATTCATAAAAAAAGTCATATATCTTTTATTCAATCCTCTAAAAAAGGGTCTCAAGCATATATATAGTTTTTATTTAAAAAACATCTACTATCTAATAAATCAATTTTTCATTTTACTTTGTTTAACTCATTTTTTATTACTTTATCCAATATATTTTTTTCAATTCATAATTTAGATCAAATTGAGCTAATAAAACTTATTGTATTTTTTAGTCAAAATGGTACATCTAATTCTAATAATTCAATGTTCAACCTCTTTTTAAGTATTTTTCAAGCATATTTTCAATTAGGTAATGAAATTAAAAGTTCTGATTCTTCTACTTTTGATAAATCATTATAATTTCATCAATCAAGCCATATTGAATTTATTTTAACTCATATTAACTCCATTATCCTTTTTATTTCTTCTATATTTCATATACAATCCCCTTCATTTCTATCATATAAATATCATATAATAGAAATATTTTTATTCTTTTTTACTTTTGTAGTATCTAAAAAAATCTTTTTTGCTAATTCTTTCAAAAATATTGTATATCCATCTATCCGGAATTTATCGGTAAAAGATGGCACAAAAAGAAAATCTTTTTCGAAATCTCAATAAATATTATTATATTGAACTCATAACAGTCAAGTTACTGGCATACATGTAACAACTCCTAAATTAAAATTTGAATTTTTATCAATAAGAGATAATTTGCTTTTCATTTTATCATCATATCAATTTACCATTCTATTAGGCATAACTCAAGAAAAATATAGTTTTGTATTTATACTTGGTTTTTTTAACTCAGAATATAAATCATGCGTTTTATATAACATATCTGCTTTATAAAAAACGCAATCTGGAGCATCAATAAATAATGCTGAATCTTTTATAGCATTTACTCACATATAAATTCATGTGAGAAATGGACTTCAATATAATTGCTCATATTTTTCAACTAAATCTTCATTTTTAATTAGTTCAGAAGATTCTTCTAATAAAGGTATAGACATATTATTTTATAAATTATTATAATAAATAACTTTTTCACACTTTTTAATTAATAATTCAAATGTTCTATAAAATCATTCAATTCAATATTCTAAATCAGATATTGAAAATTGTTCTTTATTCCTATCAAGTATTCTATTGTCATTACTAATTTCTGAATAATAAAGCTGTATATTTTTATTAGTTATAAAATTATCTAGATCTTTTTTACTATTAGAAATTATAGTATTAAAGTTATTCTTATTATCTAAATCATTAATTTTATTAAATTTTTCTAAATCTTTTTTATATAATTCATTATCATTAACAATAAAAAAGTTAATTTTAAATCACATATCATTTAATAATGATAACATTGGAACTCATCTGAAATTATCAACTAAAAATTGTTTAATATGAAAATCATATAATATAAATCCTATTTCAAAATTTACTACTTTATTAAATAACTCTGAATGATTTTTCTTAGATTTTAAAATAATTCTATCTAATATTTTTATCTCTGATTCTTTATTATATTTTTTTAATATACTAGAAAATAAATTAATACTTTTTGTTAAACCATAAGGTATATTAAAATCTATATTATCAATTGGGTAAAGTTTAAAAATATTTTGAGCTTTTGTTTCTCTTCAAGAAAAAAATACTGCTAATTTAAAATTATTAATTTCACTTAAATCTTTTATATCTATATTAGGTAATAATACATTACCTACTTCAATACTAAAATTTTCTATTAAAAAAGTTATTAGTTCTGAAGTATTTTTATTTTTATTTAATCAAAAGAATAAAATCTTTTTATTCTTTTTTCATTCTTTCAAATCTATTCTACTTAAATAATTTATAACAGTTCTATAAGGACTATCTGTATTTTGATCTGTATAAAATATTTTTTTTGGATCCACTTTATTATATTTATAAATAGACATAATATCATCTCACATTATTACAGATATACATGTTTTATTTATAGATATTAAATCATACTTATCTAATAATTTTTTATCACTTAAAATTTCATTAATTTTCTCATTTCATCAAACTGTTATTGATTCATAATCATTTATATTTGTCATTAAAAAATCAGTTTTCTTATCTAAATATTTATTCTTAAAAAAATTATAATCATTCACTTCTTCAAAATCTGGAAACGATGTAAATGATTCAACTGGTCAATGACACTTTGAACATTCAAAATCACTATGATATATATCTAATATTGATTTATCTTCAAATTTAAATTCATTTTGAATTTTTCTTCTATAAGCATAATCATCTAAAAAGCTAAATTCTAATTTTCTTTTAATATCATCAAATTGTAATTCTTTTTTATCATATATATTAATAAATTCTGATTCTTCTCATATATTAAAAAGACATTTATTTAATGATTCCAAAAATAATAAAAATATATTTTCATATTTTTTTAATATTACCATTAATATTTTTCAATTCACTAAGTCAATTCAAGAATATTTATTTATTAATAATTTAGTAGACTTATAAGATATTCATAATAAAACCAATCATTTATCATTATAAACACTAATAAATAACTCATTATATAAATATGTATATTTAATATCTGAGTCAATAAAATTTGGTTGCAAAATACTATCTAAAAATTTATTTAATTTATCCATTCTTTTATTAATGTAAAGATTTATCAAAAATTAAAGGTATAAATTTATTCACATCCATATTTTTCTCTGAATATTTTTTACACCTTTCTCAATACTCCTTAACATTATCATTATTTTTAGCAAAAAAGCTAACTTTATTGATTAAATCATCCATATTATCAAGCTCATAAGTAATTCATAACTTATTTTCAATTACCGTCTTTACTATCTCTCAATCATGATAAGGAATTATTACAGGTTTTCATGAACATATAGCTGTTGCTATCATTTTACTCCTATTATCATTATTGAATTTTTTTATATCACATGCTATAAAAAAATCTGATAACATAAATACTCACAAAAATCAGTAATAACTTTGAATTCACCTATACATACATAAAAAATTCTTAATTTGAAATGTCTCATCACTTATTAATATTCATTTATATTTTCAATCTAAATTATTAAGTATAGAAAAATCCCTTGCCCATGACATTCATCAAGATAAAATAAATTTATTTATAGGTTTTAATATATTAAAATTATTTAATAAATTTATATTTTGAGAATTAAAAATTTTATAAATTTTAGTATCTTGGACATTAATAAATTTATCTGTACTATATCAAATACTTCTACTTTCATAAGACGAAAATATATTTTTATACCTACTACAATCTATCTCTTTTTTATCAACAACACTTGATAAAATTATTAGATTCAAATTTTTAAATTTACCTTCATAATCATATTGAAATGAAAATATTTCTGTATTCATATCAATAATTGAATCAATATAATCATCATCAAAATCTTCTTTATATAAAAAGTTAATATTCTTATTATTAGCTTTTAATTCATTAAAAAATCATTCCTGATTTATTTGTTGTCACCAATATCATTTTCAATACTTATATAATACTGTTAAAGAAATATTAGACTTACTACAAAATGTTATAAAAGATTTTTCAATTGTTTCTTCCATTCATCATCATTTTAATATAAATAAAACCTTCTTATTAGTTTTGAATATATTAAAATTCTTTTTTAAAAAAATACTATTTTCTTCCTTAAATAATAAATATATTATTTTTTCATATTTTAAGATTAATCTTATTATAACACTAACTTTTAAATTATTTTTTGTACTATTATTTTTATTAATAAAATTATATATATTATCTATATCATCTAATTTTCTGATATAAAAAAATAACATATTACCTTGTTTTATTTGATTCCCTCTCTCAATAGTAGAAACTTCTAAAATATAAGATCATAAAAAAAATATTATTTTATTAAACAGATGATCAATTGTATAAAAATAAACATCTGAATTAGCTAATATTTTTTCTAAAAAAAAATGTAATTTAGTTTTCATTAATAATTTATTTATTGATAAAAATTTTTATTTTGTTTTTTATATATTCTTCTCAAACAAATGAAACCCAATTTTTATAAAATCATAAACAATATTTATTATTATTACATTCTTTACATTCTTTAAACTTTTGTTTTTCTTTCCATAAATATTTATAACTCTCTAAATTTCAATTATTTATTTCTCAACTTACTTTATCTATTTCTATTTGTTTAAGTCTTTGAAATTCCAAATTATTATCTGGAAAATTCAATATACATAGTGGTGGCGATGTAAAATGAAAGTCTGAATATACATTATTAATTTTGCATAACTTAACTATTTTAGTAATTTCTGAAACTTGCTTAGAATTATATTCTAATAATACTTTTTCCTTATTTATTTCTGCATATCAATTAGGTTGAACTAATCAAAAAGAAATTCTTTTAGTATTTTTAAATCAATTATTATCTTCAATTGGTAATAAGTTTATAAATCAAATTTCAATTAAAAATATTATATAATCATATATATACATAATATTAATTTTATTAATAACTATATTAAAGGCAATTTGTATTTTATTATGTATATTATTATCATTAACATATTTTACCCATGATTTAAAATCTTCAATATCATAATAAACTCACATCTCTTTATTAATATCATTATAAGAAGAATGTTGAGCTAAAAATATTTCATTTAATCATGCATTGATTAATTTATTTATAAAATCATGATCTTTAAATAAAATAGTTCAATTCGTTTGAATTTGGATACTTCAAATTCAAATTTTTTTTGCAAGCCTTATAAATAAAATTAAATTTTTATTTAGAGTTGGTTCTCATCAAGAAAAAGAAAGAATTAAATTTTTTCTTTGTTTAGTAGAATATTTTTTTGTAAGATTAAGTATTTTACTTACTACTTCTTTATCACTAACATCTTTACTTCAATAATTATTAGTCATCAAAACATTACAAAATTTACATTTCCAATTACATTTATAATTAATTCTTATTATTTCATTTATATATATGTTTTCTGCATTTCATTTTTTATTATTCATTTTCTATAGGGTTAATCTCATCTAATCAATATAATCACTCATAATGAATTAAAGGTCACCAACATTTTCATCTATAAATACATTTAGTACATTTATTAATCCGAAATCTTTGCCTTGGCATATAATCTTTTTTATCTAATTTTCACCTATTTAATATTTTTCATTCATAATTAATTTTTATTCTACTTCAATAATCATAATCATCAGTAATTTTTATATATTCCAATATATTTTCTCTAGGAAAAACACAGAAAGGAATATCTGCTATTTTTAAATGTATATTCTTTTGTTTACAATAATCAACTATTGGAACTATATATTTCATACTTTCAGTATATGTAGGATTTATTCTCTCTAATATATGTTTCTTTTCATAATAAGTATTAGTAACATCAGGATAAGTTATAGCTATACTACTAACTCATTTATTATATAGAAATTTTACTAAATCAAATAATTTATCCTTATTATCTTGAGTTAAAACAATATTAGCTTTTAAAAAACTTCATTTCCAATATTTATCTATATTTTCAAATACTTTATTCCAATGAACATAATTCTTAGTTCTAGAAATCACTTGTTGATCTTCTTTTGAAATTGCCTCAACTGATAAAAATAATTCATCTATGTAAGGTAAAAATTTTGATGCCTGAGAATCTAAATGTAAAGTAGTACAATTAGTTGTAACAAGAATTGTATATCATAATTTTTTTCATAGTTTTAATGCATCATAAAAAACAGGTTGAATAAAAGGTTCTCATCATAAATATGTTACATGATTATATCAAAGTTTTTTATATTTTAAGAGCTTTTTAAGAATCTCATATTTTGTTACTTTTTTATCCCATGCCTGCTCCATATTTGAGAATTCTATACAATATGTACATTTCTGATTACAGGTCCATCAAACATATATTTCTAATCTTTTAAAATTCATAAAATTTCACACTTATCTTTAATAAAACAATTTTTACACCTTTTTTCTAATAAACAAAAAGGCTTTTTAGATGAAGACAACCTTACTATATCTTCTTCTCATATTTGTCTTTCTATTCAATTTGCAAAATCATAATAATTCATGAAATCTCAAAAAAAAGATTTAGGGAATTTAATAAATTTGCATTTTAATTTATATTTATTGATAATTTTAAATATATAATCAATATTTTTTCTATTCTTTTTTTCATCATATTCTAAATTAGAACGATTTAAATCATAAGGAATATCAAAAGGAAAATAATTTATAAATTCAAACTCTTTAACTCAAAAGTTTTTATTCAATATATAAATATCTCTTCATATAAGATTAATATTTTGTTTATTTATATGAATTATTATTTTACAATTAATTCATGTAGATTTAATAATTTTTATATTATTAATTAATTCTTTTAATCATATTCATCAATTAACAATTAAATTATGTTTTTTAGAATCAAAACAATTAAAATAAATTCATATACTAGTCAATCATGCTAATATAAGTTTATTAATAAAATAATTAGAAATTCAAAAAGTATTAGTTAATAATCAAATAGATAAATATCCATTATTTTTAGAATATTCTATAATATTTATTAAATCAGGATGTAATAATGGATTTCATCAATAAAAAGTTATAATTTTATCATTTTTATTATCTAATTTGTTAATAATATTTGATAAATCTATAAATTCCTTTTCATTTCTATATGATTGTTCTAAACAATATAGACATTTATTATTACAAGTATTTACAATTCTTATATCCATTATTACATATTTAATATTTCAAAATCAACCAAGCTAGTATTATTAAAGTTTTTATATATTATTACTAATAAGAAAGATTCATTAATAAATATATTTTTATTATCTACACTCAAATCAATATAATTTCAACTATAATAATACTCTTTTATAGAATTTTTATTTATAATAGCTAAAGCTTTATCTAAATTATTATATATTCTAAGAAACTTATTTAAAGAAAATTTAGTAATTTTATAATAAGGTATCATTAAAAATTTTGCTACTTCTCTTTTATGAACATAATGATGATTAGATACAGTATCTAAATCACAATAATGCATAAAAAATCAAGCATTCTTATTTGAAAAAATATCTATTAATTCTAAACATAATTTCTTACTTCAACTAACTCATATTTCAACTTTAGAAACATCAAAATATCTATGATAAATTTCATTTTCAGATTCAGGCAAATCTAATTTTAATCAAGCTTCTTTATATTTTTCCTTATTTAAATTATTGAATGTTAATTCATTTAAATTAATTCAATCAATATATCAATCATTATCAATTTTTGTTAAAATATCAATCATATAGTCTTTAGTATTAGGCATAACTGGCATTTCAATTAATACTGCTTTAATATATTTTTTAGTTAATCTAAAAAGTTCCAATTTAGGCTCCTCAAATGGTTTAATACTATATCTAATTTCATCTAATCACAATAAATTTAAATTTTTTAATATTTCTTCATCCATTATATCACCTGTTGTATAAATTCTAGTGTGTTTTCAAGGATATTTATTTTGAACATAATTTAAAATTTCATAAACTTTATCAACAAATAAAAAAGGTTCTCCTCATGTAATTGCAAGAGTTTTGTTACTCTCATCCTTAAATGCATCATCAATAATTCAATAAATTCTATCCATATCATCCTTTAAATATGGGTCAATTACAACTTTAGGATCAAGTGGTGTTTCTTCATAACAAAAAAAACAATCTCTATGACATTTATAACTTAATACTACCGTTACTCATTTTCATAATGTACATAAAGTACATCAGATTGATCTTGTTTTATAATATATATCTTTAGATTCCTTATCTACAAAAGTATGATTATTATTTCTAATTCTATTTATTATTTCATTATTTTCATCTAAATTAGATTTTTGAATTCATAAATAATTAATATTATCATATATCTTTTTTAAAAATATCTCTTTTTTTAAAAACATAGTTAAAATATCCTTAACAAAATAAGGATTATTTGAACTTTTTATTTTTTTTAAAAAATCTTTTTTATTCATTAAATTGTAATTTTATTTTTTATATTACAAAGTGGGTCTAAAGCACTATAGCTTCAATTAAATATATTAGCATCCATTCTACTTCATCACATACATTTATTTTTATACAAGCAATTATAACATTCCTTAGGTAAAAATCAATTAGTAAGCTTTTTTTGTACAAAATCTCATTCCCATACTTTTTTTATTCATTTTTCAAATATACTTCATAAATTCATATCAAATGCTGACATTATCTGAATATTTCATTCAGCAGTTATAATAGTTTTCACATTATGCGTATCACTTAATTCTCAATCAATAACTTTACTAGCTAAATCTATATTTTTAGTAACACAGAAAGGAACTGAATCAACTATTTTAAATTGTCTATTATACATATTATTCAATTTAAAAATTTTATGAATAGCTAAAGTTATCATTTCTCTAGAGATTCATTTAGTAGTTCATGTAGAAAATAATCTGAAAAAATGCCAATCCTCAATTTCAAAATTAGATAAAATATATCTATATATATCTTCTAAGTATAAAATATTAATTGGTGTTAAAATAGTTAAAAAATCTAATGTTAAATTCCTATAATCTTTAATCTTTTTTAACTGTTTTACTTTTTTATCATATTTAGTTTCCCATTTAAATAAATTTTCTATTCCATAAATATTTAAAGCTCATTTTTTATTTATATCAAAATAATCCTTATTATTAAATTCATGCATAGAAACCATTAAGTGTATACTATAATTTTCATCTAACCTATCTAATATATTATCAAATAATAAAGTTCAATTTGTATTTATTCTAATAAAAATATTTTTTTCTCTTAAATAATCTAATAATTCCCATAAAAAAGTACATGAAAAAGGCTCTCATCATGTTAAAATTATATCTCTTGTTCAAGCAGAATATAATTCATCAATAATCTTTTTAAAATGTTCTAATCATAAAGTATCTCTTTCATTTCTTGTATCTAAAGGATAGTCATAATCATTAAAACAATAATTACAAAAAAGATTACATTTTGATGTTATATTTAATACTGTTCAAAATGGAATTTTAGTATTATTTAAATTAAAAAAATTAAAATCATATTTATCACTCAACTTAATAATTTCAAAAACTTCTTCTAATAATAAATTATTAGAAGAAGTTAATTTCCAATTTTTAGTTATAAAATATTTTTTTTCCTTTATAAAATTTAAATGAGTAAAAATGATATAACTTTTTTTATTATTCTTTAAAAAAATACATTCAATTTCTCACATTTTTTTTTCTCTAATCTTGATTAAAGAAAATCATGATTTTAGTTTTTTTTGATACTTTATGTATGGAAATAAAACTAATGAATAGAATATTTTATTTATCATAATATATTATTTATATTTTTGAACTAAATTTGATAATTTCATAAAATTATAATAATTTTGAGAAACAAGTCATAAATTTAAAAAAGTCTCCATATATGAAACCAAATTAAATTTTTTACTTCTATCGATTAATTTATTATATGATAATAATTTTATATTTCATATGTCAACGTCATTAGATTTATAATTTTTCATATCATAAATAGTCTCTCAAGAATCAAGCGTACATTTTCAATCTGGCATAATACTAAATTCTAAATCAATCTTATCTATAATAAAATAAAAATATTCAAATCTAATATCAGTTAATAATTTTGTATAATTTAAAAATAATTTTAAATTTTTAAATTCATCATCATCATAATTTTTATACATATATATTGGCAATATATTTATATTTTTATATCAAATAGATAATATTCAATTTAAAAATTTAATATGCTCTCTATAACATTTTTCTGGATGGTATATAAATGTAACAGAATACTTATTTATGTAATTATTTCATATAAACATATATATTTTATATAAAATTTTTATATTATTTAATGATAAATTACTAAAAGATATATATACAGATGAAAAATATTTATTAAAAAATAATATTTCCTTATTCCCTAATAACAATCAATTTGTTGTAATTTTATAATTTAAATCTAAATTAATAGTATTTTTAACAAAATATTCTATTTTATCAAAAACTAAAGTTGGTTCTCATCAAAAAAATTCTATAGAAATATTACCAAATTTTTCTCTATTTCATATAATAAAATTAATTACATCATCTAATACTTTAAATGAAATAAATTCCTTTTTAAAATTAACTACACAATAATAACATCTTATATTACACTCTAAAGTCATATAAAGTAAAATAACAATATCTTGCTTTTTATTAACCATATAATTTATTTCTATTATAATAATAAGTTAGAAAAATATCCGTATATTTTTCTAAATCATCTTTAGAAAATCATAAAGCCAACCACTTTTTAAATAATACATCATATTGTTCTAAAGATATGTTATTATCAATTAAATATATATTAAGTATATCATTTTCTAAATCAGAATTTATATTCATAAAAATTCACTCTTTTTTTTCTCTAAATAATTCCTTATAAATTGAATAAAATTCATTAAATTTTAGAGAATTATTTAAAACATAATTAAATTTTACTTTATCAATCCCTCTTCTTAAATTATCTGAAATAAATGATAAGTAATTATCTATACCACTTAATTCATATCATATATATAAAGATTTAAATTCCTTCCATGAACTATAGCTTATGTTTTCATAAGCTAATACTCACGGTATATATGAAGTAGATGATAATCATAATCACAAAATAGCAGTATTTTTATATTTTCTCTCTTCTATCTCCTCTCTTTCAGTATCAAAAAATCATAAAAATTTTTTATCAATATATTCATCTACAATTTTTACTACTTTATTTGAGTTATTTATGTAATATTTACAAATATCAAAAAACTTATCTTTACCTCATTTTTTTAAAAATATACTAGCAAATCATGTTTTTAATGAAATATCCCACCTATTAATTTCTAAATTAATATCTATTCATGATTTCTTTATTTTATTTCAAATACTATAAACATAATCTAGATCTATCATAGTATCATTTAATGTCATATATGGTAAATTATACATTATATCAAATGATACCTTTTTAAATCAAAGCTTGATTATAGAATCAACAGCAAAATTTAATTTATCTAAGTTAAATTTTCTATTATTAAGCTTATTTACTCTTTCACTAGTAGTTTGAATTCATAACATTATATCTGTTACTCAAAAATCTTTTAATATTTTTAAAGTTTGATCTGTTAAATAATATGGATGAATTTCAACTTGCCATCTACATTCTTTTGATAATTTAAAATTTTTATGAACTAATCAACATATTTCTATAATCTCATCATCACTAAATAAATTAAAAGTACCTCATCAAAAATATATTGAATCTAATGACTTATTTATAACATTTCAATATTTATTTAATTCTTCTAAAATATATTTTTTATATAAAATTGCATCTCATTCATTTACTTTTAATAATGACTCACAGTCACAATAATTACATCTAGTATCACAAAAGATACTATGAATATATAGCTGTAATGATCAATTAGATTTATTATAATTTTTCCATTTATTTAAAATTACTTTTTCTTCAATTTTTTTATCAAAGAAAATATTCATAGGATACCTAAAAGCAAATCCATCTTTTTTAAAAAAAAGAATTAAAAATAATAATTTTTTTAAAAAATATTTTTTATCAGATAAACTACATTTCATCAAATCTATTTATATTAAAATATACCTCCTTAGTCTTAAACTTTATTGACTCTCAAGAAACATCATTTCATTGAAAATAACGAATAATTTCTCATTTATCTATTCTATCTTTAAAAAAATTATATTTCTTTTCATAGAATTTAAACTTTGCATCATTTCATTCTTCTAGATATAAATTTTTCAAATGTAATGTTGATACATATCAATACATAGTACTTAACATTTGATTTGAATTATCTAATGATATTCAGTACATATATAATTTTTTTAAATATTTTTCTTGATTTTTAATATCTCATTTTTTTTCATATACCTTTGAAACAAATAAATATTCCCATCATCTAAAATGCTCCCATTCTCAATCAATTTTCTTTAAATTTTTAAGTATATAATCATAATCTCATGTATTATAAGCTAACAATATTTTTTCAAAAAATAATTCATAAGGTCAAAATTTACTTAAAAAACTAAATTCATTTAAAAGCTTTTCTGCATTTTTATAATCTCATTTATATATATACGCTTGAACCATATCTCAAATTAATTCAGAAGTAATCACTCATGATTTTATATCTCAATTTTCCTTAACTATAGATATTGCTTTATTTCATACTTCAATAACTTCATCATACCTTCACATATCTATTAAAGTATAGGTTAATTCTGTATAATTTCAGATATTTTTTCAATCAGATTTTTGAAATTCTTCGTAAGCTATTTTATAAGCTTTTTCTACATCTAATCATTCTAATAATAATGCTTTAGGATTTCTTATATTACTTAATCAATTATCAAATTCCTTAGCGATTATTACACTTCAATGATTTAAAGGATTATGACCAGTTCATGAATATATTTTTCATCAAGTATTTGATACATTTCAAGTATTTGATACATTTCAAGTATTTAATACATTTCAAGTATTTGATACATTTCAAGTATTTAAACTACATCAAATCAAAATAAATCACAGAATAAAAGTTGCAAATATTTGTTTCATATATTCTATATTATTAGTTAAAATTATAGCATAATTATATATAATTATACTATTTAATCAATAAGTTATTAATGGTTAAATCTTTCTATATTAAAATACATTAATTTTTTATTATAGTATCATCAATTATATCAATCAATAGACTTTATTATTCCCTCATTTTCAATTCTATTTTTATAAAATTTATTATTATATTTATAATAAATTTTATTTAATCCTTTAAATATTTTATTATTAATATGATTTTCATATAATCATATTAAATTTAAAGTTGAAATATAACAATAATAAGTAGCTAACAATGTATGTTCATTCTCTAATTGTTTACCATATTTATACATTTTCTTATAAATTCTTATTGAATCTTTAATTAATCAAATTTTAAAATATGATTTAGCTAAAAATAAAAGTTCAAATCATACATAATGTCTTTTATCATTCCATATATTATCTTGATTATCAATTAAAAATAAATAATTTCATTTTCTATATTCAAGCATATATTTTTCAAAAAACATATTAATATTACTATATTCATTTATTATGTAATCTGCTTTATTTAATTCTCATATATAAATATATGCTTGTACAATTTTTGATAATATAGCATGAACTCATATCCTTTCAATTCTATGATTCTTCATTATATTTAATGCAATCCTTCATAATTTTATTACTTTATCATACTCTCACAAATCAATATAAATAAACATTAACTGTTTATAATCTCATAAATCTTTTCATTTATTTTTTTTAAATCTTTTTAATGTTAATGATAAAGCAATATCTTGATCATAATTAATATATTTTTTTATATTCATATCTTCAGTATACGAATATTCTGAACTATAATTTTTCATATTAATATATTATTAAAAAAATTGATCACAAACATTACATGAATAACAATCTTTAGGACACCTTGATAGTTTTTCAAAAAAATTTAATTTTGTAAGTTTTTTATTATCTATATATGGAACATTTTGATATGGGAAATCTATTATATCTTTTAAATCACCATCATAATATTCTGCAATATATGCATCCAACATTTTTGAAATTCTATCTGTAGATTCAGGTCTCGTATCTAATTTATATATATCAACTAACCCTTTATAATGTACTAAATCCTCAGGTCTAATAAAAGGAGCTCTAAATATTAATTTTTTATTTTCATTAACCATAGGAACACATGAAAAATCTTCAATTAAATTAAATTTTCAATTACTAATTCTATCTGAAGTATTATAATCAACTCTATGTGCTGCAATATTAAAATGCGTATGCCTATATGGACAATTAGAAAAACATCACTCATTTAATAACATCTGTATTCATAGTCATGTTCTATCTTTTATTTTTTTTATTAAATCTATATCTCTATTAATATCTCTATCAATAGTTAATATATCAATTCATAATCATTTTAAATATATAGCCTGTTCAACTGTTTTTAAGTAACAATTTATTGAAGAATATATTATTATATTGGGTAATGCTCTCCTAAAAAAAGGAACATATAACATATTTGTTAAAGTAATAGAAGTTAGTCATTTTTTATATAATAATTTAATAAATGCTATTAATTTTAACATATAAAATTTATCTCAAGTATTTTCTCAATCACAAGTAGCATTCATTATTAAAATAGTATCAATTCAATAAGAATTACATTTATCTATTAAATCATATATAATTTTACTTTGATAATTATCTAATTGGCTTTCATCTCTCCCAGAATTTCAAATAGAATAAGGTAAAGGTAAATATATTGAACTTATATTATCCTTATATTTATCTATTAAATCTAAAAAATCTAATTTTTGGTTAAATCAAATTGAAAATTTCATTTTTTATAAAGTTATATCTATATTGTATTTTTTTTGTAATTTTTTTAATAAAATGATTTTTTCTTCTAATTTAATTGAAACAAAGTCTTTTCAAAAAGTTTTATTAATATCTGAATATTTAAAATAGAAATTTTTATCATAATATTTTAATACTTTAAATGTACCAACGAAATCTTCTAAAGTTTCAGTATGATAATTAAATATTGTATGATTACATAATTTAGTGTTTGAATTTAATTTAATATCATTTAAAATATATATAATATCATTAATATCATAAGATCTATTCATTAGTTTAAGTATCTTTTTTGATGTATGTTGAATAGGTACAATAATATAAGCTATTTTATTTTCATATATATATTTTTTAATTTTATCATAATATTTTAATAAATATGATGGGAAAATATTTGATATAAATATTTTAATATTTGAATCTAATAAAAAAATTTCATCTAATAAATCTGGGAACGTAACTCATATATCTATTCAATAACTTCAACAATCATCAGATAATAAATGAAATTCTGTTTTTCATTTTTTTAATTCATTTTTAATTCAATTTATTATTTCTGATATTTGTATACTATTAGTATCTCATTTTATTTTTTTTATATTACAATATGAACAATTAAATTGACATCAACTTGAAATTTCTATAAAAGCCTTTTTCTCAAATGATGGAAACTCTCATTTATAATTATTAAGTTCATTAGCTATATCTAATATTGTTAATTTATTTTTATAATTTAAACTATCTATATTAGATATAGAAAAATTAAATATAAAATAATTTTCTATATTTTTATAGTCATTTGAAGAAACATAAATAACATTGTCACTATACTTCTCTCTTAATATTGGAGATACACATCAAAATAAAACTACTTTTTTACTTTTTTCTAAATAATTATCTATTTTTTTATAAGTTTCTAATAAAAAATTATTATTAACTCAACATAAATCTAAAATTACAACATCAGCATTTATATAATTATCTAATATAATATAATTATTTATTAAAAAAAAATTATATATCTTAATAAACTTATTATCAGATAAAATACAATCATTGGATACCCTATCAATAAAAATTTTATTATTTATATTAAAATTCATATGTTTATAAATTAATAACAACTCTTTAAAACCTTAGTTCTCAAATTAAAATCATCAATGACAGGGTCTATTCTATCACCATATATTTTTTTCATTTTCAAAATCATAAGTGATTTTTTATATATATCATTATATGAATTATTAATCATATTAAAAGATTTAGTTCATTTTTTTGCTGCATAACATAGGAAGTCTATACATTGAAAATATTTTAATAATCTAAAATAATCTTTAAATTCATCTATAGTCTCTGTTGGAAATCAATAAATAACGATTGCTCATAAAAAAATATTCTTATTAATAGATTTTAAATCCTCTGAAATTTCTAAAACCCTTTCAATGTTGTAATTTCTATTCATTAATTTTAAAATTCTTTGAGAAGTAGTCTGTAATGTTATTCTTGCATAAGTCACTCTATTTATCCAAAAATTTTTATTAATTTTTTTATAATATGTTTCTAAACTATATGGTTCTAAATAATATAATTTAATATTAAAATCATAATCTATTTTATCAATTTCATTAGCTAAAAATGCAAAATCTAATCATATATCTATTCAATAACTTCAACAATCTTCATCAATTATAATTATATTTTTTGCTCACTCTGATAATCATTTCTTTATATTCCTAACAATTTTTTCAATTGGAAAACTTTTGGTAAATCATGAAACTTTTTGTATTGAACAATATGAACATTTAAATCAACATCAACGAGTTGTTTCAACATAATAATTATCTATGGAATCTAAGTAATAATTATATTTTCAGGGATATTCTAAAATCTTATCAATACTATAGGTATTATTAATAACATCATCTACTGTGATATTTAAATCTTTCTCACTTAATTTATAGTCTGAATGTATAGATATATTATCTCATAAACTATTATGTTCTAAATCTCATAGAGTAATAGATTCTAAATTTAAAGGTATAAAAAATCTAATCCTTCAAACCTCAATATCATTAATAGATATATTTTTTTTAAAAAGCTCATCAAATTTATAATACTCAGAATATCATATAAAAATAATATCTTTTATCTCTTTTATTCAATAAATCATATCAGGAATAGATCAAAAAACAATAATCTTTTTATTAGGGTATTGTTTTTTATAATAATTTATAGTTAAAAGTCCTATCTTTTCTTCATAATTGTCAAAAGGATATCAATTTAATAAAATATAATCAGAATCAGAGGCTAATCTAACAATATCATATCAATTTTTACTAAAAAAATCATAAACAATAGTTGATTGATAAGATGTCTGTGAATGTTCTGCTCATCAAGCACTTCATATAAATATTTTATTCATTATATTTTATAAATATTAAAATTTTCTAGAATTGATAATATTTAATCAAATTTTTAATGTTTGATTTTTATCAAATACTCTTTCAATGTACCTTTCTTTAATTTTCCATAAAAACACCATCCTTTTAGATAATTCTTTCTTTGAAATTTTTAAATTAAAATTAACTGATTTAGTTCATAGTCTATCTGAATAATACCAAAACCATAATTCATCATAATAATTTAACATCTTAAAATAATCTTTAAACTCATCAAATGTTTCACTTGGAAATCAATATATAAACTGAGTAGTTATAATTATATTTTTATTATACGATCTAATTTTATTTGAAATATTAATAACATTGTTAATATTATACTTTCTATTCATTAATTTTAAAATTCTTTGAGAAGTAGTTTGCAGAGGTACACAAAAATTTATAATTTTTTTCCACAAAGATATATCAATTTTTTCAAATAATTTTTCTAGCCTTCATGGTTCAAAATAAAATATTTTTATTTTAAAATCTCAATCAATTTTATTAATATTATTTAACAAATCTGCAAAATCAATTCATAAGTCTAATCAATAACTAGCACTATCTTCATCTATAAAATGAAATTCTTTATATCATAAAGATATTCCTCTTTTAATTTTCTTAACAACAAGATCTAAAGGTAAACTTTTAACAAAGCCAGCAACATTTCTTATATCACAATAACTACAAAATCATCAACATCATGTACAAATCTCAATAGGATACTCTCATGATAAATCTTCCAAATAACTATATTTTTCAGTATCGTATTCAAATATTTTTCATAAACCATACTCTCAAGATTTAACTTGTTCTAAAGTAATCTTATAATCAGATTCTAAAAAGTTATATTTTGATTCAATATTCATTCATGAATATCAATATTTATCTATATTTAAACTTTCTAAATTTAATGGAACAAAAAATTTTACATTATCTACAACGATATCATTAATAGAAACATTTACTTTATAATCATCATCAAATTTATTTAAATTTTTTAATCAAATTAACTTAACTCTTTCAAGCTTATTAAGATAAGGCATCATTCATGGAATTGAACCAGTTAAAATTATTTTAGCTGAAGAATATTTAATTAAATAATAGTTAATAGTTAATAAATTTATTTTTTCTTCAAACTCTTCAAAAGGATATCAATTCAAAATAATTAAATCTGCATTGATTGGTGATTTTACTAAATTATAATTATTTTCCTTAAAAAAATTAAAAATAATTGTACTTTGATAAGCACATATTTTATGCTCACTTCCACTACCACTTCATATAAAAACTTTTAACATAAAATATACTTTATTTATTTAATTAAATCAACCATCTAAAAATAATGTTGTTCCATTTATAAAACTAGAATTATCTCAAGATAAAAATAATATAGCTTTTCAAACTTCTAATATACTTCAATGTCTTCTTAAATATACTTTATTTAATTCATCATCTGATGGATCTCAAGTTGGATTTTCCTCATCATAATTATCAATATTTCAAGGAGCTAAAGTATTAACTCTTATATTCTCTCATGCAATTTTTGCAAATTCCTTAGTTAAAGTTATTATTCATGCTTTTGATATATCATAGTCTATTTGTTCAGGATAAAAATCTTTAGTTCAATTAATAGATCATAAATTAACTATTTTTCATTCTCACTTTTTCATCATTTCTTTAATAACATATTTTGAACAAAGGAAAGTTCATAATAAATTTACATCCATAGTCCTTCTCCATTGCTCAACTGTTCTTTCAAAAATAGGAACATCATTAGAAATTCAAGCATTATTTATTAGTATATCAATTTTTTTAAATTTACTAATAATTAAATTTACCATATTTATAACTTCTTCTTCTATTGAAATATCACATTTAATTACAAGTGCTTTTCATCATAATTTTTCTATATTTTTAGCTACTTTATTTGCTTCTATTTTAGATTTATTGTAATTAACAATAACAATAGCTCATTCTTTTCAAAATAATAAAGCTGTTGTTCTTCATATTCATTTACTAGCTCATGTAATTAAAATTACCTTATCTTTAAAAGTCATAATATTTTTAAAATTAATTTATACATCTATATAACATAAATCACTCTGCATAACTCAATCATACCTCCATTCATCTATATTGAGCTAAAGTTAATATTCATTTTTTACTTCTTGGATGAGGAAAGTTTCTACATTCTGTCTCATATAAATCAAATAAATTTATTTTATTATCAATAAATCATTTAATATTTTCATAATAATTTGGTAAAAAACTTTCACCTACTGAAAGTTCTGTAGAAGACAATATCTCAAATAAAAAAATCTTTTTTACAAAATTAAATTTTTCTATTGGCCTCAATGCTGTAATAACAGCTTTTGAAGTAATACAATGATCAATATTTAAATCATTATAATAATGAGTATATACTATATTAGGTTTAAAATTATATATTACTTTTTCTATAACTTGAATTATATCTAATAACCTTATTGAATCAAAGCTAGTATCAGGAAAATTATTGTAATAAATATCTACTATTCATAATTTTGACATAACATTCTTAAAATGTGATAACCTCAAATTTCATTCATTATTATTTCTAGCATTTCAAGGATTTGATAACAATAAAACTCCTACTTTTTTTCATTCATTTATAAATTTACTAATTGTTCATCACATTCATAATATTTCATCATCAGGATGAGCAATTATTATTAAAATTTTATTTTTCATAATTATTAAATAATTCAATTATATATTTCTTAATCTCAGATAAATTATTATAAGTATTAGTACTAGTTGAATATTCCTTGAATTTTACTTTAGTTTTATTACTAATAGTCCCTAGGTTTTCTATAACAAAATATTTATCATTAATTACATAAGTATCTTCTACTTCAATATTAGAAATTAGTATTTCATCCTTTTTTTCTCATTTTCTTTTTCCAATTTTTTCTATTAACTCACCTCAATTTCAATATAATTCTAACATTATCTTTAAGATATCATTTAAAGATAAAACCTCTCATTTAAGAATATATATTTCTCATCATTTAGAATGATTAAAACTATAATATATTAAATCAATTACATCATTAATCTTGATATAAAATCTTCTCATATTTAAATCGGTAATAGTTAATGGTTTTTTATTAACTATTTGGTCAAATAACACCCTTAAAATACTCCCATTACTTCATAATATATTTCATGCTCTTATTATGAAAAAAACTGTATTACTATTATTTATATCTTTATTAGCATTTATAATCATTTTTTCACTAATAGACTTAGTATTTCAATACAAATTAAATGGTTCTACTGCCTTATCTGTAGACACATATAATACCTTAGATATATTATTCTCAATAGCAACATCAATAATATTTTTAGTTCCATCAATATTTATTCATATAGACTCACTAACATTTTCCTCACATTTTATAATATGCTTTAATGCAGCTAAATGAATTATATAGTCTGAAGTTTTAGTAACTTTTAATAACAATTCTTTATTTCTTATATCTCCTAAAATAAAAGTAACTTTTGGATTATCTAATTTTCTTTCTAATCTCACCTGTTTATCTTCAGATCTTGAAAAAACTATAATTTCTTTTAAATTATATTTTTTTAATAAATCATTAATTATAGCTTCTCACCATGTTCATGTTCATCAAGTGATAAAAACTCTTTTATTATCAAACATTTATTTTATTCATTAATAAATAACTCATTTTGCTTAGGTACTTGTGTTTTAATTAAATAGGTATAAAAAATATTATTATTATTTAAATATGAAATTGTTTTTAAAATATACATAACATATTTAAATTCCTTTTCGTCAAATCATTTAGTTCTAGTTTGATGAAATTGATGTCCTACTCTCATAAATTGATATAATCATTCAAAATTTGTATTTCAACAAATAATTTCCAAAAAACGATTAAATACCATATCTATTGAACAATTATCAAATGTTTTATTATATTTTATATCTAATAAATCAGAGTAATATCTATCATGTATTAATGGTGTTTCTTCTTGATCACAATAAAGAGGTAATCTATTTATTCTCTCTCTATTAGTATATACTATAGGCTGATTAAATGGTCAATTATTATTAATATAATCTCTATAATCTATATCATATCTAACATCTATATTTGGAATTGAATACATTCCACATTTTGAAAACCTATTTATATCAAAATATAATTTTTCTATTGCATTTGAAGATAAAAAATTATCATCATCTAAAAATACTATATACCTTGATTTTTTATCAAAATTTAATAATTTCCATCTAGTTTTTCATACTCATAAATTTTTTCTATTAACAAAATAATTAAAAGATTTAAATTCATTTTCAAATTTCTTAATTATTTTTATAATATTTTCTTTTTGTTTCTTATTATATCAGTCAACACCTATATTAATATTAAAATTATTACTTGTTTGTGATAATAATGAAGATAATAAATCATTAAGATACTTTGATCTTGCTACAGGAATATGTAATGAAATAACATCATTATAAGTATTAAAAAAATTACTTATTTTAAATTTTAAATTAGATTTAAGATAAAATACTGAATTCACCCAATATTTTTCTGGCAATAATGATAATATAAAATCTTCAAAAAATATATTTCAAATCAATCATTGTTCAGTTAAAAGTCATAATTTTTTATTTAAAAGCTCATATAAGCTATATAATTTTTTATTTACAACTAAATTATCAGGAACTAAAACATCTTTTTTTATTAAAAGTACCTCACTTATATTATTTACTTTTAATCAAAAAAAATCTTTAATATTGATAATATTATTGTATTTAACAATATTTATAGAAACTAAATCAGATAAAATTGATAATGTATGAAGAAAAATTCATCATAAATTATTAAAAAAATAATTTATTTTACTAGAGATCTCAGTATCACTAATTTTTCATATTAAAAAATATGAATGATATTTCTTAGAAATTAATCAAATATTAAAACAAAAAACATCTCATTCTTTAGAAACAAATATTGTTTTATATTTTATTTCAACGTTATGGAATAAAAATTGATTAAAAAAATATCAGTCTGCTAATTCAATAGAATCAGTAGTAAAAGCATCTAGATAAGGTATATTTCAATCATATTTGTTTATTAATAAATATTTCATATTTATAATTATAATTTAAAACTTCATTTGGCATTTAATATATTATCATTACATTTTGAACAATACTTGTTATTTAAATCAATTGTATCATAACACTTATCAATAATCTCTATCATCCCTCATTTGTATATGAATTTATCCATATATCAAAAATTATAATGTCCACAAAATGTTCAGGCTGTAACCTCTCATTTCCAATTAAAAAAAGGCTTAAATCAACACATTCAATTTTTAAAAGAATATGGTTCTGTTTTTCATTCAACAAATAAATCATTATAATTTTCTAATTTTCATCAAAAGTTATGTAATCTATGAATAATAGAATCAATTCATATTGATTTACAAAATTTATTATAATATTCAACTTCATTTTCTGTATATTTTGTTAACAATAGCTCAGAAGTGAAATCAAAATTCATAGATTTTAATTTTTTTATTGAACTAAAAAAATCATCAAAATAATCAACTCAACAAATTTCATTTAATACATTCTTTCTCATTGAGTATAAACAAAATTGAACATTTATATCTAATCCCTTATTTCTTAATTCTTGTATTTTATTTATTATTTTATCTGTAAGTAATTTTCAACCTTTAGTAGGTAAAAGAACTGGTATATCTTTTATTTCTAATAGTTCATCTAACATTTCTATAATATTCTTATTCAACAAAGGTTCTCAAATACCATTAAGTCAAATATGATCAATATTTTCTTTATTAAGCTTTATAAATTTAATTATCTTTTTAAAATCATCCAAAGATAAATCATTTCACCTATCAGGAAGTATTTTATGTATGCATCACATACATTTAAAATTACATTTAGAAGAAATTTCAATTTCAACTGGATATTTATATGGTTTATCTGGGTATTTCATCATTATATTTTTTTAATAAATTAGATAAAAATAGTAAGTTATCATAATCTTGTTTAGTATTTCAATATATAGATAAATTTTTTAAATACTTTATATAACTATAACCCTTTAACTTATCATATATTTCTTCAATATTCATATCTTTAATATTTCATATAGAAATATTTTTTTTATTATCTACGTTGAAAAAAGTTTCTGCTGTTCACATATTATCTCATAAAATATTCCCTTTAGGATCAATTGTAAATTCAAAATCCTGATTTTTTTCTTGTATATAATATAAAAACTCTACTTTTACTATTTTAGTATACCTCTTAACAAAATTTATAAACTTAATTAAATTTATAAAGTCATTATCTGTATATTGATATACTAATACTATAGGTAAAATACTAATATGTTTATATCACTCTTTTAATATTAATAAAAAGTTATTTTCTATATCATTAATATTTTTTTTAGGATCATATATAAAATTTATATTAATATTTTTTTTACATACAATCTTAGATGATATATTTTTAAATAAATTATTATTTAAAAAATAATTTTCATTAAAACTTAAATTTACTTTATCAATATTAACAATAAAACTATTATAAATATAATCATCTATAATAGTTCAATTTGTAGTTATCTGGAATTTAACATTTGAAGGAATATTTTTGAAAGATAATATTTTTGAAATTTTATCTTTTTGTAACAATGGTTCTCATCATATGAATTCAACATAAATTTCATTAAACTTACTATGTGATTTTACTATAAATGATAATATATCATTTATAGTAAAATCACTCATAGAAAACTTATTAAAATCAATAACACAATAAGAACATCTTAAATTACAATCATAACTAAAATAAATTACTATATGAAGATTTAGTCATTTAAACATTTTAATAAGGTATATAATAAATTTTACCGTCTACTACCATGTGAACCATGTGAACCATGTGAACCATGTGAACCATGTGAACCATGTGAACCATGTGAACCATGACTAGCATGTCAAGTTAAAGCCGCATTTCAACCATCTCATTTATAATAAGTAGTTGGAGAGCTTAATCATGGTGTAGAACTATAGTGTCAATTAACTATTCAACTTGCATGCTGACAACTAGTAGAGGCTGTTACAGAAGTACCCCTTAATATTCAAGAAGTAGATATGTTTATATGTCAAGTTGCATTTTCTCAAGTTTCTACATTTCTTCAACTATAATCAAAATTTTGACCTGAAGCATTAACATTTATAGTATTATTAACATGTCATTCCGCTCATCATCAAGTTACAGCACCTACTTCTTCAAGACTAGCAAGTAATATTCATCAAACAGCTAAACCTAAAGCATCTTTTTTTGTAATCTTACCACTTTCATCAGTAATAAAACCCTTTAACTTTTTCTTTAACTTTGGAAAAAGTTTTTTCTTATTTTCACTCATATTGTTAAATTAAAAATTAAATTGATTCACACTGACTAGTAACAGTATTTTCTTCCATTCATAGCCAATCTTCAAATACTTTTTTATTTTCTTCTATTTTAATATTTTCAAATAAATAATCAAGTATATTATGTCCTAACACTTTCTTTTCATCCTTAGCAAAATTAGGAATAATATTTCATGTTGATTTATAAGAATGAATTGGACAAACACCTATATATGGTTTATATACACTATCATTATAACCTGGTAATCCATCTAAAGTTGAAGCCTGTACCATAATCTTAGTAGTTTCTGAATCAATCATATTTTTATAAGTTTCTTCTCCTCATTCACTTAAATTTGTCATTTTAAAACTATCATCTCACATTCTACCTAACATTCTACCTTCATCACAACTATAAATTTTACCATCAAAATTATATGCAACCTGTCAAATACAAGCTCAACATGGACTTCTTTCATCTAAATAATTTGGATCTTTATCAGTTAATATTTTAGATAAATACATACAAGACATTGCTTCTCTAAATTTAATTCATTTTTTATTAAGCTCAATTATATAATCCATTGATTTTTTATAAAAATCAATAAATTCTTCTGGCTCATATCATAGTTTTTCTAAATCTGCAGCAGCAAAACCATATGGATTAAGTGGTCTTAAAAATATTCAATCAAGTCATAATGAAACATAAGTATCAATAACTTCTTTATATTTTCATAAAGTTTTTTTAGTAACAGTTAATAATGCTCAAACTTTTCTTAAAACTTTACCATCATAATCTAGAATTTCTTTATCTAATTCAGCATATTTATCGTTAATTTTCTTTATCCAATATGTTACTTTATCATAACTATTACCATCCTTAAAAGTTCTATTAAAATTATGAGTTTCTTCATCTCAATCAAGAGACGTAGATATATGAATATTATGATTTAATATAAAATCTAATTTTTCATCATCCATTAATGTAAGATTTGTAACAAGTGCAAAACTTAAATTTTTATTTAAATGCTGAGCTTTAATCTCAGAATACTCTACTATATATTTTACAACTTCCCAATTAACTAAAGCTTCTCATCATTGAAACTCAATAGTTAAATTAGGATTTGAAGTATAGAAAATAGTATCAACTACTTTTTTTGCAGTTTCCTTATCCATATCCATATCTTTTGCTGACATTGGAGCAACAGCTGCATGACAATATTGACATTTATGATTACACCTAAGAGTTGTTACTATTATATGAAGACTTGGCCCATATCATAAAAACTCATTTTTTTTAGCATATTTTTTAGCTTGTTCTAAAATATACTCTTCACTAGCTTCTCATTTTATAAATCATTTTTCTAATAATTCTTCATATTTTTCTCATTTATTAATTTTTCATACAATAAAATCACCAAATTCCTTTTTTGTTAAAAAAGCATATTTAGCAATATCATTAGTAATTAAATAATCATCTCAAAAAGGTTTAAATCTAAAAAAACCAGTATTTTTATTTAATCATTTTATTTTTTCTAAATCTAACATTTTTTATTCGTTAATTAATCAAATTATATAATTCATAAATTCATTGAAAATTTCATCTATTTCTAATTCAGAATCTCAATTAATTTCTAACATTCCATCATTATATTTTATTTCTCAAACCTCTTTAAAATCAGATATTGCCTGATTAACAATATCTTCAAAATATATTTCATTATTTATTTTAAATTCTTTATTCATAATTCTTAAATTCTTTATTTTGTAGCCTCTTTCTCCTGTCAAGAAGAAAGAATTCAAGATAGTTTTTTATTTTTTAAAATGTTCTTTAGCTTTTTTAATAGCCTCAGGATCTAATTGTATAATTGGTTTAGTTTCTTCTAACTCATTTTCTGTTTCTTCTTCAATTTCTTTAAGTATTTTTTCTATTTCTTCTTCATCAATTTTTAATTCAGGATCATTTTCAATTTCTTTTAATATATCATCAATATCTTTATCAAAATCTATTTGATTATTTTCTTGATTATTATTTCAATTATTATCAGTATTAATCGAAGTAAATCAATTTGGATCAATACTATTAGCTATAGCAGCTCAAACTATTTTTTCTCTTATATCCTTATTTTCCTTTTCAAGAGTATCTCTAAGTAAAGTAGATAATAATTCATCAGAAAAATCAGCAATTATTAATTTTGGTTTTTCATTATTATTTTCTCTTTTTGTAAATTGTAATATTATATTCCCTCAATCTAATCTAAAAAAGAAGTATCATCTATCTAAAAAAACATAAGCTGTTTTTAATATAATTTCCTTAGAAAAAATTTTAGTATCTATAGTAAGTTCAAATTTTTCTCATTCAATAATTTCATTTAAAAATGCTTCCATATAGTATTTTTTAATATATAAATCTACAAAAATTATACTCAAAAAAAAATAACTACAAAACTTTTTTAGTAGTTATTTTTTATAATTATTTTATTTCACTTAACTTAAGTTTAGCAACTGATTTAAGTAACATATCCTCAGCCTCAATGAATTTTTCCATGTCAACCTTATCTTTAGCATCTTTAAATTTTTCCATCATTGCTAATGCATCTTTTTTAGCTTTTTCAGCTGCATCAACATCAACTTCATCAACTGATACTAACATATCAATTAAAAATTTAACAGATGAATCTGAAACTTCTAAAACTCATCCTCAAATTGCAAAATCTTTTTCAGATTTTACTCAATTTTCATCAGTATAAATAATACTAATAACAGAAGGTTTTAAAACTGAAACTAAAGGAGTATGGTTATCTAAAATAGTAACTTCACCCACTTTAGTCATAGCTGTAACTTGTTCAACTTTATCAGATCTAAATAAGTTTCATGTAAATGATAATATTTCTAATTTCATAATTTTTATGATTATTTTTCTTCAGTTAAACTTTTTTCATATTTAGCAATAACTGCATCCATATTTTCTTGATATAAGAACATATTTTCTGGAATATGATCAACTTCACCATCTAATATTTTTTTAAACCCAGAAACAGTTTCAGTAGCTTTAGCGTAAACACCTGATACACCTGTAAATTGTTCTGCAACGTAAAAAGGTTGAGATAAGAATTTTTGAATTTTTCTTGCTCTATTTACAGTTGTTTTATCTTCTTCAGATAATTCATCCATACCTAAAATAGCAATAATATCTTGTAATTCTTTATATTTTTGAAGAATTTTTTGAACTCATCTAGCAACATTATAATGTTCTTCACCAACAACATCTGGTGATAATACAGTTGAAGTTGAATCAAGTGGATCTACAGCTGGATATATACCAAGTTCTGCAATTGATCTATTTAATACAATAGTTGAATCTAAATGGGCAAATGTAGCTGCTGGAGCTGGATCAGTAAGATCATCAGCAGGAACATATACAGCTTGTACAGAAGTAATAGAACCATCTTTAGTAGAAGTAATTCTTTCTTGCAAAGCACCCATATCAGTAGCTAGAGTTGGTTGATATCATACAGCTGAAGGTATTCTACCTAAAAGTGCAGATATTTCTGAACCAGCTTGAGTAAATCTAAATATATTATCAACAAATAATAATACATCTCTTTTTTCTCTATCTCTGAAATGTTCAGCCATAGCAAGACCAGTTAACGCAACTCTTGCTCTAGGCCCTGGAGCTTCATTCATTTGACCAAATACCATAGCAGTTTTATCGATAACTCCTGATTCTTCCATTTCATGGTAAAGATCATTTCATTCTCTTGTTCTTTCCCCTACTCATGCAACTACAGAATAACCACCATGTCATTGTGCAATATTATGAATAAGTTCTTGCATGATAACTGTTTTACCAACTCATGCTCAACCAAACAGACCTACTTTACCTCATTTTAACATAGGAGCAATAAGATCTACTACTTTAATACCAGTTTCAAAAACTTCAGCAGTAACTGTTAAATCAGCAAAATCTGGAGCTTCTCTATGTATAGGATCCATATATTTTGATTTAGGTTTTGGTTTATTGTCAATTGGATCACCAAGTACATTAAACATTCTACCTAGAACACCTTCTCACACAGGAACAGAGATAGGAGCTTCAGTAGCTTCTACAGTCATTCCTCTTTTTAAACCATCAATAGTGTTCATAGCAATAGTTCTAACTACACCATCACCTAATTGTTGTTGAGTTTCAAGTACAACTCTTTCAGAGTGACCTTTAATTTCAAGTGCTTCATAAATAGCTGGAACATATCCATCTGTAAATTCAACATCTATAACTACTCAAACTATTTTAGTAATTTTTCAAGTATGCATTGTTTTGCAAAATTAATTTTTAAAATTTTAATTATTTTATTTCTTTACCTATTTTAATATCTAGTTCTAATTCATCACTTTCTTTTTCTTTTTCTTTTTCTTTTTCTTTTTTATATTCCTTAAATTCTGGTTCTTTTTTTGATTCAAGCTCTTTAGTTTTTTCTCTAACTGGTAAATAGAAAAATTTTCTAAATAAAACAGTAAAAAGTAAAACTAAAACAATAATAACAATTTGAATAGTATCAAATATAGGATTATTTGGAGCAATAACATCTTGTCATAAAATAACAAGTATTGTTGGGAAAATAAATGAAAATGCAATTGAAACTACTATTACGTAAAAAACGTAAAATAAAATATTTAATACAACTCTATATAATTTAATTTTCATAAAATTATTTTTATTTAAATAAACTTCTTTATTTTATAATAAATCTAGAATTTGTAAAGATATTTTGTAGTTCCCTTTTTCTATACATCTTTCATAGATTCTACTCAACCAACAATTTCAGAAATTTCTTTTGTAATTGCAGCTTGTCTAGCTTTATTGTATTGAAGTTGTAATTTAGATGCAAACTTATTTGCATTATCTTTAGCATTCTTCATTGCAATCATTCTAGAACTATGTTCAGATGCTTTTGATTCAATCAAAATATCATAAAACATAGAGTCAATAAGCATAGGTAAAACTTCATCTACTAATTCTTCTACAGTCGGTTCAACTGTATATTTATATGATGAATCAATATTTTCAGATTTTTTATATTCATCTCAAAGTATTGCTTCAAAATATTTTTCAATTCATTTATCTGTTAAAGGTAAAAATTGTCTAGCAACTGGTATTTGAGTAATTGTATTTTTATAATAGTTATAAAATACTACTACTTTATCATAATCACCTGTAGAAAATTTTTCACTTATAAATCTAGATACATTTTTAGAAAAAGCATAATCAATATTATCAGTAAAGTCTTCAGAAAAATCGGCTATAATTTGATTTCCTGTTCTAGCAACAAATTGTGAACCTCTTTTTCAAAGAGAAACAAAATCAACTTGTTCATCATTTAACTTCATATATTCATTAATTTTTTTCATCACATTGATATTATAACCTCAACATAATCATTTGTTTGAAGTAATAATAACTCAAAGTGTTTTTGAAGATTTCTCAACTCATTCAAAAAATACATTTTCAGAAAGACTATCATTTAAGTTTTCAACTACTTTTAATATTCAAGTAATATATTCTTTCTTTTCTAAAGCCAAGTCTTGAGCTTTTTTCATCTTTACAGTTGAAATAAGCTCCATAGCCTTAGTTATTTTTGCAGTATTTTTAATTGATCAGATTCTTCTTTTGATTTCTTTTCAATTTGCCATGATAAAAATTATTTATTAAGTTCAACTACTTTAGCGATAACATCTTTTAGTTTATTTTCAGTATCTTCAGACATTTTACCTTCTTTAGCGATACTTTCAATAATTGTTTTTTCTTCATCAAGACTTAAATATAAATCTGATTCAGCTTTTTTAATTTTAGAAACTTCAATTTTATCAAAGTAACCTTTACCTCAAGCATACATTGCACAAGTTTGTTTTGCAACAGAAACTGGTTCAAATACACCTTGTTTTAATAATTCCATCATTCTTTCACCTCTATCTAATTGAGCTTTAGTTCAAGCATCTAAATCAGAAGCGAATTGTGAAAATGCTGCTAACTCTCTGTATTGAGCAAGATCTAATTTTAAAGTACCAGATACTTTTTTCATTGCTTTTACTTGAGCAGAACCTCATACTCTTGAAACTGATAATCATACATTAATTGCTGGTTTTTGACCTGAATTAAATAAATCTGATTCTAAGAATATTTGACCATCTGTAATTGAAATTACATTTGTAGGAATATAAGCAGAAACATCTCATGCTTGAGTTTCAATAATAGGTAGTGCAGTCATTGAACCATTACCTAATTCATCGTTTAATTTAGAAGATCTTTCTAATAATCTAGAGTGAAGATAGAAAACATCTCATGGATATGCTTCTCTACCTGGTGGTCTTCTTAATAATAATGACATTTCTCTATAAGCATTTGCTTGTTTAGTAAGATCATCATATATAATTAATGCATGTTCTTTATTAAACATGAAGTATTCAGCCATAGCACAACCTGCATATGGAGCTAA
>Ga0256843_1000194_pt1 | contig 53635 bp, 43 predicted proteins | sample AlvinellametaG_FD_191572 | JGI IMG/M metagenome (GOLD analysis project Ga0256843, IMG submission 191572) | Pompeii worm associated microbial communities from hydrothermal vent at the East Pacific Rise, Pacific Ocean - Alvinella | ecosystem: Host-associated > Annelida > Integument > Unclassified ...
GAAAAATTATCATATTATCGATGCTTTGGCACAACTCAATGCACCGCAGGAATTGATCAGCGCCTTGGTACGCCATTTGCCCAAATTATGGGAACTCTACAACGACTACGGATTTATTACATTAGAGCTCAACCCCATCCGGATGGAACGCAAAGGCGGACGCTTGCATGCCATCGCTTGTGATTTCAAAGGCATGCTCGACCAAGACAACCCTTTGTTTGAACGTTTGAACCTGCCGGCTGAAATCTTTGAAACCAATCTGTCGGATTTTGAAATGGAAGTCAATGAACTCCGTACTTACCAAGGACAAAGCGACGTAGCCGTTATCAATCCGGAGGGAACAATAACCTCCTTTATGTTCGGTGGAGGTGCCAATTCCGCTGCTACGGAAATTCTGTCCGAAAAAACGACCATTTCCAGCGACTTCGGCGGGAATCCACCCTATGAAAAAATGTATCAAATCGCCAAAATCGTTTATGATTATTGGCTCGAACAGAGCAATGTACTGTTGATAATAGGCGGAAAGGCCAACAATACCGACATTTTTGTCACTTTCAAAGCCATGTTCGATGCCTTGCGTGATTACTACAACAAACACCCGAAAAAAGAACTCTACGTAGTAGCCGGACGCGGTGGTCCCAACCTGATTAAAGGTTTTGCCTACGCCCGCGATATCTTGGAAAGTTTGGAAATTCCTTACAAATTTTTCGGTTACGACAGTTCGATGATCGAAGTGATTCAATATGCCGTGGATATGGATAATTTTCTCATTCAAAAACAAAAAAATTATGTTAGTCAATAAACATCCCATTTTCGATACTTATGTAGGCATCGAAACTTTGGAACAAATCGCCTCCAAAGACGACAAAGTTTTGGTCATGAATATTTTGGGCAACGAAAGCCGTAAGGTTACCCCTGTTTCGCACGTTTACAGCGGAGGAAATGTGGTTGCCGGTGTACAATACGGACGTCCTGGCAAAATGAAAACCCCCATCGGTGATATTCCGGTGTACGGACGATTGGCAGATGCCGTCAAAAAACACGATTTCAACACCGGTGTGATTTATCTCCCGCCTTCTGCCGTATATCATGCCGTAGCGGAATTGATACATTACAACAAAAAACTGAAAAAAATCGTCATCGTTACCGAAAAACTCAGCGTGAAAGACCAGATGCAAATCCGTGCCATTGCGCAAATCAATAGTATCGACGTGTTCGGTGCCAATTCGCTTGGCGTTGCCGATGCTTGGAACCACGTGCGAATCGGGGGCGGACTCGGGGGCGACAATCCCGAAGAATTGTTACTGAAAGGTTCGGTGGCTATTCACAGTAATTCCGGTAATTTCAGCACGACCATCACCGAATACCTGAAAACCCAAGGCTTTGGCGTAACTACTTTGGTGAGTTCCGGAAAAGACACGATTATTCAATATCCGGTAGCGGAATTTTTATATGCCGCTGAAAACGATCCACGTACCAAAGCCGTTGTATTATATATAGAACCGGGCGGATACTACGAGAAAAAAGCCTTGGATATGATTGCCGAAGGCAAAATAAAATTTACCAAACCCATCGTGGCTTGTATCACCGGACATTGGAAGGCAAAACTCTCACGTGCCGTAGGACATGCCGGGGCACTTGCCGGTAGTCATGACGATGCTGCCAGTAAAGAAAAATGGTTTGAAAACTACTTCGAAACATCGGCTTTTGACACGGAAAATCCCGGAAAAGTCAGTAGCAAAGGAACTTTTGTCAATTCCATTCAAAACATCCCCTTGGCTATGAAAGCCGTGTTTGACAAGTTGCATCTCGATACCGATTTTGCACCGCTGGGCAACTTGAACTTAAAAGCTTGGTTTGGCAATAATTTCGATTTACAATTGCCCGATGAACTCGATTTACCTATCGTAAAAGCCTTGTCGCCTTACGACCAAGAAATAGAACGCGTCAACAAGGAACTCGGGGCGGTGTACCTCCGTCAAAACATGCGCAATGCGTCGGGGGCTTCGTATATGAACCCGCAAACCCATATCGCGGAATTGCACGGACAAAAAGTAACGGATTTAGCCGGAAAAACACTAGCGGAAAATATTTTCTTTGCCTTGGCCAAGCAGTTTCCAAAAACCGAAGATCTACCGGTCTTTAACCGCTTGTTGCATCACCTTGCCCTAGTACCGGAAAACTATTTTGACCTAATCCGCCAAGCAGAAACCAATGGCGCTACGCCCAACCAAGCTTTGATGAGCTTTTTGGCACTGACAGGCGAAAATAAGGAACTGCAAAACCTCCGGAAAATTCTCGGTGGTTTAGTCGATTTTTATATCGCCACGGACAAACGGGATTTGTCGGAAAAAATCGATTTTCAAGAATTTGACAAGGAAATACAAGAGATTTTCGGGCTTCAAGCGGGACAATCTCCCCAAGGAAAACTTCAAAATTTACACAAAGATTCCTCCTACAATACGTTAGAGTTGATTCGACATATCTTAGAAAATTATCAAGTGGAAAATCCGGATGAATGGATAGCCGGCGGCTTGATTTTCGCCATGATGTTTCCGTCTTTGGTACGCAAAAAAATCACCCGCGATACTTTGGAAAATGCTTATACGTATTTCAAAATATTGGCACAATTAACCCATTTATCCACGACAGATTATGTCGCAAACGATTTTATCCGTAAGTTCAATCACGGAGAAGTGCAACCGGAAAACTTTACAAAAACCGCCTTCAAAGCCGTGTTTAACTATGAACCCACGTCCGAAGCCTTGAAGGAGTTTTCTACTTTGGCAGGCATTACACTGACCAATGGCCCCGGTACCATCAGTGCCAAAGGTGCCAAAGAAAGTGTCAGTGCCCGAAATCATATTTCTACGGCATTTATAGGTTTCTTAGCCAACACGGGCTTGGCACACGGAGGCAACGGTTACGAAGGAATCGCCTATATTTTACAAGCCTTTGGTGATGCCGACATTGAAAATATCACGGACGCACAAGTAAAAGAAATCGCCCAAAAAGCCGCTTCGGATTTTGCCCGTGCCAAAAAGCAAGCCAAAGCCGAAGGAAAGTCTTACAAAAGGATTCCGGGCATCAATCACCCTGTTTTTAAAGGCAAACCGGTGAATATCGACCCGCGGGAAGATTATATCTACAAGCAATTCCAAGAAGCCGGCATCCGCAATGTATTTTGGGATTTTTACAAGCATTTGGTACAAGAACTCAAACGGCAAAAAATCACCAAAAACGTGTATGCCGTCAATATCGATGCGGTGATTGCCGCCATTAGTCTCAAACTCTTGTGGAAACCTTATAGCGAAGGAAAGGTAAAGGCTCGTGAAATGCAAAAAATAGGTTTCAGTTTGTTTTTATTGGGCAGAGCCGTAGGCATAGCGGCCGAAATAGACGATCACCGCAACCGTGGTACCGATATGGATTGCCGTACACCGGTGCGTGAAACACGATTTGTTTATTGATTGGTAACCACAGGCTTTACAGTTTTACACGGATGTTTTAGTAGTATATATGTTTATAATCTGCGCATTAATGTTCTTATTGCGACATCCCAACAGCTGGCAATTTCAATCAATTTGACACAAGACAATTCAAAAGAGTATACTCACACCTAAATTGTTAGAGATAGCCATATCCCGCTGGTGCGTGATTCGCTATGAACATTCGTTTGAGCACCTGCGGAACATAAATATATCTGTGAAACTTTGCGCTTCCTTTGTGGAACTTTGTAAAAAAAATACAATTTGCGTCTTTGCGTCTTTGCGAGAAAAAATTCCGTAATTTTGCCCAAAACTCATTCACATGATTATTCACAAAAAAACCAAGATAGTTGCTACTCTAGGCCCGGCTACCGCTTCATACAAAACCAAACTCAAAATGGTACGTAACGGGGTCAATGTATTTCGTATTAACTTTTCACATGCCGATTACGAAACGGCTCGTGAACAAGTAGCTCATATTCGTAAAATATCAAAAGAACTCAATACGGCTATCGCTGTCCTTGCCGATTTGCAAGGGCCCAAACTTCGCATTGGAAAAGTGGCGGATGATACTTATTTATACGAAGGTGATGAGTTGAATTTCAGTACCAAGGAAAAGATTACCACCGATAACGACAACAAAACCGCTTATATTACCTACAAGCAATTGCCTTGTGATGTTAAACCCGGAGAAAACATTTTGATTGACGATGGAAAAATCCAAGTAAAAGTTTTGGAAACCAACGAAAAAGATTGGGTAAAAACCCGTGTAATTGAAGGAGGAAAGCTTTCGTCTAAAAAAGGAGTAAATTTACCAAATACCCAAATATCTTTGCCGGCATTGACCAAAAAAGACAAAAAAGATTTGAAATTTGCCATCGAACTCAAAGTGGATTGGGTAGCATTGTCCTTTGTGCGTTCGGCGGATGATTTGGAAATGATACATCGTTTCATCGAAAAACATTCACCGTATAAAATTCCGGTGATTGCCAAAATTGAAAAACCCGAGGCGGTAGAACATATCGATGAAATTATCTTACAAGCCGACGGCTTAATGGTGGCTCGAGGTGACTTGGGTATTGAGATGCCTTTGGAAGAAGTACCTTTGATTCAAAAACGTTTGGTACATATTGCCAAATTACACCAAAAACCTGTAATTATCGCTACGCAAATGATGGAAAGCATGATTAACAATGCCATTCCTACTCGTGCTGAAGTCAATGATGTAGCCAATTCGGTGATGGACGGTGCCGATGCCGTGATGCTGTCGGGAGAAACTTCCGTAGGTAAAAATCCCAATAAAGTGATTAAACAAGTCGCTAAAATTATCCGTCAGGTTGAAAATTCTGCTTTGATAAAAGTACCGGAAATTCCTCCTATTCCCGAACATCGCAATGAACGTTTTATCTCACAAGTAGTATGTTTTAATGCCTCTAAAATAGCCAAAGATGTTTCGGCTCAGGTAATCAGTACTTTTACAGCTTCCGGATTCAGTGCTTATAAGATTTCCGCCCGTCGTCCTATGGCGGATATTTTGGTGTTTACCGCTAATAAATATATTTTAAACGGATTGGCTTTGTTATGGGGTGTTTTTCCTTTCTATTACGATAAAACCGTATCAACAGACGAAACTATTGAAGATATAGAACACATTGCTTGTCGCCACGGATTTTTGGAAGATGGTGATATGATGGTCAGTGTTATTTCCATGCCTATTACCAAAAAAGGAATGGTGAATACCCTACGGATTACGCAAGTATAAAGTATCGTTTATTCAATGAAAACAAGGATTTTTCAGGTAGAAACCAAATAGCTTAGATCAATTTCCATAATATGTCCGGAATCTATATCCATATCCCTTTTTGTAAACAAGCTTGCCACTACTGTGATTTTCATTTCAGTACTTCGCTGAAACACAAAGATGCATTGCTAAACGCCCTGCTTTTGGAAATAGAACAACGAGCGGAAAAATGGCAAAAACACTTTTTTGAAACCATTTATTTCGGGGGAGGAACACCATCTATTATACCGGTTGCGGATATTGAAAAAATATTGGAAAAACTCCGGAAAACTTTTCAAATTGCCCCGCAAGCTGAAATTACTTTGGAAGCTAATCCCGATGATTTGTCGCCGGAAAAATTACAAGCCTACCGGCAAATGGGTATCAACCGCTTGAGCATCGGGGTACAGTCCTTTTTTGAACAAGATTTGCAAAAACTCAACCGCAGTCACCACGCTCAACAAGCCATAGATGCCATTCAGCATGCCCAAAAAACCGGCTTTGATAATATCACCATCGATTTGATTTACGGTATTCCCGGATTGACCGATGAAAAATGGCAACAAAATATCCAAACAGCGTTGGACTTACAAATACCGCATATTTCGGCTTATGCCCTCACTGTAGAACCGCAAACCGCTTTGGCTTGGCTGATACAAAAAGAAAAATATCCACCGGTTTCCGAAGAACAATCCGCCCGACAGTTTGATTTGTTGCGAAAAAAATTGCTTGAAAATAATTTCGTCCACTATGAAATCAGTAATTTTGGAAAAGAGAAATATTTTTCGCGACACAACCTGTCGTATTGGAAAAATATTCCGTATTTGGGCTTGGGACCGGCAGCGCATTCGTATAATGGCAAGCAAAGACGCTGGAATGTAGCCAATAATGCCAAATACATCAAGGGAGTTCAAACCAAAAATTATTTTGAAATTGAAGATTTAACGCCACAAGATATCTACAACGAACTCATCATGACCGGATTGCGAACGATTTGGGGCGTAGATTTACAAAAAATTGAAGCTTTAGGGAAAGGTTTTTATGAATATTTACTCAAAACCGCTTCAACATATCTAGAAAAAGATTTGCTGATAGAAAACCAACATTTAAAAGCCCGTCCGGAAAGCTTGTTTTTGATTGAAGGGATTATCAGTGATTTATTTTGGGTATAAAAAAATCCGCTTGACATAAGCCAAACGGACTTTTTTTGAAACTTTTTGAAACTTTTTAGAAACTGATTTGCATTCCCAAATTAATCCCAATATTACTAAAAGGATAATATGTTTTTAATTGTTTACCGGGTTTAGAGTCTGATTCATCATCACTGGAAGATAATTTATCTACAAATTCAAATTCTTTTTCACTAGTGCTTAAATCGTCTAATAAATTTTGTCCGTTATAGGTTACTTCGGTGAGTCTTCCTTTGGTGGGAGCATACGACATATTCAAAGTGTTTAATTCGGTAAAAAATGACATTTTATCGTTAATATCGATAATAACCCCCAAACCGGCAGTTATTCCAATAGCAGAACCCCCATCCATTTCCATTTTGAAATTTATAATATCATTGTCGTCATTTTCGTTATATTCTCCTTTTATTTTCCCTATACCAACGGCAAAGCCGAATTTAGCATACGGATTAACACCATCCATTCCGGAAAAAAGAACAAATGAAGGATTTATTTTTATCATATCGCCGGATAAAGATGTTTCAGCTGTATAATCATCTTCTGAATCATCAATTTTGGAGGTAAACTTAGAACCTTTCATCATGGAAACACCTAATTCGGCGCCCATATTATCATTGAATTTGTAGCCTACTATGGCTCCAAAATTCAAGCCTTGTCCAAAAGATACTTTGATTTGTTCTTCACTTTCCCCTTGGGAATTGTATGTAATATTGGTAAAATCTTCCATTTCATGCGCTCCGGTTGCAAACGCATATCCGGGATTTAACCTTACATATAAATTTTGAGCTCTAACGGTATTTGTTATTAGAACTGTTAATAAAAAAACGACTAATGTTTTAAAATAATAACTTTTCATAACGATAATTTTAGGTTTTGCCTACTTCATTTTTAGGTCTTGTTCGGCTTATTCCGACCTATATTTATATTTTATAAAGCCCCGATGATGTGTTTCAAATCACCGATTTGGTTTTCCCACAACATACGGGTTTCTTCTTCTTCATCTTCGTCACAAAAATCGGTGACCAATAAAGATACATCTTTGGTGAGTTCATCCACTATAATTTTAAATTCGATGTAGGTACCGGTTTCTTCATCGTTTTCGTCTAACCATTTGTACTTAACTCTTTCGTTGTCTTTTTTGGCAGATACTTTGGCTTTTTCTTCGGTATCGTCCCAAATAAAAGTGTATAATTTACCCCTGGAATTGACATCATCGGCAAACCAACCGCTCAATCCGCTGGGAGTGGTCAAATATTGAAAAATCATACTTGGTGAAGCATGAATGGGAAATTCCATGTCTACTTTAATCTTTTTACTCATAAGGCATACGTGTTGTTTATGCGCCCAAAATATAAAGAATATTTTAATAATAAAAATTTATTGGAAAAATTTTTGCTTACTTTTGATAATATCTCACAATTCTTTTGCAATTTCAGCGGCTAATTGCGCATTATTCAACACTAATTGAATATTGGACACCAAACTTTGACCTTGTGTCAGTTCCTTAACTTTTGCCAACAAAAAAGGTGTACTTTCCTTTCCTTTGATGCCTAGTCGTTTTTGTTCAATCAAAGCTTCTTCTATGGCATTTGTCATTACATCATAATCCAAGGCATCTGCTTCGGGAACCGGATTGGCGATAACCACCCCACCGGATAGTCCTACATCCCATTTGGTTTGGAGTAAGTCTGCGATTTCTCGGGGGGTATTCATCTTATAGTCCACTTTAAAACCGCTTTTACGCGTATAAAAAGCCGGTAATTCTTCCGTTTGATAGCCCAAAACAGGTACACCCATGGTTTCGAGGTATTCCAAGGTCAATCCTAAATCCAAAATAGATTTGATACCGGCGCAAACCACTGCCACACTCGTTTGAGCGAGTTCTTGCAAATCTGCCGAAATATCCATCGTTTCCGTAGCTCCGCGATGTACACCACCGATTCCTCCCGTGGCAAATACTTTAATTCCGGCCATTTCAGCGGCTATCATCGTGGCGGAAACTGTGGTAGCCCCTGTGAGTTTCCTCGATAAAATATACGGAATATCTCGACGGCTGGTTTTTATTACTTTTCTGCCTTTTTGGGCCAAAAATTTTATTTCCGATTCAGTCAAGCCTATTTTTATCTGTCCGTCCATCAAGGCGATAGTAGCCGGTACGGCACCTGTATCTCTGACTTTTTGTTCTACCAATAATGCCGTTTCATAATTCTTGGGATATGGCATTCCGTGTGAAATAATGGTAGATTCCAGAGCAACTACGGGTTTTTTGTCTTGTAAAGCCCGGACTACTTCGGGTTTGATATCTAAAAATGAATTCATAAATTGGATATTTTTGACAAAGATAGATAAATCCGTAAAGAATAATTGGCAAAGTTTTTGTCAATATTTACAATAGTTTTTTCAAACTATTCGTTTTTTTAAGTAAATTGTCAATTCATTGATAAGAAATACCTTTGCCATGCACAAAATATTCATACTTCCGCTACTGCTTTTGTTGTCTTGTTCGAGCAACAAAAACAATAATAACACCAATTATCAAGAACAAAAAATTATCAATACCATCAAAAATATGCAATTCACCGGTTATCCCGATATGTGGGAAGAAGTCAAAAAATATGAAAAAAAGGGCTTGACAAAATCCGCCTACGAAATAGTCAAAAAAATATATCTGCGTGCCAAAAAAGAGCAAAACAGTCCGCAAATCATCAAAAGTTTGCTGTATCAATCCAAATATATGATGCAATTGGAAGAAAACAGCCAATTGAAAATCATTCAAAATTTTGAAAAGGAAATCGCTGAAAACACACCGCCTACTTCCAATATCTTGGAAAATTATCTGGCACAGCTCTATTGGAATTATTACCAAAACAACCGTTGGAAATTTTCACACCGTACCGAAACCGGTGCCAAAGTAGATCCCAAAGATTTCAGAACATGGGATTTAAAAACCTTGTTCAAAGAAGTGTATGTGCATTTTGATGCCTCTTTACAAAACAAAGCTATTCTACAAAATTTACCCGTTGACAAATGGGAAACTATTTTAGAACCCCACAAAGACACCCGTAAATACCGTCCTACACTTTACGATTTATTGCTTCACGAGGCTTTGAAATTTTATCAATCGGATGAAAATACTTTGACATCACCTGCTTATAAATTTAGCATCGATAAACCGGAATATCTATCCGGCGTGCAAGATTTTATCAAGCTGAACATCTCTACCAAAGACAGCCTTTCTTTACAAGCCAAAGCTTTGTGGCTGTATCAAGACCTGCTTCGCTTTCGCTTCCATGACAAAAATATAGATGCTTTGGCCATGGCAGATCTCGAACGCTTGCAATTTGTCTACAAACATGCCGTTTTTTCGGACAAAGACCGGATATATTTGGAAACATTGAAAAATTTTGTCCAAACTTATCAAGCATCGGAGGTGTCGGCTTTGGCTTATTATTATCAAGCGGAAGTATTATATAAACAAGGGAATAAATATACGGGTAAAGATGAAAAACTCCGTTGGAAAAAGAAAGAAGCTTTAAAATTAGCCGAAAAAGCCGTAGAAAAATACCCCGAAAGTTACGGAGCTAAAAGATGCAAAATTTTGATTGAACAAATCAAAAAACCTTCGCTTTCGGTAGAATTGGAAAAAAATATTCCTGAAAACCAACCGGCATTGGTGCAAATTTCTTTTCAAAATATAGACAAAGCAAACCTCTATATTTACCAAACAGATTATCACCAATGGGAAAAAATTTGGGAAAATTACAATGGATATGACCGTCGCAAAGCCATTGAAAAATTAAAATTGATACGCCAAAAAGAAATTTCATTGTCCCATCCACAAGATTATCAACCGCATACTACCGAAATTATTTTGAAAGCCCTACCGAATGCACAATATGTTATAATGCTTAAAACAGACCGCGACGATCAATGGGGTGCCGAATATTTTCAAGTAACCGATATCGGCTTGCAAAATTTACGGGAAACCGGAAAAAATACATTGACGATTTTCAACCGGAATAACGGCAAACCTGTAGCCGGAGCTAAAATCAAAATATATAAAGAAGGGGATTCCGGTTATAAATTGGTTCCCGTGGAAAAATATTCTGATCAAAAAGGAAGTTTTAGTATTACTCCTTCTCAAAAGCGCTATTACGAAGATTATTTATATGAGATAAGATATGAAGGCAATAAAAAAGCTTATTTTTCTCAATCTTTATCACGAATCCACCCATACCGAGAGCCACAAGCTTTTCAAACGGCGTTCATCTTTACCGACCGGAGTATTTACCGCCCGGGACAGACTTTGTATTTCAAAACCATCGTCTTGGAAAAACAAAAAAACCGTTCGGTTGTATTGCCCGGAATGGCTTTAACAGCTGAATTTTTTGATGCCAATCACCAAAAAATCAAAGAAATACCTTTACAAACCAATGATTACGGTTCGGCAAGCGGTGAGTTTCAAATTCCCGCCCAAACTTTGACCGGAAATTTCAGCCTCCGGATAACCGCCAATGGCAGAAAAATCAACAATTCCAAGAATATCAAAGTCGAAGAATACAAGCGACCGAAATTTGAAGTGGAATTCAAAAAACCTGAAAAAGCTTATAAAGTCAATGAAAAGATTGAAATAACCGGTTTAGCCAAGAGTTTTGCCGGCACCCACATCAGCGATGCCCAAGTAACATATCGCGTTAAACGGAAAGTGCAAATGCCCCGTTGGTGGTATGGGTACCGTCCTTCCGGATTTCGTAGTGAAGCTCAAGAAATCGCACACGGAAAACTAAAAACCGACGAAAAAGGTGAATTTGTTATTGAGTTCAAAGCCATTCCGGATTTATCCGTGAGCCCCGACCAAAGACCGGTCTTCCACTACGAAGTTTTTGCCGAAGTAACCGACCTCAATGGTGAGACCCATACGGCAACTACGACTGTTAATGTGGGCTACCATTCGTTATTGGCTCATTTGGAAATACCCGGAAGACTGATTCGCGGGAAAACCGACAGCCTCCGAATCCGCACGACGAATTTGAATGCCGTGGACGTGCCTGCACAAGGAAAAATAAAAATTTATAAACTCCAAGCACCCGGCAGAGTGCTTCGCAAACGTCCTTGGGAAGCTCCGGATATTCAGGAAATTTCAAAGGCTGAATTTGTGCAATTGTTTCCGCACATGCCTTATGATGATACAGAAGCGGACTATCATTTCTGGAAAAAGGGCAAGGAAGTTTTTGCCACAGATTTTGATACTGAAAAAAACCGTCAAATCCCTGTTAGTGTTACCGATAATTGGCCCGAAGGTAAATATTTAGCGGAACTCACTACCCGTGATAAAGACGGAAACAAAATCACCGATAAAACTTATTTTGAAGTAGAAACACCCAAACCTGTACAAATTCCCGACCAAAAATATTTTACGTTTATTACGGATAAATACAACTACCGGCCCGGTGAATATGTGCAGATATTTACAGGTTCGGCAGCTCCGGATACTTATATTCGTGTTTGGATAGAAAAAAATCACGAAATTATAGATGAAAAATTGATTAAAACCAACGGAAAATATCATTCGATAAAAATTCCTGTCACCGAAAAAGACCGGGGCGGATTTGCCTTGCATTATGCTTTTTATGCTTTTAACGATTATATAACGGATTGGGAGATCATTAATGTACCTTATCCTTCCAAAGAATTGGAAATAGAAACCCTGACTTTTCGCGACAAACTTCAACCCGGTGTAAAAGAACAATGGCGTTTTAAAATCAAAGGGCCCAAAGGTGAAAAAGTAGCCGCTGAAATGCTGGCTTCAATGTATGATGCTTCTTTAGATAAATTTACCGGTCATACTTGGCATTTTGATCCAATCCGCTATGCGTATTACTATCCGCATACAAAACTGGAATTGGAAGATGTTTTTGAAAAATCAAATTTCCGCGTAAATAATTTGGGAAATAATACTTACTACGGTTACAATAATTTATCCTTTGATGCTTTAAAATGGTTTGGGTTCCATTTGGGTTCCGAAAGAAGAGTTTATTACGATGCGGTTCTTATGTCGGAGGCGGCTCCCGTTAGGGCCAAAAAAATATCGGCCAATGCATCAGGTGTAGCCGGTGCAACAGATGAAGTAATCATCAGAGGCGCTAAAAATCCGAATGACAATCAACTTTTATATATCGTCGATGGCAAACCGGTAGCGTCGGGCGTACTGAACATCGATACTTTGGATACGTCCAATATCGAAGTGAAAATTTTAAAAGGCAGTGAAGCTACTGCGTTGTATGGCAGTCAAGCCGCCGGAGGTGCTATCATTATCACCACCAATAACGGTGGAGGTTTGGCGGCGCTTAAAACCAAAAAACTCCAAATCAAAGCCCGTAAAAACCTCCAAGAAACCGCCTTTTTCTTTCCAGAACTACATACGGACAAAAACGGTAATGTCAGTTTCAGCTTTACCATGCCGGAAGCCTTGACCAAATGGAAATTGCAGTTGCTCGCCCATACCCCTGATTTAAACTATGCTTACAAAGAATTGTTTGTATATACCCAAAAAGACTTAATGCTTTTTCCCAATGCACCGCGTTTTGTTCGCGAAGGCGACCGGTTGATTTTGAGTACCAAAATCTCTAATTTAACGGATAAAGATTTACAAGGAATTGCCGAACTGGAACTCATCGATGCGGTTACCCAAAAGAATATCACCCGTGAATTGCTGAAAGAAAACAAACAACAAGCTTTTAGTCTGGGAGCAAATGCCAATACTCAAGTCAGCTGGACGATTGATGTGCCCGAAAATCTCGAAGCCCTGCAATATAAAGTGATGGCAAAAGCCGGTAATCAAACCGATGCCGAGCAAAATCTGATGCCCGTGCTTTCCAATCGTATGTTAGTGACCGAAACCATGCCTATGTGGGTTAGAAGCAACCAAAGCAAAACTTTTGTGATGGATAAACTCCTGCACAACAACAGCAAAACGCTGAAAAACCATCGCCTCACTTTGGAAATCACCAGCAATCCGGCTTGGTATGCCGTACAAGCACTTCCGTATTTGATGGAATATCCCTACGAGTGTAGCGAACAGACTTTTGCCCGTTATTACGCCAATACCTTGGCTTCGCATATCGCCAACCAAAATCCGAAAATCAAGCGAGTATTTGATACTTGGAAAAACTTGAATAGCGATGCGCTTTTGTCCAATTTGGAAAAAAACCAAGAACTCAAATCTTTGATTATCGAAGAAACCCCTTGGCTCCGCGATGCCCAAAGCGAAAGCGAACAAAAAAAACGTATTGCCCTACTGTTCGACCTCAATAAAATGTCGTATGAGCAAAAAGTTGCCTTGCGCAAACTCAAGCAAATGCAGTTGCCGGACGGCGGTTTTACTTGGTTCAAAGGCGGACGTTACAGCAGTCGCTATATCACCCAACATATCGTAGCCGGTTTGGGACACCTCCAACACCTGAACGTGTCGATTGATGAACGGCAAACCACATCTATGTTGAAAAATGCTGTGCATTATTTGGATAAAAAGATAGTAGAAGACTACAACAAACTGCAAGAAATTGCCCGAAAACAAAAAGACCCGCAAAAATATTTGGATGAATATCATACCGGAGAGTTCCAAATACATTATTTATATGCCCGCAGTTTCTTTCCGGATATGAAAATGTCTGACAAAACCCGAAAAGCAGCGGATTATTATTTGAAACAAGCCCAAAAATATTGGTTGAAATATCGCTTGTACACCCAAGGTTTATTGTCCTTGGTGTCATATAGGAATAAGAATGAGCAAATTGCCCAAGACATCATTCGTTCCTTAGACGAAAACAGCATCAATAGCGAAGAATTGGGTATGTATTGGAAAAACAATACCGCAGGTTGGTATTGGTACGAAGCGCCTATCGAAACTCAAGCTTTGTTGATAGAAGCTTTTGATGAAATAGACGGCGATGTAAAAAAACTCGATGAAATGCGGATTTGGCTTTTGAAAAACAAACAGACCAATGCCTGGAAAACCACCAAACAAACAACCGAAGCCGTATATGCTTTGCTGTTGCGTGGTACAGACTGGCTGTCGGTTGAAAACGCTGTTTCGGTACAAATCGGAAATATCAAAATCAATCCTGCACAAATGCCGGAAATCAAAACCGAAGCCGGTACCGGCTACTTCAAAAAATCATGGCGTGGCGATGAAATTAAACCCGAAATGGCCCAAGTCACGATTACTAAAAAAGATAAAGGCATTGCTTGGGGAGGTTTATATTGGCAATATTTTGAAGATTTAGACAAAATAACGAACGCTAAAACCCCAGTAGCCATCACCAAAGAGCTGTTTATCAGACGCTTTACCGACACCGGCGAAAAAATGGACAAAATCACCCTTGCTACTGTCATCAAAGTAGGCGATTTGGTTCGTGTACGTGTAGAAATCAAAGTAGACAGAGATATGGAATACGTACATTTAAAAGATATGCGAGCCGCCGGATTTGAGCCGGTAAATGTATTATCCGGCTACCGCTGGCAAGACGGATTGGGTTATTACGAAAGTACGCGTGATGCCTCGACCAATTTCTTTATCAGCCGTTTGCGCAAAGGCGTGTATGTGTTTGAATACAACCTGCGCGCCAATAACGCCGGTAGTTTTTCCAACGGTATCACTACTTTACAATGTATGTATGCCCCGGAGTTTAGCAGTCACAGTAAGGGGATGCATGTGAGGATTGAGTAATAAGATAATTTCGTATATTTGCTATATAATTAAAAGTGGCTATGGACATACAATTGACTAAATTAGAACTGATTAAAATGCTTTTAAATACGGATGAGATAAGTGTTCTTGCCAAAATCAAGGCACTGTTAGAAACCGAACAAACCGGAGCTTCGCTCACCGAAGAAGAATACCGGCTTATTGATAAACGCCGGGAAAATTACTTGAACGGAAAAGGAAAATCATTGAGTTGGGAACATGTAAAAGAAAAAGCTTTAAAAGACATATCGTGAAATATGAACTAATCATACGGGATGAAGCGGAGCTCGATATTATTGAGGCAACTAAATATTATGAAAAGCAACAAACCGGGTTGGGAACAAAATTTCTAGAACAATTAGAACAATATTTGGAAAAAATCCAAATCTATCCCGAACTTTTTCAAATCAAACGTCCACCTTACAGGGAAGCCTTTATCAAAAAATTTCCTTATTTGATTATTTACGAATTTATTGAAAATAAAGTGGTTGTATATGCGGTTTTTAATACCCGTCAAAATCCGGATAAAAAACCTTAAACTTCTTCGGTTCTCTAAAATTTGCAATGTATGCCCCGGAATTCAGCAGTCACAGCAAGGGCGTGCGAGTAAAGATTGAGTAAGAGATGTTGCAACTTCTACTCCATCAATTGAATCACAGCATATTTTTCATGAGAATCGTCGTACAGTACGGCTTTTCTATCGCATTCACCGTCATCGGCTCCTACATCAAGGTAAGAAGTGTGTTTTCTATGACGAATATTAAAAATACCGTAATTAAAATACCCACAAGTAATATCTCTAAATAAATTATTTTCACTCAAATATACTCGATAAAATTTTTCATCAATGGTAACATCGTAGTCACCATCTATACGAAAAATGTCATCATCACGGTTGCCGGTATCAGCTCCATCTACAAATTTCCGGGTGATAGTACCCGTCACAAGAATATTTTTACCGGAAGGGGTTTGTAAGCTAAGGTCAAACGTAAATTCAGATTGGGAATCGACAAAACCCAGTTTTACATCAAAATCAATGCTTCCTTCTACCAGTACATCATTGACATAAAAATTATCAAAACTCATATTCCCTGTAAAATCACTCATATATTGCCCTGAATTTCTATCTGTACTCAACTTTCCTTTGTAAGTGATATTATTTGACAACAAACAGCCTGTATTAGAAAAATCCCAAGTTTCGTGAAGTGAATTTGGGCCCGTAGCATTTTGAGTATACGAAGTACAAGAGGGTAAATTGTCTTGGGCATAATTATATACAGTTTCATCAAAGCCGTAGCCTACTAAAAAATCGAAAATATCATCGACTCTTTTAGTGGCATACGCTAATAATTTGGCATCTTCGGATTCGATGGCTTTTTCTTCATTAACCGGTTCTTTTTCTTTACAAGATTGAAGAACAAAAACAATACTCATCATAAATAAAAGAAAAAATAATTTTTTCATAAAAACAAATTTTAATAATTAAATCAAACAAATTTAGAACTTTACCAAATAATACGTTTGGCACTGCAAGATAAAAAAATATAGGAGAAATTTTTATAATATTCTTTTTTATTAAAAATTATATCTTTAACAAAGGCATTTTTTTTCGGGCCAAACGTAAATTCATTCCTTCCTTGCCTTGTAATCCACCGGTATGAATGGCGAGTATTTTACTGCCTTCGGGGAAATAATCTTTCTTGATTAAGTCGATAATACCATACATCATTTTGCCGGTATAAACAGGATCAAGGGGCAGGTTTTGCAAACTGTAAAACAGGTTGATAAAATCTACCAATTTTTTATCGATTTTGGCAAATCCGCCAAAGTTATAATCGCGGATAAGTTCCCAATTATCCTTGTGCACATATTTTTGAATATCGCGATGCAGGAAATTTTCTTTCAAAGCGGGGAATCCCAATATTTTTTGATGCGGAAACGAACTGTTGATAATTCCTGCAATGGTACCTCCCGTACCGATGGCACTGCATACATAATCGAATTCGCTGTCTTCGGGTGTAAGAATTTCTTCGGTACCTTTAACGGCTAATTCATTGGTACCTCCTTCGGGCACCAGATAAAAATTACCGAATAGCTCAAAGAGATTCCGGATAAATTCCGGAGAAGTTTTTTCACGGTAAGCTTTGCGTGATACGAAGTGAAACCGCATACCTTGACTATGGGCAAAAGCCAAAGTCGGATTTTCGCGCAGGGTTTTGGTTAAATCTTCACCCAATTCATCCCCGCGAATCACCCCGATGGTTTTCATTCCGTATTCCTTTCCCGCTGCCGCCGTAGCCGCAATATGATTGGAAAAAGCCCCCCCGAAAGTCAGCAAAGTATCATAAGATTTTTTTTGGGCAACGATGATGTTGTAATACAGTTTGCGAAATTTATTCCCCGAAATATGTTCGTGTAGCAAATCTTCGCGTTTGACCGCTAAGGTGATATTTTTCTTTTTCAGCAAGCAATCTTTGATATATTGGTTATAAGGTTGTTGTTGGGCTTTGAGCATAAAATTTCATTTTTCCGGTGGCCTAAAATTAAGATTTATTTTGAAAACCGGAAGTGACTGACACAATAAAAAAGAACCGGGTAAATATATCAATTATGTATCAATTTTCGCGACAGATGTTTAAACCGCCAAAACAATAAAATTGCCGCTACGGTCAAACCCGTGAGCAAACCATACCAAATACCCATGGTGCCGTATATTTTACTGGCATACAAACTAACCGGAAAACCGATGAACCAATAAGCTACTAAAGTGATAAAAAACGGATAAATCACATCTTGCAAACCGCGTAGGGCACCTTGTAGTACCACTTGAAAACCATCGGAAATTTGAAATAAGCCCGCTACGATTAACAGCTGAACCGCTTGTTCATATACGGCTTGTACTTCTGCCAGTTTTTGTGGATTGTCATAAGTTGATGACAGATAAATCCAAGGCAATTGATGACGAAAAGCTATCAAAATAAAAGTAAATAAGAGTTCAAACAAAAAGACTTGCAGAAAAATACTTTTGGCTATGCGTTTCATTTCTACAAAATCTTTACGCCCTTTTTGGTTGCCCACCCGTACGGTAGCTGCTACTCCAAATCCGATAAACACCATAAAGGTAAGCGATGCCATTTGTTGAGCAATTTGATTGGCCGCTTGACTCACGGCTCCCAAAGTTCCGGCTAACCAAACCGTAGCGGAAAAGATACCCATTTCAAAAACGCCTTGGAATCCGGAAGGAATCCCCAAGTAAAGCATACGTTGGATAATGGGTTTGGAAAAAAGCGCAGTACTTTGATTTTGCAGATAAATTTTTGTGTCCGACCAATAGCGCAAAAAAAACCAAATCAATATCACCATAGCAAAACGTGCGATGAGCGTACCATAAGCCGCTCCGTAAATTCCCATGGCCGGAAAACCCAATTTTCCGAACACCATTCCGTAACTCAAAATAATATTGATGATATTGGCAATCAAAGTGGCAATCATCGGGTAGGTGGTCAGGGACATACCGTCTGAAAACTGCTTAAAAGCTTGAAAAATCATCACAAATAAAAGCGATACTCCTACAATACGGATATAAGGTACCGCCAATTCGATGACCTCCGGCGGCTGGTGCGCAATTTCTAAAATCTGAGGGACAAAAAGAGACAACAAAGCCATTAAAACACCTAGTATTGTATTGAGTAACAATCCGTTATACAAAACTTTCTTCAAACGCTGTGTTTTGCCGGCTCCTACGGCTTCGGATACCAATGGAGTAATGGCATAGGAAAAACCGATTCCAAACGACATGATAAAAAAGATGGAAGAATTGGCCAAAGAAACCGCTGCCAAGTTAATCGGATCCAGCTTGCCGACAAAGATGTTATCCATCAAGCCCACAAATACATGCCCCAAATAACCCAGCATTACCGGTGTGGCTATTTTTAAATTTTGCTTAAATTCTTTGGTATAACTCTGCAACATTATATCTGTTTAAAAAGTTTGCAAAGTTACACTATTTTGTGAAAATAAAGACGATTTTAAAAAATGTAAATGTTTTAATCAAATTTTACTTCAAAATCCAACAGCGTAGGGTTATTAATCATTTTGTCTATGGGAACTTCAATAATTAAGGTTTTTCTATCGGCACTTAGCAGGGCATCTTTATAGCTGACGGATTTTATTGTATAAGGGAAATGGTAGATTAATTTGTATTTAAACATGCCTAACATAGCTTCTTTTTCTTTTGAATCCTTGTTTATGGAGTCTTTTGTCTTTCCGGTTTTTTTCAATTTTTTCAAATTTTTCCAAAATATTTTCCAAATCGGAAGTTTTTTTGAAAGGATAAATATAAGCCATGGTCATTTCTCCTTTCATTTCATCGGCATGAATTTTTACCACTACATTTTTCATCGATTCTAATAATTCTCTTTCTTCTTTCGGGAGATGTGCAATACTGTCTTTTTTATCGGATAACATATCAGCCAATTTGTAAACGGTATCTTTTACCAATGGCTCTTTTTTTTCTGTTAAACTGTCTTTTTCTTGATCCATTCCTTTGGCCATTGCCATAAAGCCACTCATATCAACAGCCAATTTGTATTCTCCGCTGCCGTTTTTATGGAATGTTATTTCTTCATTTAGTTGACAAGAAGTAAACAAAGCTAAGCTGATGACAAGTAATAATAATTTTTTCATGATATAGGTAATTTATTGTTTTCAATGGGTTGAGAAGCTCAGCCATCAGCAACTTTTATCCGGTATAGTATGTGTGTATTTTCTATTTGATACACTCAAAGCCGGTGTACCGGTGCAATACTTCCGGAATTTTTATTCCTTTTCCGGTTTGATTGTTTTCCAGTAAGGCTGCAACTACTCGTGGCAAAGCCAATGAACTTCCATTCAAAGTGTGTGCCAAACGTTTTTTACCGTCTTTATCTTTGAAGCGCAATTTCAACCGGTTGGCTTGAAAATCTTCAAAATTAGATACGGAACTCACTTCTAACCAGCGTTTTTGGGCGGCAGACCATACTTCAAAATCATAAGTCAATGCAGAAGTAAAGCCCAAATCACCACCGCATAATCTTACAATACGGAAGGGCAATCCTAATTCTATCAAAATTTGTTTAACGTGTTCTACCATTTCATCCAAAGCTTGATAGGAACGATCGGGATGTTCCAAACGTACGATTTCCACTTTGTCAAATTGGTGCAAACGATTTAATCCTCGTACGTGGGCACCATACGAACCGGCTTCACGGCGAAAACAAGGTGTATATGCTGTGTTTTTAATAGGAAAGTCGGTATCTTTCAGCATTACATCACGATAAAGATTGGTTACCGGCACTTCGGCGGTAGGAATCAGATATAAATTGTCGCGTTCTACCACATACATTTGTCCTTCTTTGTCGGGGAGTTGTCCGGTACCGTAACCGGAGGCTTCGTTAATCAAATGCGGAACTTGCATTTCGCGATAGCCGGCAGCTTCGTTTTTGTCTAAGAAATAATTGATAAGAGCTCGTTGCAAACGGGCGCCTTGGCCTTTGTAAACCGGAAAACCGGCTCCGGTGATTTTATTCCCCAAATCAAAATCGATGATATCGTATTGACGAGCTAGTTCCCAGTGTGGTTGGGCGTCATCGCTCATATTGAGAATATCACCGTGTGAATAAACTTCTTCGTTGTCGGCTTCGTCTTTGCCAAAAGGTACCAAATCATTTGGTACATTGGGAATTTGATATAAAATTTCTTGTAAATCAACTTTAGTTTTTTCCAAGCTTTCAGATAGACTTTTTATCCGGTCTTTCAGTTGCGTGGTTTTTTGCTTGAGAATTTCTGCTTTTTGCCGTTCGCCGGATTTGTATAATTGTCCGATTTCTTTGGATAATTTGTTCATTTCGGCTAACAAATTATCATTTTCGGTTTGCGTTTTTTTACGTAAATCGTCTAAATTTATGGCTTGATTAATCAGTTCGGAAGCATCGAAATTTCTTTTTTTCATCGCTTCAATAATGGCTTCTTTTTCTGCTCTGATACGGTTGATTTGTAACATAATTTCTTTTCTTATAATTCAATGTGCAAACTTACTTCTAAAAATATTTATTTACAAGTTTTTCTCGTGTAATTAATAGCGGATGTAATTAATAAATAAATTGAATTTTAAGAGTTTCCGGAAAGGAGATTTTTAAAAAAAATTAAAAAAAACTGTCTCAAAATAAACCGGTTTATTTTGAGACAGTTCTATATGTTTTAATATAAGATATTAAGCAAAAGATTCGTTGATTTGGAGATATTTTTCCACGGTTTCTTCCAACATTCCTTGAGCATCTAAATATTTTTCCACAAATTCGCGGAATGCGCCTTCTCCACCTTTACTCAGCAATACTAAGTCGGCATTTTTCTTAACGTAATAAGAAGCTTGTGCCGGAGTAGCCGAAAAACCGGCTTTTTGCAAAAGTTTGATATCATTGATATCGTCACCGATAAAAGCAACTTCATCCCATTCGAGATTGTATTTTTTTAATAAATCGGTTACAACAGCCACTTTATTGGTTGCTCCCAAAAAGTATTCGTTGATTCTCAATTTTTGAATCCGTCTTTTGATGATTTCATTGCTTTCTTCCGATACTACTACTACCGGAATATTCAATAAATATAAAAATAAAACACCGACACTGTCGGATAAGTTAAATTTTCGATATTCATCCCCATTAATATTGGAAAAAATCGATTTGTCTGTCCAAACGCCCTCCACATCTGTAACAAACAGTTTAATTTCTTTTTTCATATTTCAAATTTTTCAAATTTTTCAAATTGTTTATTTGTCAATGCAAAGATATATTAAAACACTGATAACTAAAAGATTTTTTCATAAAAAATATTGTTAAATTACATTATTTTTAATAAATAGCTATAAATATTGAAAAAATATATCTGGTTTTGTGATAAATCAAAAAACTTTTTAATAGAAAATTAAAAAATTGTAATTTCTTTTTAATATTTCATTAATTAAAATTTGACAAAATTCCTATAACTATATGATTAAATTTCAGAATATTATAACAAATAATGTATGTCAAAATCTGTTTTTTTTCTTTCAATATTTTTTTTGATTTTATTGTAAAACCGGTAAAAAAAGCGCTAAAAATAGAAAAATGAAACAAGCTTCGTCTCTCAGACAGTTTTTTTGTAAATTGCCCCCAAAAAAATTGATATGAGAACAAAAATTGTAGCCGGTAATTGGAAGATGAACAAAACTTTGCCGGAAGCTATATCATTAATGGATGAGCTTAAAGAAAAAATTGACCCATCTGGAGTGGAAGTGATTATTGCTCCGTCGTTTACCAATTTACCTAAAGCGGTTGAATTATTAGACGGTACCGGAATAGAAGTTGCCGCTCAAAATATGCACTTTGCCGATTCCGGTGCTTATACCGGAGAAGTTTCGGCAGACATGCTCTTGTCAATAGGAGTACATACGGTTATTTTAGGACATAGTGAAAGACGTGCGTATTTTAATGAAACCAATGAAACCCTAAAAGAAAAGGCCCTACAAGCTCATCAAAAAGAAATGACAAATATTTTTTGTGTAGGAGAGCAGTTGACACACCGGCAATCGGGTAAACATTTTGAGGTGGTGGAAACTCAAATAAAAGAGGCTTTATTTGAATTACCCATTGTTGCTTACAAAAAAATAGTAATAGCCTACGAACCGGTGTGGGCAATAGGTACCGGTGAAACTGCCAGTCCGGCTCAAGCCCAAGAAATGCATAAATTTATCAGAAGTTTAATCGCCAAAAAATACGGTCAAGATGTGGCTCAGCACGTTAGAATTTTATACGGAGGAAGTGTAAAACCGGCTAATGCCGTCGAAATCTTTTCACAACCTGATGTAGACGGTGGTTTAATCGGAGGCGCATCTCTTCGAGCGGATGATTTTAAAGCCATAGTGCAAGCGGCCAAATCGTGATTTTTATCATTAAAATTTGATTCTTATTTATTACATTTGCCCAAGTCCGTAATATGCGGTGACAATATTATATAGAAATCTCAAAAAATTAAATTATGAACCTACACGAATATCAAGGTAAAGAAATATTGAGTAAATCCGGGGTAAGGGTACAACGTGGTATTGTAGCCGATACACCCGAAAAAGCTGTTGAAGCAGCCAAAAAATTAACCGAAGAAACCGGTACAAAATGGTATGTGGTAAAAGCCCAAGTTCACGCCGGAGGACGTGGTAAAGGAGGTGGAGTTAAATTAGCCAAAAATTTGGATGAAGTTAAAGAATTGGCTTCAAAAATAATAGGCATGCAATTGGTTACCCCGCAAACTCCGCCGGAAGGTAAAAAGGTAAATCAAGTACTGATTGCCGAAGATGTATATTATCCGGGTGAAAGTGATCCGGAAGAATATTATATGAGTGTAATGCTCAACCGCGGGGAAGGTAAAAACATGATTATGTATTCCCCCGACGGTGGAATGAATATAGAAGAAGTGGCTGAAAAAACACCCGATAGAATTTTTTATGAAATTATCGATCCGGCACACGGATTACAAGATTTTCAAGCCCGTCGTATCGCTTTTAATTTAGGTTTAAGCGGACAAGCCTTTAAAGAAATGGTAAAATTTGTCAAAGCACTGTATGATGCTTATACCAAAAATGACGCTTCTTTGTTTGAAATCAATCCTGTATTGAAAACATCCGATAACAAAATATTAGCGGTAGATTCCAAAGTAGTAATTGATGATAATTCTTTATTCCGTCATAAAGACATCGCTGCTATGCGTGATAAACGCGAAGAAAATCCCGTAGAAGTAGAAGCCAAAGAAGCCGGATTGAGTTATGTAGCTTTGGACGGTAACGTAGGATGTATGGTCAATGGTGCCGGACTGGCTATGGCTACTATGGACTTGATTAAACAAGCCGGTGGAGATCCCGCTAACTTTTTGGATGTGGGAGGAACCGCAGATGCCGAACGTGTTGAAAAAGGATTTCGTATTATTTTAAAAGACCCGAAGGTAAAAGCTATTTTGGTCAATATATTCGGTGGTATTGTACGTGCTGACCGTGTGGCTCAAGGTATCGTGGATGCTTATAATAACATGAAAGGTGAAATAAATGTACCGATTATCGTTAGATTACAAGGAACCAATGCCGACAAAGCCAAAGAACTCATCGAAAAAAGTGGAATTCCGGTACACTTTGTAACTGAATTTCAAGAAGCAGCCAATAAAGTTCAAGAAGTATTGGCTTAATCATTTTTTCCCCTTTAAAGATAAAAAAGACTGTCCGCAAAGACAGTCTTTTTTATGATGAATATACTTCAATCCGGTTTATTTCAATAAGATTTTTTGGGTATAAATTTTTCCTTTGTCAGTATGTAATTGAAGGAGATAATATCCTCTGTTAAATTTGTTTATATGAATAGTTTTTTCAGTAGTAGAATAAATTTTTCTTCCGGTGATGTCATATATATCAATTATCTCTATATTCATGCCGGATTTGATATAGATGACCGAAGAAGCCGGATTGGGATAAATCTTTACATCATTGGGTATTTCTTCATGAATGGCTGTAAAGTAACCGGCTGATGATAACAATACTACACGATTGGAAACATGAGCGGCAAAAGCTATATCCATGATGTTATCTCCGTCAAAATCTTGTAAACAGAAATTGGCAGGACCTTGTTCTACATCATCTACTACGTATTTGGTAAAGTTTTGATTACCATCGTTGTAATAAATAACCACTTGATGTCCTGTAGTGCTTGAACCGGACAGATTACCATAAGCCATAACGATAATATCTTTATCGCCGTCATTGTCGATATCATTCCACCGGAGGTAAGAAGCACCGGGTAAATTATTGTCGATACTGTGTTTGGTAAAATTGGCATTTCCGTCATTTTCAAACCAAGCTACTTCATTACCCAAAAATGCAGTGGCTATTACATCGTCATCTCCGTCTAAATCGATATCACCGCCTTCTACACCGAAGGCTCCGTCAAAGTTATCGGTAACCACACCTCCTAATTCTAATCCCCAGCTTCCTAATTTATACCATTTTATTTCACCGTTATTATAGGATGAAATAAGAAAATCATCCACATTATTTCCGTCAAAATCTCCTCCGTTTAAGTATTTGGGTGAATTGATACTGATTAAATTCAAACGTGAAAAAGTATTGTTACCGTCATTCATAAAGATTGTTACATAGTTTTCACCGCTGATTAATAAACCTATATCGATATCGCCGTCAGGTGTGGCCGGGTCGGTAACGGTGCCTATATCGTAAGCTCTTACTTGCATGGGTTCGTTTAAACCGGATGCAATATTGTGTTCGATAAAGTTGCCGTTGTCGTTTTCAAACCATGACAAGTCGGAAGTTCCGCAAGCGACAAAATCCATATCACCGTCGTTGTCAAAATCGGCGGCATCTATAAAGGCGGCTCCGTCAAAATTAGTGCTGATGATAAATGGGGTAAAAATACCGGCTCCTTCATTGATATAATAAGCCAAAGAATTGTCTTCTTCACTGGCACTCATCAAGTCAAAATCTCCGTCGTTATCCAAATCTTTTTCGAGTAATCCGTATACTCCGTGGGTCATATTGTTGGAAACAATTACTTTTCCGTAGTTTTGTTGAGCATTCGATTGCCATACAAAAGCAAGTAGTAATAAATAAAATAATTTTGTTTTCATCGGATTTATAATTTTTTTAATAGCATTTAGTGGAAAAAATATGATTCATTTTTTATATACATGAAAATATAATAAAATCACTCTTCAAATTTACGATATAAATTTAAATATAAAGGGTAATGTATGCCAAAAATGTATTATTTGTCTAAAATTCTTTTCAATTCGTTGAAATTTACCTTTTTGTCTGCAAAGTAAGCAATGGCTTTTTGGCGTTCATCCGGAGTTGCTTGTAGTAGTTGAAGTAAATTATTTAAATGCATTTTCATATGTCCTTTTTGAATACCTCCGGTTATCAAAGAGTTGATGGCGGCAAAATTTTGCGCCAATCCTAGGCTGGCTACAATTCGCATCAATTTTTCGGCCGAAGGATTTTGTAATAAATTCAATGAAAATTTGACCAAAGGATGCAATCCGGTCAATCCACCGATTGTCCCTAGTGTCAAGGGCACTTCCAAGCTGAAAATAAACTTGTCTTCTTCAATTTTGGCTTGACTTAAACTCCGGTATTGCCCACTGCGGGCAGCATAGGCATGTGCACCGGCTTCAATGGCCCGAAAATCATTACCGGTAGCCAATACCACGGCATCAATACCGTTCATGATACCTTTGTTATGGGTGACGGCACGGTAAGTTTCTTCGCGAGCAATTTGAACCGCTGTTACAAATTTACGGGCGTATTCACCGGCATCCATTTCCGGAATTGTTAATGCTGAAATATTACAACTTACTTCTGCTTTTACTACACATTCAGGATTGTAGTTAGAAAGAATACTCATCACTATTTGTAATTCACCGCTTAATGTTCCCCGGGCTTTTTGTTGGATAAATTCAGCAGCTTCTTCCAGTATGCTGTTGATAAAATTGGCCCCCATGGCATTGGCGGTTTCAAATTTGAATTCGATTTGATAATAATCTTTCAGTTGGGAAGTTTTGTCTATTAAATTGATATCTTTAACACCACCTTTTCTTTTTTTCATATTTTCTTCAAGCGGAGCGATAACTTGAAAAATATCTGAGCGATATTTTCTGAAAAAGTCAATGAGTTCGGAAGTTGTTCCGTTATATAATAAATGTATGTGTCCCAGCTTGGTAGTGCCGGTAATTTCAGTAGTAAAACCTCCTTTGTCCGACCAAAATTTAGCGGCTTTTGAAGCAGCAGCTACTACCGAACTTTCTTCGATAACCATAGGAACGGCATATACTTCTTGATCGATGATAAAATTAGGAGCTATTGCGTAAGGCAAGTAAAAATTACTGATGGGATTTTCAACAAATCCATCGTGGAGTTCTTGAAGCGCCTTGTCATTATTCCAATATTGTTCCAGAATTTTTCTCGATTCTTCATTATTATTTAAGTAATTGGATAATAACCAAGTTATTTTCTCATTTTTTGATAATTTTGAAAATCCGTTTATTTGCATTTGTTCAAATGTTTTTGAGCTTGCAAGATAAATAAAGATTTAGAATTAATGAAATACCGGATACAGGATGAATCATCCGTATAATATGATGTGTTTTTGTCCGATAATTAATGTGAAAGCTCTGATATTTTTGAAAAATAACAACACCTAAGTATGAACTTAATAATAGATATAGGTAATACGTTTACCAAATTAGTGATTTTTGATGCAAACAATCGATTGATAGAACACCGACATGTTTCAAAAGAACATGTTTTGGATGAAATAAAAAAATTGCATCAAAAATATGCCTTTTCATCAGCGATTATTTCCCGTGTCGGTAAAAGGATAAATCGTTTAGACCAATTATTGCAAGATTTGGGAGTTGTAACAATTTCAATTTCGGCATCGATTCGTCTTCCTTTCCGGTTAGCTTATGATTCTCCTCAAACTATTGGAGCAGATCGATTGGCTTTGGTAGCAGGTGCTATGTATCACCGGACAAATCAAAACCAATTGATTATCGATGCCGGAACTTGTGTAACTTATGATTTTATCGATGAAAATAATGTTTATCACGGAGGTGCTATTTCTCCCGGATTGCAATTGAGGTTTAAAGCTTTAAACGACTACACGGCCAATTTACCCCTTTTATATCCCGGTGATAAGCCGGTTGATTGGTTGGGAAAAAATACCGAATCATCCATTAAAGCGGGTGTTATTTGGGGTTTGGTACATGAAATAGAAGGATTTATTGTTAAATATAACTTAAAATATGCAGATTTAACAGTTTATTTAACAGGTGGAGACCAGAAACTTTTGGATAGATACATAAAAAATAAGATATTTGTAGGCTCAAAATTCCTTCTGTGGGAAGGAATGAATCTTTTATTAAATTTGAATAAATAATTTATGAAAATATATCGATTTCTTATAATCTTTTTAATAACCCTGTCATTTCAATCGATAAGGGCGCAAGACGGGTCCCCATCTCCTTATTCATTTTTTGGTTTGGGAGATCCTGTTTTTACCGCAACAGCAGAAAATATTTCAATGGGAGGAATCCATGTTTTTTCAGACAGTTTGCATTATAACATTTCATCGCCGGCTACCATAAGCCGTTTGAAATATATCAATTTAAGACTTGCTTTAAAAAATAATTTTATATCGACCAAAGATTATTCCAATAAAGACTGGACCTCGGCACATAATGTATCTTATTTTTCTCTGGCTATTCCCTTTGGTCATAAATATGCCATTGGTTTTGGCCTTTTGCCGGTTAACAGTACCGGTTATCAAATATATGAAAAAAAGGATATCGGTACTTATTCTTTTGAAGGAAGCGGTGGAAATAACAGACTTTTTTTGGCCGGTTCATACCGGATTAACCCTAACTTATCCGTAGGGATGGAATACCAATATTATTTTGGTGTGATAAAACGTGAAAATCTATGGATTCCCGAAGATGTTTTTACCTTTACCAAAGAAAATCATTTGCTTGATTTTTCGGGTTCTACTTTTAAATTCTCCACTTTTTACAGATATACGCTTAATAACGACCGCTATCTAAATCTGAGTTTGAATTACCGTTTACAAACAAAAATGGATGCCGAATACAAGCATGTATCAAGATTGATATCCATTATCAACGGGTCACAAAATACCGAAGAAACTCTTTTGGATGAAGATCAAACCGGTCAACTTACCTATCCTTCATCTTTTAATATGGGGGCAGGTATAGGAAAAAGAAACAAATGGTTTGTAGGAGCAGAATATTCAACTTCACCGATGGATGACTATAAAAATATTTTTTACGATCCGGATTATGTGCAATATACTCAAGCTAATTCCCTGCATTTGGGAGGAATGTTTGTGCCACAATATAACTCTATCACAAAATACTGGAAAAGAATCACTTACAGGTACGGAATCTATTATAAGAATACAGGAATGCGTTTGTATAACGAGGATATAACGGACTTTGGCATAACTTTTGGAGTAGGTTTACCGTCTCTTAAAGGGATTTCCAATATGAATCTGGGATTTGAAATAGGGAAAAGAGGAAAAGTAACCGACCATTTGATACAAGAAAATTACATCAACTTACACATCGATGTATCTCTCAATGACAAATGGTTTATCAAGCGAAAAATTAATTAAACAATAAATATTTATACATTATGAAAAGGATTTATCTTTTATTAGGAGTATTATTAATGAGTTCATTCGGTTTATTTGCACAAGATGCCAATAACTGTGATGTTAACTTGAGTTTGGAACACGATTATGTCACTGCCCGTAATTATGACGAAGCATTGACTTATTGGAATAAATTGATCAAAGACTGCCCCAAACACAGTGAAGCTATCTATGCCGATGGAACCAAAATATACAAGTACAAAGCCAAAGCGGCTAAGAAAAAAGGTGATGCCGCCAAAGAAAAAGAATACTTAAATACTTTAATCGGATTATACGATAAATGGTTGGAATATTTTCCCAACTCTAAACACAAAGCTAAAATTTATCACGATAAAGGTTTGGTAATGCTCAACGGAAAAACAGCCGGTAGTGAAGAATTGTATAGCATTTTTTCCCAAGCATATAACATGGATAAAAGTAAATTTACCAACCCTAAAGCCATTTATGGATATTTCAGTGCAGCGGTAGATATGTACAAAAACGGTAAATTAAACTTTGAAGATTTAATCAATCATTATGATGAATTAACCGGCTCTATCGAAAAATTGAGTGAAAAATATACCGTTGAAATGGAAAAATTGCAAAAGAAAGAAGATGCCGGTGAATTGACCAAAAAAGAAGAAAAGAAACTCAAAGGTATTCGTAAAAATCTTCCGGTTTATGCCAAAATTGCCAATAATATGGATTTGATTTTGGGTGAATTGGGTGATTGTACACACTTGGTGCCTTTGTATAACAAAAATTATGAAGCCAATAAAGAAGATACCGGTTGGTTGCGTAAAGCAGCGCGTAATTTGAGTAATAAAGATTGTTCAAATGATCCCATCTTTGAAAAATTAGTAGTACAATTAGATAGATTGGAACCTACTTTCAGCTCTAAAAAATTCTTGGGAATTTTAAATGAGAAAAAAGGAAACATCAGCAAAGCGGTGAATTACTACAAAGAAGCCATCCAATTGGCAGATAAAGCTTATGACAAAGCCAATTTGTATTTTAAATTAGCCCGCTTGTCTGAAAAACGCGGACAAAAATCACAAGCCCGTACCTATGCCTACAAAGCTTTGGAATACAAGCCTTCAATGGGATCTGCTTACTTGCTTATCGCCCGATTGATAGCCGGTAGTGCCAACGCTTGTGGTGACACAGAATTCAACAAAAGAGCTACTTATTGGTTAGCTGCCAATTTTGCCGATAAAGCTGCCAAGGTAGACCCGACAGTAGCCAAAAGAGCTAGAAAAATAGCTGCTAATTACAGAGCCAAAGCTCCTACAAAAACCGATGTGTTTATGAAAGGAATGTCCGGTAAATCCATACCGATGAAATGTTGGATCGGAGGTAGTGTTAAGGTACCTTATTAATAAGTTAATGATAAAATCATATCAAATATTTTTCAAAAGCATTGCGGTTATTTTTATAACGGCAATGCTTTTTTCTTGTTCCAAAAAAATAGAAGAAGTCAATCGTCTATATCGTGAAAATGAAGATATTCCGGCAGCTGAAACCAAAGATTTTAAATTGACTTATACCATGCAAGGCAATAGAGTGTTAAATCTTACAGCACCGGTAATGTTGGATTTTACCAACAATAAAAAATTTTCATACCAATATTTTCCGCAAAGTATATCGATTAAACTCATCGATAAAAACGGAAACATAACCAGCATTATCGCCGATAAAGCCTTTGTGTATAAAAAACCGGATATCTCCGAATTAATCGGACATGTTAAAATTAAAGGAGCCGATGGAAGTAGTTTGGAAACCTCCCGGCTGTTTTGGGACCCGAATCACAAACATATCTTTGGTGAAGAAAAAACAATTCTGAAACAAAACGGCGAACAAATAACCGGTCAGGGTTTTGATTCCAGTTTGGATTTTAAAAATGTTCGACTGAACCGGATTACAGGTATTTTAAAAATTAAAAAATAAACCTATTATGAAATATTTTGCCTTTTTAATCCTTATGTTAAGCCTTTCTTTCTGTAAGTCTATACAAATACAGGAACCCGTAAAATATGAAAATGAAACCCAAAAAGAAGGGAACATTATTAAAGAAAAAATAGAAATCATTCCTCACCAAATCATACATGTTACCAAAGATGAAGCCGGAATGGAATATGTAAAATTATTACCCGGAGATAAAACCGTATTCCGTTACAGTTTCAGACAAAAACCCGATGACAATACCCTGATGGATGCTTTATTGGTTCAAAATATTTTATTTGAATTACCCGAAAAAATAAAAAATACAAACTTAAAAGATGAAGAATTGAAATCGGTTAATTTAACTGCTCAAATTTTAGGTTTTAGAAATGCCCGTTTGATAAAAATAGACAAAGGTTCCCTAAAAATTAAAATTATCGACAAGCAAAATATGGAAGTACAAATAGATTTAGACGATTCATATTCCATGTTGCCTAAAAAACATATAAAACAATCTATCAGCCTAAAAAAATAGCCTTATGAAAAATATCCTTTTTTTACTAGCCATTTCTCTTACTTTTACGGGATTTTCTCAAAAAAAAGTAGCTTACAAAATTTATAAATCCAACGGCAAAAAAACTTCTTATAAAAAACTTTTAAAAGCCGCCCGTAAAGCCGATATGGTATTTTTCGGGGAAGAACACAACAATCCGGTAGCTCATTGGTTGGAATTGGAACTGACCAAAGATTTATACCAATCAGCCGGCAAAAACCTAATTTTAGGCGCCGAAATGATGGAAACCGATAACCAACAACAAGTAGATGAATATCTCTCCGGTAAAATGGATTATGAAAAATTAAAAAAAGAAGCCCGTTTATGGCCCAATTTTAAAACTGATTACAAAGCATTGATGGATTTTGCCAAAGAACACCATATCCCTTTTATAGCTACTAATATCCCGCGTAGATATGCTTCCAAAGTCTACCACGGAGGTTTTCAAGCTTTGGATACTTTACCGGATGCCGAAAAAAAATGGATAGCCCCCTTACCTATCAAATATGATAAAAATTTGCCCCAATATCAAAAAATGATATCTATGATGAGGGGACACGGAGGTGATAATTTGCCCAAAGCACAAGCCGTAAAAGATGCCACCATGGCCAACAGTATTTTAAAATACTTTAAAAAAGGAAATTTGTTTTTACACTACAACGGAAGCTATCATTCTAATTTTCATGAAGGAATAATATGGTATCTACATCAACAAAATCCTGATTTGAAAATCCTGACGATTGACGTCGAAACCCAAGATAATATCGATAAATTAGACCCGGAACATAAGGCTAAAGCCGACTTTATCATTGTTACGCCCAAAGAATTTCCCCGTTCTTATTAAAATGAATACTCCCGAAAAAAAAATATTGATTTATACCGATGGATCCGCCTTGGGCAATCCGGGCCCGGGAGGATATGGTATTATCATGAAAACATCAGACGGAAAACTTGAAAAAGAATTTTCGCAAGGATACCGTTTGACTACCAATAACCGGATGGAATTATGGGCCATTATCGAAGCCTTAAAAAAAATTAAAAAGAGAAATGTACCCGTTGAAGTATATACAGATTCAAAATACGTAGTGGATGCCTATAATCAAAAATGGCTTAACAAATGGAAAGCCCAGCGTTTTGCCAAAACCAAAAATCCCGATTTGTGGATGGAATTTGACCGGCAAGCCCGTGATTTGGATCTAAAAATTTATTGGGTAAAAGGACATAATAATCACCCCGAAAACGAACGTTGTGATAAATTAGCGGTAAAAGCAGCCAAAGGCAATCATTTATTAATAGATGAAGGCTATGAAAAAGCCCAAGAAAATAATAAAGGATTATTTTGATTGACTAAAATATTGTAAATTTGCAACCTGAAAAAAATATAAATTATGATGGGAAAAACTAAATTGATTTGGAAAAGAGGCATGCAATTTGATGCCATAACCGAAGGTTTGGATGAGCCTTTACACATTGAAGCTGAAGCCAAATTTGGCGGTATCGGATACGGTTACCAACCCAAACCCTTGATGTTGGTGTCTTTGGCCGGATGTACCGGATTGGATGTAGCCGCTTTGATGAAAAAAATGAGAATAGATGAAGATGTCACCGATTTTACCGTAGATGTAGATGCGCACATGACCGAAGAACATCCAAAGTATTACGATAAAGTACACGTTATATATACCTTTAAAGGCAAAAATCTCAATCGTGAAAAATTGACCAAGTGTGTCACCCTTTCTGAAAGCCGTTATTGCGGGGTTTACAAAATGTTTAGAAGCTTTGCCGAAGTGAGCTACGAAATCAATTTTATAGAAGAATAAATCCTTCAATAGTGGATAAATTTCCGCTGAAAGTACAGAGATTTTTTTGGCATAGTTTTCGTAATGTCAGTTATGAAAATTATGCTTACTTTTGCACAAAATTTTGTATTAACCGTTAAAAATTAAAAAGATATGCCAGTAGTAGTAACTGACCAAACATTTGAAGACGTAGTTTTAAAATCCGACAAGCCGGTAATCGTAGATTTCTGGGCTGTATGGTGTGGCCCTTGTAGAATGATTGCTCCCGTGATGGATCAATTGGAAAAAAAATACGGCGATAAAATTGTAGTGGCCAAAGTAGATGTTGACAAAGAACAAAAATATGCCGCTGAGTATGGTGTGAGAAATATCCCTACGGTATTGGTTTTCCAAAATGGCGAAGCTATCGGACGTCAAGTAGGAGTCGCTCCTTTTGAAGTATTTGATAAAGCCATTGGACAACTCGTAGGCGAAAATGCTTAATAAAATTTGTAAAACAAGCCGGAAAACGTCGCAAATTTGCGACGTTTTTCAATTCAAATTATCCTGAATATGCCCATCAATATTTTAGACAATGACGGCAAAAATCTTCCGGTGATGGAGTACTTTACTTCTTTGCAAGGAGAAGGATATCATACCGGATTGGCTTCGTTTTTTTTGCGAATAGGCGGTTGTGATGTAGGCTGTCATTGGTGTGATGTCAAAGAAAGTTGGAATCCCGAACTACATCCTTTACAGCCGGTTGACAATATAATACAAAAAATACCGGCGCATATTTCTACTGTAATCATTACAGGGGGAGAACCCAGTTTGTATAATTTAAACTATCTGACCAAGCAACTCAAACAAGCCGGTAAAAAAATCCATTTGGAAACTTCCGGAACCGGACAGGTCTCAGGTAATTTTGATTGGATATGCCTTTCTCCCAAAAAAAATGAACACCCCAAACCGGAATTTTTTGCAATAGCAGATGAACTTAAAATTATTATTTATAACAAAACCGACTTTCAGTTTGCCGAGCAACAATTGAGCCAATTGTCCGGCCGTACTTGTCAACTGTTTTTACAACCCGAATGGTCTCAAAGAAATCAAATGACCCCCTTAATTATCGATTATATCCAAAAAAATCCCCGTTGGAAATTGTCTATCCAAACCCATAAATACTTGAATATCCCGTAGTAGACGAAAATATCAAGACAAATTGGTAAATATCTTTTTAATAGCTAAAAAAATATTTATATATTAGCAAAATGAAATAATCGAAAACTGATAAACCAGTTGATTGTTGTCAAATAGTTAAAAATGAAAATCTTAACACATTGATTTTCAGTTATTAATAAATAAAAAATCATTTTGTATGGAACCGAAAAAGTCCCCCAGAGCCAATTTGAATAATTACAGTACAACATTTTTGTTGATAGGACTTGTACTGATGTTATTCCTATCTTGGCGATTAATAGAGCTTAAAACATACGAAAAAGCCATTGATATCGATAAGCTTAACTTAAAAGGAGAAGACGAAGAAGAAACTTTGGAAGTAAATGTAGAAGATTTTACGCCACCACCACCACCCAAACAAGTAGCTCCCCCAGAAGAAATCGAAGTAGTGGAAGACGAAGAAGATGTGAAAGAAGATATCGTGGCATCTACTGAAACCGATGACGAAGAAGAAATCGAAGAAGTAGAGGATATCGATACCGAAGAAGTGGAAGAAATCGAAGAAGAAGTAGCTTTTCAATTCATTCAAAATCCTCCTATTTATCCGGGGTGTGAAGGTAAAAAAGGTAAAGCTTTGAAGGATTGTATGAATACCAAAATTAGAAAGTTTGTCGCTAAAACTTTTAATACAGGAATTGCTTCCGACCTAGGTTTATCCGGTGAAAGAGTAAAAATACTTACCCAATTTACCATCGATAAAAACGGAAAAGTAACCAATATTAAAGCTCGTTCTAAATATAAAGATTTAGAAAAAGAAGCCAGAAGGGTAATCTCCCGACTTCCTAAAATGAAACCCGGACAACAACGCAATCGTCCGGTGAAGGTAACCTACACATTGCCTATTATATTTAAGGTAGAAGACGAATAGAAGTTTTATCTAAACATAAATTTTACAAGCGAAGATGTTATAAAGCAATACATCTTCGCTTTTTTTTTTAATTATTCTGTACTTAAACGGTTTTCAATCAATCTATTCACGTATTGTTGAATAAAAGCTTTTAATCTTTTTTCCATGGCTTTTGAATTAACCGGAGGCCGGTTTATCAAATTATGTCGAAGAAGCCGGTCGGTTTTATAATTGTATAGACCCGTGCTTTGGTTATCTCTGAATCGCAATAAATAATCTCCTTGCATATATTCCCAAGTATGGCCGGAATAATTTATCACAAAAGGATTATGATCGGATTCAGGATCGTTGCCAAAACTGACAAAATCTCCCGAATAATTTAAATTTCGCAGCAAATAAGGCATAATGTCCACTTGTTGGGTCAAAGTAGAATCCACTTGGACAGATTTAGGATTTCCCGGTTCATAATAAATAATAGGAATAGCATGACTGCCCACACTGGAATTGTATTCGGGCAAAATACTTTGGTTGCAATGGTCTGCAGTGATGATAAACAAGGTATTTTCAAACCATTTTTTGCGGCTGGCTACTTCAAAAAAATGTTTTAAGGAATAATCCGTATATTCTATAACTTTGTGAATAGGCAAGGGACCGCCTTTGAATTTTCCTTCGTATCCTTTAGGAAGTTTAAACGGATGATGTGAAGACAAAGTAAACAATGATACCATAAAGGGTTTGCGAAATGTGTCTAATTGTTGGATGGTATACTGTAAAAACAAATCATCGGGAATCCCCCAAAAACCGTCAAAATCTGCCTGGTTTCCGTATTGTTTGGCTCCGTAGTAATATCGAAAGCCGGCCAAATTGGCAAAAGCATCAAAACCCATTGAACCGTTGGGAGCTCCGTGAAAAAAAGCGGTGGTATATCCTTTTTTTTGCAATAAATCGGCTATTCCGTTAATCTTATTACCTGCATAGGGTGACAATACATAAGGCTGTACCAATGAAGGAATGGAAGTCAAAACAGACGGCATGGCATCGATAGATTTGCGTCCGTTGGCATAGGCATTACTCATGGTATGACTTCTTTGCATCAAACTGTCTAAAAAGGGTGTATATCCTTTGTAGCCGGGAATATCTCGGTTGAGAAATCCCGTATATTCGCGGGCCAAGCTTTCTACAATGATAATCATTACATTTTTCTTTTGCATTGTCGTATCTGCTTTGTAATGTTTTACAGGTGAATAAATTTTTTCCAGTTCATCATTGTCGAAGTAATGCACCGGTTTAAATGCTTTTTTATCGATGGTGCGTATCAATGTGAAAGGCGTATTCAGTACGATAGCCATTTCCAAAGGCTGGCGGGTATATGCCGCAGCATTATTGATACTGATGGGGCGGGTGGTACGGGTAAAACCTCCACGTATACCTACTACTGAAAAATATAAAGCAACTAATAATATGAACAAACCGGCAAGCAGATTTTTGAAACAAAATTTTTCCGTCCATTCCGGTTCTTTAAAATGAAGATACCATTTGTACAGTAACCATATTAAAAGAAAAAATAGAAGAAATCCCCACCAAAAATCCCGGAAAAACTGTAAAAACAGCTTACCTATGTTCGATTCTCCCGTAAACATAAATATTTCAACAGTTGAACGTTTTAAAATATAGTTGAAGTAAAAAATATCTATCAGATTAAAAGCGAAACCTACAGCATTGGTGCCTATAAATAAATAAAGCAGTAATTTGCGGTACCATTGGTAGCGGATAAGCGGAAGAGGTAATAAATACAGAAGGATGTACAAAATATTGAGATACAAAACAGCCGTGAGGTCAAAACGCAAACCTCCTTTCATCATCTGTAAGTAACTTGAAAAATTTACTTCTTGAAAATAATGCCGGTTGTAGATAAAAAAGATTAAACGCATCACCTGATACAGCAAAAAAAGAATGCTGAATCGTTTTAACAACAAGATTAATTTTTGTACGTAATATTTCATTTTTTTTATATTACCACCCAAGTCACCTAAGAATTTCTTTGAAGTTTACACCTAAGAGAAATACAACGGTGTTTTATTGTATAAAAGGTAAAATTTCAGCCGGCACCAATGAAGAAACATCTCCGCCGTTGCGGTAAATATCCCTTACAATGCTACTGCTGATATACGAAGTATCAGGACCGGTAAGCAAAAAAATGGTTTCTACATCTCCCAGTTTCCGGTTGGTTTGCGCAATTGCTTTTTCAAATTCAAAATCCGCCGGATTACGTAAACCACGCAGGATAAATTTCAAGTCATTTTTATGACAAAAATCTACAGTTAAGCCGGTATAATCCGTTACTTTGACTTTGGGTTCATTTTTATACACGGCACGTATCATCTGCTTGCGCTTTTCTACATCAAACATATATTTTTTATCCACATTAATACCGATGGCAATGATTAATTCATCAAATAAAGGCAAAGCGCGGTTGATAATATCTGTATGACCTATGGTAATCGGATCAAAAGAACCGGGAAAAACAGCTGTTCTCATAATTGATTATTTTTTTACTTGGTAAAAGTAATAAAATTATAGAACAGCTGTCAATAAAACTAAAATTTAATATTCAATCCCGCCAAGAAATTGATTCCTGCTTGCGGATAATAATAAGGTGTATCACCCCACATATAACCGTTGGAAGCGTACTTGCGGTCAAATATATTGTTGAGTTTGAAGCTGAGCTCCATATTTTTAAAGCTTTTTCCCGTTAAACGATAAGTAGTTAAGAAATTAGCTGTCCAATAAGCTTCCAATTCAGATTGAGGGATATTGCGGTTATCCATATATTGCTTGCCGACATATTTGCCGGTAAAATCCAATTTCAGATTTTTTATGGGTTTCCAACGCAAAACACCTGCACCTACAACAGCCGGAGAATAACTGATATGGGTATTGCCATAATTAATCACTTGTCCGTTTTCTTCGGTTTTGTAATCGATATTGCGGTTATCGCTTAAAGTCAGATTAGCAGAAGCCTCCCATTTTTTTGAAAAATGGTAAGCTACTTGGGTTTCGATACCTGTACGATAACTTTCACCGGTGTTTTCACGGATAGGATTACCTACATTATCGATTTTTCCGGTGAGTACCAATTGGTCTTTATAGAACATTCCGTATAGATTGACTTCAGAGCGCATTTTTTCATTTTGGTATTTCCAGCCCATTTCAGCATCGTTAAGCGTTTCGGGTTTGGGCATTTGGGGTGCGTTGTTTACATAATCATCTCTGTTGGGCTCACGGTGGGTTTGTGCCAAAGATACATAGAATTGATGTTGATACCCGGGTTTATAATACAAACCGATTTTGGGATTGATAAAAAATAAGTTGTCGGAGGTTTTAAAAGGATATTGCCAATCTAAAGTACCGTTGATACCATAATCGATTTTTCGGAATTGAATATCTGTAAACAAACTCAAATCGTCGGTGATTTGATATAATGATTTAGCAAATCCACTAGTGGTTTTCTTGATACCTTTGTTGTAATAATACTCTTTGTCATAATTGACATCAAGGGCTTTGTCGGTCCAGATTACTCTACCGAAATGTCTTCCGTCATATTCATTCTTTGCCAAACCAATAATTATTTTATGTCCATCTGTTTTGTATTGTACACTTGCGACTACTCCGTAAAAATCATTATCGAGCCATTTGCGACGGATTAAATCTGTTGAAGCGATATGTTCTCCGTTTAATTCATATTCGGCAAAACCGTAAGCTGAAAATTCTTCATCTTGTTTATATTGTTCATAGTAACCGCGTCCATAGGTATAATGAGCGGTTAAATTGAAATAGAGATTTTCTCCTAACAAGCGCTTGTAATGCAATTGGTAATGGTCTTGTTTGTAATTATCTATTTGGTTGTCATAAAAATCTACTACATTCCAATTTTCGTCATAAATAGCACCGGCATAATTAAAAGTAGGATTCGTTTCAAAAGTTGCTTTATCAACTCCGTACCAAGCTTGGTAAGTGACTTCACTACCACCGAATATTATAGCTTTGAGTGTATTTTTTTCGTCTTTGTAGGTTCCCGATACATAAAAAGATTTAAGGTCTGATGAAGCCCGGTCGATATATCCGTCTGAAAGTATTTTTGAATATCTTCCGGTAAATTCAAAATGCTTATTGAGCAATCCGGTACTTCCTTTTACACTGTATTTTTGGGTATTAAAGCTCCCTATAGCTGTTTGTACTTGTGCATAGGCATCTTTTGAAATCCGGTCGGTTTCCAAGTTAATACTGGCTCCAAAGGCTCCGGTTCCAAATCCTGAAGTACCTACCCCTCGTTGAATTTGTAAGCTTTGTGTATTTCCGGCAAAGTCCGGTATGTCTACCCAATATACGCTATGTGATTCGGGATCATTTAAAGGAACTCCGTTTAAAGTTACATTGATTTGTTGCGGACTGATTCCACGGATACGAATACCGGTATATCCTACACCGGCACCGGCATCGGAAGTTACGACTACCGATGGGGTCATTTCAATCAGATAAGGTACATCTTGTCCCAAGTTTTGTTCTTGAAGTGTTTTTTGGGATATATTGGTTTGGGTAACCGGCATATCATTTGTAGCTTTAACAGCTTGTACGATAACAGCATCCAGTTTTTCGGCTTTGGGGTTCAAATTGATGCGTATAAAACTGTCTTTTTGAAGTTTTACCGGAAGAATAACGGTTTCAAAACCGGTATACGAAATTTTTAAATGATAGTTACCGGTAGGCAGTTTAAGACTGAAAAAGCCTTCAAAATCACTGGTGGTTTTTTGTTGGTTTTCTTCAATTTCTATTACGGCTCCCGGTAGAGCAATTTGATTTTCTCCGGTAATCATTCCGGATAGTTTAAAGTCTTGTGCATGGATGTTAAAACCCAGCCATAAGAATAGGATAAATAGTTTTTTCATTTGAGAATGTTTTTTATAATTATTAATCATAAAAAACAAGGGAAAGTCAGATATCATTAGCTTCCTTAACAGCATTACCTGTTCAGGTTCTAAGGGTATGATCTCAGCTCTTTATTTTGAGCACCCCTGTTTTTCATCGGCAAAGATACGATAATTTTTGGTTAATAAACTTATTTTATCAATTTCCAAATGTATATTTAATGGTGAGTCCACCTCGAATATTGGTAAACGGATAAGAAGTGGATATCGCATATTCGGAATAAGAATGATTATAAAATAATATAGCCGATAAAGCTTTGGTTAAAGCATAGTCTGCCGAAAACTTTAAGTTGTACATGGTTTGTCCGGCGGTAATTTGATTGTTGTTATCCGATAAACTTCTCAATATGGTAATATTATGTCTTAATGAAGCATCGAGTTTTAAAATCAAGTCGCTGTTAAATTCAATACGTCTGCCTGATATGTGAATAGGCAAAGTAATGTCTTTTAAACGGTATCCCAAGCCTAGGGTATATTCGTTTCCGGCTACTTCCGACAGGGTAAAATTGTTTAAGTTTAAGGAAATACTTCTGTCTTTTTTTAGGCCTACATCTACTTTTAAAGAATTATTCATTTCCATATTCACTTTAATCAAAGGATTGAAAGCTTCCGTAAGGGTAATGTTATCCATCACGTAGGATGAATAGTAATTGCCTGATGCATCACGAGCATTCGGGTCTTCATAAGTTTGAAGATTATTGGTAAATTGGTTTACCGTATAATCGGAACGATAGCTGTGTTCAATGCTTAAATTTTTAAACATTTTTTTAAACCATTTGATTTTGGTTAATCCTGACAATTTTACCCGCCAATTGGGAATAGGAAATTTATTGAAAGGTGCCAATCCGGCATGCTGGGGATTGCTATCCATATATCCTGACAAGAAAGAATAGAATACCACTTCACTTTGTAGCGGGCCGTAACCATCCGGATAACCGCTGGTGGGTACAGGCACACCGCGTTCGGCTGCCAAACGCCGTGCAATGGTCAAACGATTGTCCAACATCCGGTTGAATGCCGGACTATTATCTTGTGTTACATCTTCAAAAGCTGTATTGAGCAAAATGGTAGATACGCTGTAATTTCCCATGGTAGTAGGTACCATAGCATGGTAACGGTTGCCTACGGCATTGAATTGTTCATTGAGGTTTTCCATATAGGATTGTTGTCCTTTAAAAGTAATGGAAAGCATTTTAACAGGTTTGATGGTTCCCTGATAAGAAATTTCTTCCGAATAAGTTTCCATATAAGGTTGATTAAAATCCGGATACTGGGATAACCATCCGCGTTTGGCGGCTTCATATCTTATTTCGTCATCGTTCCAACCCAAAGAAAAAGGAAGAGAAGGATGCGTTGTTCCTAAGAAACCAACCGATTCTAAATATCCGGGCAACATTTGTCCGTGATTTTGACGGTAATTAATTTTTAAACTTTGGAAGCCGGTTAAAACACCGATTAAATTACCGATAATTTTGGTTCCGGTATTGGCTTTTGCTACTTCTGTTGTAGTTTTTTTCTTGCCCCGAAGCGTATTTTTCTTTTGATTTTTTTCTTTTGATTTCTCTTTTTCAGGATTTTTTTTGTCAGCCTTATCTTTTTTCTTGTTTTTCTTTTTCTTACTTTTTTTCTTACGGGGTTTTCCTTTGCCCAACATTCGTTTTTGAAAAGCGGTAATTCCTAATTCTCTGTACAATTTTTTCATGTCCAAATTCACGTTTAACTGGTGTGAATTGGAGTTTTGAATAGTATTTCCCAAATCAAAACCGTCGATATCAGCCATAGCTTCCGAACGTTTTTGCCATTGGAATGTCCCATTGTATACATAAGTAGCATTGATAAAATTCACCAAAGGTAATTTTTTCAAAGGCAAGTTATACGATACATTGATATCTTGGTTATGGGTTAAGGGTTCTCCTATATTGAAATAATCCGTCCAGATTGTATTGTTATAATCTGTGGAGCCATCGGGCAACAGATAATTTTTCACGCCTCTGTTGTGTGTAATTCCAAAAGAAGTTTGAATAGATTTGGTAGGATTATAATTGACCCGATAACCCCAGTCAAAATTGTAATCCCGGTTTTGAAGCGGTGGGATTTTTAAGCCGTAATCTTCGATTTCGCGGAAATTCAAATTATTAAATCTTCTGTTGATATTACTGGTAACTGTAATATTTGAAGGCATGATATTAAAATTGAAATCCTTGATAAAACGCAATTTTTTGGATTTGAGTTTTTTGGATTTTTTAAAGGGCTCAAAGGCTAGTTCTTTAAAGTTGTATGAGTAATTTACTCCCAAGCGTGTGGTTTCGTCTTTGTTTCCTTCTACTTCGTAATCGGAATGAAATATTTCGTTGTAAGCAAAATCAAAGGTAAAATTTTCAATATCGTAAATGTGGTGTTTATTTCCCTTTTGATTTTTTTGTCCGGCATTTTTTACAGATTTTTTCTTTTGTTTTTGGTTTACCTGTTGGGTTTGATTTTGTTTTTGGCTATACCCTTTTTTTACTCCGGCCAAGGTTATTCCCCGGTGGCGGGTATAGGCTTGAGCTACGTTCCTTATGGAGTCGCGTTGTGCAGCTTGTGCTACTTTTACTCGGTCTTCTACGGTAATATCACGCCAAATCGGATCGTATTTAGGAGTGATAAACTCTTCCGAAATCGTATAGGTAACCGGTATTTGTACATTCCATTCTTTGGGAAGTAATCTTCCTAAATTTACATTTGAATTGAAGTTGTAATGCTTGGTATCTTCTAAATTTCTTTGAAGAGGGCCTTCTTCCAAAGCGCCGAATCCTTCGGTAGCAATACCTCCGGTGAGTGAAATAGTGGCAAAGTCGGCCAAATTGGCATCAATAGTAGCATTGGATGCCCAACCACCTTTGTTTTTCATATCGGACATACGCAATTCGTTAAACCAATATTCACCGCAAACTTTGTGACCGGTAATATTTCGAACTCCTACCATAATTACTTTTACATCGCCGAAATTCGGATTTCCTTTGATACCTATTTGTAATTGGTTGGGTTTACCGGCTGCTTCGGGATCCAAATCACTTTCGTTGTAGAAAACCGCTTCGGTGCCTGTCCCTATGCTGTGATTGCTGATCATTTCCAGTTTGATTTTATTGAGCAATTCCAGTTTTAAATCGATACGGTTTTCTAACGGCCAAATCAGTTCGGGATCGGCGGTGCCGAAGGGAGTAACTTTAAGCGGAATACGTATTTCGTAGTAATTGTCCGAAAGGTCGGTTCCGAATCGTAAAAAACCTTCTACTTCGTCATCTTGCAAGGGGGTTTGTCCTTCAATAGCTTCGGCGTGGATAAACATTTCCAGATTTTTGAATTGACGCATATCCACGGCGTTGTATTTGTATACTCCACGACCATCTTTTAGTTCCAAGTCACAAACTTTTACCGATAGAGCCTGTTCATTTTGACGGATTTGGGAGTTTTGTTGGTAGATTTCTTCGCGTTTAATTCCCGGAGGCAAAACATATGGGATAGGTTGACGAGTTCCGTTATCTTGTATACTGACGGCGGATGTTTCAACAAAGGTTCCGTCATCATCCGGATTGGGGTCATTGGGATCCAAAGTCAATTGGTATTTTTTCCAGTCTCCTCTTACTAAATTTAAGGCGGCAAAACGCAAGGTTACACGGTCATCGGTAAAGCCGTTGAGATACATTCGCATAAATTTGATCGAGCGAAAATCGGAAATATTTCCTACGATATTGGTATATTCATGTATCGGGATTTTGTATTGAATCCAGCGTGAGGTTTGGCTGTTTCCGTTAGGTAAAGTTACTGTACTTTCTTTGATATCGGCCACAAAAGGATCGTTGACAGTGATATTCGGTTTGATATCGATAGCATATTCATAGTAACTATTAATGGTATTCATCGATTGGTCACGATCGATATCTTCTACATCCGGAAAAGTATTATTTCCGGTAGCTCCATTGTTATAGTTGCTATTGTTGTAATTATTATTGTTATTGTTATTTCCGGTGTTATAATTGGCCACATCAATGGGAGTGTTTCCTTCGGTTCCGTTAAAGTTTTTATAGCGTTCAACAATTCCCCCCGACACATCCATATAATTGGCATAATCATCGGCAGCAGGGTCATCGTTGAATTGATTTTGCAAGTTGGCCGGTAAGCCGTTTAAGTAATTACTGAAAAAAGTGGCTTCCCGGTCATCGGGCAAGCCGTCGAGTCCCACGTCTTGATTGGGACGTTCATCGGCATCGTTGGAAAAAGCATATACGATGGATTGGTGGGTAGGCACACGAGCCAAATTGGTCATTACCGTATAATCGTCAGAACCGTTGCCGGGCAAGCCGTTTTCGTATTGTTTACGGCCGTCGTATAAAATATCTTCTGACATATATCCCAAGTCGATATAGAGTTTTCCTCCGGAGGGAGGGTTGGGATTGTTGAAGTAAGGATCCATTACCCAAATATCGATATATTCTACATTGGCTTGTTCAAAATCATTGGTTTGCAAATAACGCATGATTCCTCCCCATCGTTGTTCGGGGAATAAAAGTTGTCCGGTATTGGGATCTAATTGAGTATCAAAGTTATAAGGACCTCTTTCTTTGGGATAGAAAGTAAGGTTCAAAGGATTAACCGTTGTAGGGTATCCGGCGGGAACATCTTGGTCAAAAATTTCGGAGATGCTGATTTGACGGGTTTCTTCTTTGGAAATATCTTCTTGTGTAATATCAGAAGGCGCGTTATCTTGATAAAAAACAGGATCGATAATATACCATGATAATTTAGCGCGGTTTTTACCGGATTCCAAATTATCCAGCAATTGTGATTCGGGGAAACGAGCCGGCACGGATGACAAGTGCCAAGCGTATTGCGAACGTAAGTCTATAAACATTTGTGAAGATTCAAAATCTTCGATGTATGTAGTGCTACGTCCGTTAACATCCGATACATCTGCCAATCCCGGGAAAAGATATGCTGCTTCGGCTTTGATAGAAAAATTACTTTCGGCATCTGATTTTACATTGGGTAAACGGTTGACCAAACGGGTTAAAAAAGGCGCTTCGGTTGAAAACTGTCCGTTTACTCCGAGCAATTTATTGTTTAGAGGTTCAAAACCGTAATTAGCTTTCCAACTCAAAGGCTTTTCTTTGAAGGACATATAGGTAGCTCCTAAAATAAAGTTATCGTTAAAACGGTGTTCGATATCCAAACCGGTAAAGACTTTGGTGGTTTGTTGAAATACCGAATTTTGTTCAACGGAAACCTGTACGGGGATATTGGCTTGTGAAATAGACGGATTGATAATATTTACCCGTCCCATTTGGTAGTTTACCACATAGTCTATACCTTCAACTAATGTTCTTCCGCCTGCCGTAACGGTTACCGATCCACGGGGAATATTAAATCCGCCGATGGGGATTCCTTCTCCTCCTGCGGTTTTATATTGTCCTTTTAAAATAAATTTGTTTTTTTGGGTAAACTGGTCGGCTTGGGTTTTAGACATTATGTAGAGTTCTTTATAAACATAATGTTTTTGATTTTCATTCCAAGTATTGACATCCTCATAATTTTCGGAGGCGGACAAACGGAGTTTTTCAAAGAGATATTTACCGAAAGGTTGGGTGGAAGTAAAGATTACCCGTCCTTCGCGTGCATCGATGGTTATGCCCGGTACAAAGTCGAAAAATCCGTCACCTTTGGGTTGCGGATCACCTTGTGCTGTCAGGCGGTCCATATTGAAAACATTGAGCAGTATCCGTTCGTTTACATCCGGAGGTAAACTCACGCCATTGATAGGTTTGATATAGTTGAAAGGAGTTGGGTTGGCATATAAAATATTGAGCCTAAAATCATTGGGATCGATATCGTAGGCATTTAGTGCATAGATGTTTTTCATCATCAAATTCCAAGTAGGTTCATCGGTGCTTACCATATTGCTTTTGAGCAGTTTGACAATCAAAGTTTGCGGATAAACAATACCGTTATCCGAGAATTCACCTACGCGGTATATTTTTCCGTTGATGGTATATTCAAAAGCCACGGCCAGTACTTCGTCGGCATTGAGCTTTTGTTTTAAAGTGATATAACCTAATTTGGGGTGTAGTACATACTGGGTAGAATCGAGTTTAACGGTATTTTCCAGTGACACATAATCGGTTCCGTTTACCGGAGTAATTCCCGTAAAACCTTGCGACACGCTGAATATATCTCTGATTCCCGGATTGAGGGCACCTCCGGCTCCGATAAGTGCCGGATCCAATTTGTTCACATTGTTATCGGGAGGTGAGGAAGGATTGATTACAAAACCGGGAGGAACGGCGTCTAAACCCAGGATTTGATTTTCACCCAAATCTTGCAGTGCTACAATATTACGAATATTTTCAGTTTGTGTACTCCGGTTGGTTTTCCATACTTCAATGCGGGTAATCATGGCCGTACTGTTGATAAACGGGTAATTTTTCAGGGCTTCGTCATAATGTTCGGCAAAATATTGGGCCAAGAAAAAATGTTTGTTTTCATCATATTGCAGGATGGGTTGCTCAAATTTTTCCACCACTTTGTCTCCTTGGGCTTGGATACTGCGCATACCCGATTTTTGTTCGGCTACTACGGTGGTAATATAGGTTTTTCCGAAGCGGAGTTCGGTTTTGAGTCCGAATAAGCTCTGTACCCCTTGGATCAAGGCATTATGGGTTTTCATACTGACATTTCCCAATTCTACGTTTTGTAAAATATCGTCTTCGGTAGGGGTATAATTCAGTTTGATTTGGTTGTTAAAATTAAAGGTGCTGTGGGTGTCGTAGTTTAAATCCAAATTAAGTCGGGTTCCTACTTTTCCTTTGAGTCCTACACTAATTTTTTCATTGAAATCCAATGAAAGTTTAGAACGGTTATTTACCGGTATAGAAGGATTTTCGCGTTTGGTATACCGGGCTCCCAAATCGATACTGAAATTACCTTTGGGTTGTATATCGATGGTATTGCTTCCGAATACACTTTCAAAAAATTTAGAATTTACATAATAAATGGGCAACAAGTTTTTTTGGAGTTTTTTGGCATCATCATCTTTTCCGGCAATGGCTTTGTTTCTGTCTTTAAAATTTTTATTCATTTTTTCGTGTAACACCTTGTTGTAGTATTCTTCAGGGGTTAATACCCAGGGATAAGCCAAGTTATAATTTCCTACTTTTTGATTTAAATAGAATAAATTGGTTTTTGGGTCATAGGTGTATAAGCTTTGAATACTTGGCGGATCGGGCAGTTGCAAAGCTTGTGTATTCATTCTGGCACGAATAGTATCGGTAGCAGAAGCCGGAGGGTTATCTTGAGCATTGATTTTCAAACCGGACATAATCAGGCTGAAAACAAATGTTAATTTTATAAAAAATGAAAGCTTTTTCATTTAAAATTCTTTTAAGTAAGTATTAAAAACGTTTTAATGCTAATTTTATTGTTTTTTCAAGACTAATTTCCGGATTTTCACGAAGAATTTCATCAATCACTTTTTCCGAGGGCTTTTTGGGGAAGCCCAATGCTTCGAGTGCCGACAAGGCTTCTTCTTTGACCGGGGAGCTGACGCTACGGCTTTGATCCGGACTTATATCATAGGTTTTCAATATTTTATCTTTTAATTCGATAATGGCTCTTTGGGCGGTTTTGGATCCAATTCCTTTGATGGCTTTCAAGGCGGCTACATCTTCGTTGGCAATGACTTGTTGTACGTCTTTTGACGTCAAGGAAGATAAAATCAGCATGGCTGTATTGGCTCCGATACCCGAAACGGAAATCAATAATTTGAAAATTTCACGTTCTAACGAATCAAAAAATCCGTACAATAAATGTGCGTCATCACGAATAACAGGCTCGGTGTACAACAAAACCGGCTTATCCGGATGGATTTGTCCATAAGTATTAAGTGAAATGAAAATATGATAACCTATGCCGTTATTATCAATAATTACATAAGTAGGCGTAATGTCGAATACCTTTCCCTTGACAAATGAAATCATAAAAAATTATTTTTGTCAAAGATACATTATTTTTTGAAGTGTTAATTTACGAGGTATTATTTGTTAAACCGATGTTTTTCTTTGGCAAATTCTATAAAAATTCAAATATCAAGCTATATAAATAAGCTTTTTTAACCGGATTCTTCCGGTTTGGAATCGATTTTGTCATAAAAAAATTCTATCAAATAGCCTGTTATCGAGCCGATAAATTTATTATCTTGCAACAACAATATAAACCACTTATGAAATACAATTATAAAAAAACAGATATTTCCTATCGTAGCCGGGGTGAAGGACGGCCTGTAATATTGGTGCACGGCTTTTTGGAAAACCAAAAAATGTGGGATGTGGTAGTAGATGAAATCAAAGATACCCATCAAGTATACACTATTGATTTATTAGGTCATGGTGACAGTGACGGTTTATGCGATGTGCATACCATGGAACAACAAGCTACGGTAATCAAAGATTTGATGGACCGCCAAAAAATATTGAAAGCCACGATTATTGGACACAGTATGGGCGGATATATCAGTTTGGCCTTTGCCGAATTGTTTCCGGAAAAGGTAGCCGGATTGGGCTTGCTCAATTCTCATCCTTTTGCCGATAACTACGAAAAACAAGAAGCACGTGAAAGAGCTATCAAAACGGTCAAAAGAAATTATGAAGCCTATGTCAAAGCGGCCATTCCCAGTTTTTTTGCTCCTGATAATCGTGAAAAATATAAAAAAGAAATAGAAAAATTGGTAAACGAAGCCTTAAAAATGACGCCTGAGAATATTATAGCCGCTCTCAAAGGGATGAAAACCAGAAAAGACCGTTCAGCGATGTTTTGTAGCCGGCAACATTATCCCAAATTGTGGATTATCGGAAAAAAAGACCCGCTTATCGAATTGGATAAAATACGCGGACTCGCCGAAAACTGTAAAGGAACCGATTATATCGAACTGGGTGACGGACATATGACCTACATCGAAAACAAAGAAGAAATGCCTTCGGTCATCAAACGTTTTTTGCAACGTAATGATTTATAATATAAGTAGATGCAAATAATCTCAGATATTATAAGTAGAAGCTTTAGGTTTTTTACATGTTCACTACAACTCATTTAAGTGATATCCCTTTTAATTTGTAACTTTGTAAAAAATTCAACTATGAATCTATTGTTGATAGAAACGGAAAAAGACTTGGGGTACCAAATCGGGTATTGGGTAACGGCATTTTTACCGGTTTTACTGGGCTTTGGTATCACCATGCTGTTGATATGGTATTTTACCAAAACCTATAAAGGCAAAGACGACGAATTTGATAATGAATTTACAGATGAAAACGATTAATTATGGGAAAAATCAGATTGACCAAAATATTTCATTTTGATACCGGACATGCACTTGCCGGTTACGACGGCAAATGCCGTAATGTACACGGACACAGCTATACTTTAGAAGTAACCGTGATTGGTACGCCTATTGAAGATATGAATCACGTCAAATTCGGTATGGTCATCGACTTTGGTGACTTAAAAGAAATTGTCAAAACCCATGTTATTGATGACTATGACCATGCTTTGGTGCTCAATAAAAATACCCATTACAAAGAAATAGGCGAATTTTTGGAAAAAGGCGGACATCATATTTTAATGGTCGATTTTCAACCCACTGGTGAAATGATGATACAAGATATGGCTCAACGCATCATGAAACATTTGCCCAAAAATATTCAATTGCATCATTTAAGACTTTATGAAACCGGCACTTCTTATGCCGAATGGTTTGCCGATGATCAAAAATAATTACATAGAAACTACAGAAAATAAAAAAGTATATTTCGTTTCCGACCATCATTTTGGTTTGGATATGGATATACCGAGTATAGAGCGTGAAAAAAAATTTGTTCAATGGTTAGAGGGTATCCGCCCTGATGCACAAGCTTTGTTTATTTTGGGTGATATGTTTGATTTTTGGTATGAATATAAGCATGCCGTCCCCAAAGGTTTTGTACGGGTATTGGGAAAACTGGCCGAACTAAGCGATGCAGGAATTCCCATATATTTTTTTGTAGGAAATCACGATATGTGGATGCTGGATTATTTGGAAAAAGAATTAAATATAAGTGTGTTTTTTGATCCGGAAATTTTTGTGATTAACGGACAAAAATTATTGATAGGTCACGGTGACGGTTTGGGCCCAAGTGACAAAAATTTCAAACGACTAAAAAAACTATTTCGCAACAAAATTGCCCAATGGGCATTCCGTTGGTTGCACCCCGATTTAGGTTTAAAACTAGCCCGTTATCTCTCACAACGCAATAAACTTATCAGTGGTAATTATGATACTACTTTCAAAGGCAAAACAAAAGAGTGGTTATACCTATATTCTTTACAATATTTAAAAAAACAACCCGATATTGATTATTTTGTTTTCGGGCATCGGCATTTACCCTTGGAGATGTCTTTAAATGACACTTCCGTTTACTACAATACCGGTGACTGGTTGACGCATTTTTCACATATTGAATTTGATGGCGATAAAATGCATTTAATTACCTCTGCCGATTAAATTAGTTTTTTTATAACATATTACTACATTTGTTGTATATTTCATGTCAACGCACAGCCAATCCTCCTTTTTGCGACGTAACTCCACTCTGTCGATTCAAAAAAATAAGTCTTTCCTTGTATTTTAATTAGAATCATTCTAAATTTGTAAAAGATTTTAAAAGTTTTTTACAGATGAAAATAGCAGTAGCCACTAATGACCGGAAAACTATAGCCCGTCGAACCGGGCGAGCCAAAGAGTTTGCCTTTTATGAAATTGACGATCAAGGGAAAATTATCCGTGTTTATTATGAAGAAAACCGGCATAAACACGATGATGAAGAAGAACATCATCACGTGCCTAATCATCGACAAGTAGCCGGTTACGGACAGGGTTTGGGACGCGGTAGAGGACAAGGTAGAGGTTTAGGGCGAGGTCATGGCAGACATTACCACGAAGACGAACATCACCATCATCACCACGGCGAACACCATCACAATGAAGTGATTGAACAACTACAAGATGTAGATATGTTTTTGGTGCGGGCCGTAGGTAAGTATTTACGTCAAGATTTAATCGATGGAAACATACCTTTTCAGCGAGTAAATGGAGAAAATTTGGATGAAATTATTCAAAATTATTTGAATTCCTTATAAATTGAGTCTTTAAAATACAAATTTGTATCTTATGTAAAAAAAAACGTATCTTTGTTGATAGAAATTTTTCAATTGAAGAAAATATATAGCATAGTATTGATTATGGCATTTTTTGCCGTTATAATTCAACCGGTTATTCCGTTTGTACAATATTACTATGCTCTACAAGAAAAATCATTTAGTTTACAGCCGGAGGATTGTTCTTGTGCTTGTGAGCAAGAGCAAACGGCCAAAATGGCATCTAACGGAGATGCTTATCTCAAAGCTTTGTTAAAAAGGGTTTGTAATGATAAGAAAAAAGAAAATCCTCAAATTCCGGTAGTTAATATTCCTGTTTTTGTTAAGACTTTATATTCAAACCGGGTGCCGGTTTACACTTGTCCCGGTGATAATTATAACGAAATTTCAGATTTCATTATTTTACCTCCTTTGAGTTCTTATAACCAAGAACTTTTCAGACCTCCTCAACTTTCCTAAGCTTACTACCTTATTTTTAGCTTAGGGGATTTGTAGTAATACTGCAAATCAGGTTTAAGGTGTCATTAATTTTTAATTGATAATCCATATGCTATGCATATCGGAAAAAGTCTTATATGTAATAAATAGCTTTTAATTCAAACGATTTGTTCTCATAATACATATACATACTACTGATAGCTGTTATTACAAGTCCCCTTTTATTCAACTCTATTCATTTTATGAAGCTCATTTGTTTCGGTAATTAGTGAAATTCATGGAAGATTCTTTTATTTTAACACAGAATTTTCATTAGATACATTATCGAATCGAATTGACATAACATACCTATAATAAAAACAAAAAAACGATGAAAAATTTTATTATCGCTTTAATTCTTGTTATCACCGGCGTTGTATCGGCACAAGAAATACAAGTAAAAGCAATAGTTTATGATGCTTCTACACACGAGCCGGTGGTAGGAGCCGGTATTGAAGTAGAAAATTCAGAAGTTAAAGCTCTGACGGATATCGATGGTAAATTCAGCCTTGTTGTTCCGGCAGGTTCATTATTGCTTATTAAACATATCAATTATAAAGATGTAAAAGTTAAAGCGCAGTCTCAACTTAATATTGCTTTAACGCGAAAAAGTATTTCTTTGGATGAAGTAGTCATTAAAGCAAACCCCTTAGAAGACATTACCCATTCTATTGTAGTAATGGACGATATAAAAAAAGGAAGTCAACCGCGTAATGTAGCCGATTTATTTCAAGACATTCCCGGTTTCAGTATTCAAAAAAGAAGTGCCAGTGCCATGGAGCCTTCCTTGCGTTCGTTTAAGTACGAAGAAATGAATATCAAATATGACGGAGGCAATAAAATGGTCAATGCTTGTCCCAACCGGATGGATCCAATTACAGCACATGTTATTCCGGAATCAGTTAGCAAAATAGAAGTGGTAAAAGGTCCCTACACAGTGCGTTTCGGACAAACTTTCGGTGGAATTGTCAATATGATAACCCGCCCGCCCACCCCTGATAAATACGGATTTCACGGAAATTTACAATCCGGATATGAAACCAATGGGGATAATATAGTACTTCGGGCAGATATGTTATATGCCACTAAAAAATTTGATATTAATATGGATGGAGAAC
>Ga0256843_1000195_pt1 | contig 53565 bp, 55 predicted proteins | sample AlvinellametaG_FD_191572 | JGI IMG/M metagenome (GOLD analysis project Ga0256843, IMG submission 191572) | Pompeii worm associated microbial communities from hydrothermal vent at the East Pacific Rise, Pacific Ocean - Alvinella | ecosystem: Host-associated > Annelida > Integument > Unclassified ...
GTTGTTTCACTTGGGTGAGGGTATTTGCTGTAGGCGTATTCTATGGTTTCTTTGGTGGTTTCATCAAGGATATACACACCACTTTTTTTGATAAAACGAAAGTCACTCATACTTCCATCTGGATGGAGTTTGAACTCTATCACATTGGTTGCGTTTACATTGATATCTCGTGGGAGATTGACCCTTGCAACACGGTTAAGGACCTGTTGGGTGATACGACGCATGATCTCTTGGTTATCCAAGATGTACTTTTGTTGTCCAGGAGAGAGTTTTCCAAACTCTGCTCCGTAAAGCTCTTTGATGTTTTGGAGTATCCCGCTTGAGGCTGTTTTTGTTTTTTGTTTTTGCTCAGGCTCTTCTGCTGAGTGGTCTTGGCTAAGAAGAGAGTAGAGTGGGTTGGTTGATTTTTTCGGTGTTTCTTTTTTGGTGATGTTATGCTCTTTTGTTTTTTCCTGTGTAAGAGGGATAAAGGGTTTATTGTTCTTTGGTGGGAGTTTTTGTACTTTTTTGGGTGGTTTTATATCTTGTTTTTTTACCTTTTTAGTTTGTTTAGGTTTGTTGAGCTTTGGTGTGATCTTTTTCTTTTTCGGATTGTATTTTGGTAGTGGTTTTTGAACGATCTTTTTGAGTTGTCCCCCTTTAGGAAGTGGCGGTGCTATAGGGGTTGGTTTTGGTTTTTGTTTGATCTGCCCTGTTGTTTTTTTCTTTTTTGGTTTGATCTTTTTATAATCTTTGAGTGATATTTTGACCTTTTTTTCTTTGTTGATTTGTTTTGGAAGCTCTGTAGTTGTTTTACTCAGTAGGAGGATCAAAAGTAAAAAAATAACTATATGGACAAGAAGTGCAACAAAAAAGGCAAAAGAGCTTCTATTCATATGTTCCTACTAAGTTTTTGAAAAATTATAACAGAGATACATTAACTCATTGTTATGTTTTAAGAAGTTCTTGGAGATTTTCCCTTAGTATAGATTGTTAGGGTTCTTTTGATATAATTTCTTTAAAAGATTATAAGGTTTATAGATGCAAAAAACTCATTCATTAGAAGATTTTCAAAAAGCAAAAGAACTGATCCCAGGAGGAGTGAACTCTCCTGTTCGTGCATTTAGTAGTGTTGGTGGAACACCTGTGTTTATCAAAGAGGGTAAAGGGGCATACTTGATCGATGTCGATGGAAACAAGTATGTGGACTATGTACAAAGTTGGGGGCCGCTTATCTTTGGTCATAGAGATGAAAAGATCGAAGAAGCAGTTATCGATGCGGTAAAACATGGACTGAGTTTTGGAGCTCCAACTGAAGCAGAAACAGAACTTGCCGAAAAAGTGGTTGAGTTGTTTGAGAGTGTTGAAAAGGTGCGTTTTGTTAGCAGTGGTACTGAAGCGGTGATGAGTGCGATCCGTTTGGCTCGTGGTTATACGGGACGTGATGATATCATCAAGTTTGAAGGATGCTACCACGGGCATAGTGATTCGCTTTTAGTAAGTGCTGGAAGTGGTGCGGCAACATTTGGAACACCAAGCTCACCGGGAGTTCCTGCGGACTTTACAAAACACACACTCTTAGCAAAGTATAACGATATCGAGAGTGTGAAGAAATGTTTTGCAGACTCAGACAACATCGCATGTGTGATCATCGAGCCGATCGCTGGAAATATGGGACTTGTTCCAGCAGATAAAGAGTTCCTACACGAACTTCGAGCGTTGTGTGATGCACATGGAACTGTGCTGATCTTTGATGAGGTAATGAGCGGATTTAGAGCAACACTAAGGGGGGCTGAGACGATCACGGGGGTACAACCCGATATGGTTACACTTGGAAAAGTGATCGGTGGTGGTATGCCTGTTGGTGCGTTTGGTGGGAAAAAAGAGATCATGAGTAAACTCTCTCCAGAAGGGCCGGTATATCAAGCAGGAACACTTAGCGGAAATCCAGTAGCAATGGCTGCAGGAAACGCGGCACTTGCGAAACTGATGCAAAACCCTCGTGTGATCGATATCCTCTCTCAAAGAGCAACTCGTTTGATGGAAGGTTTAGACGCTACATGTAAAAAGTACGACATCCCTTGTCAAACAACGGTACGTGGGAGTATGTTTGGGTTTTTCTTCAATGAAAATGAAGTGAAGAACTTTGATGATGCGGCAAAAACCGATGCCGAACTTTTTGCACAATTTCATCAAGGGATGCTTGAAGCAGGTTTTTACTTTGCGTGTTCACTCTATGAAACAGGCTTTATCTCAACAGCTATAACTGATGAGATGATCGAAGATACCATTAAAGCATTTGATAGTGTATTAGGAAAACTTCGTGGCTGAAAATGAAGAGAAAAAACCCCGTATAAAACCGGTCATAGAAGCAGCAGATGATCTCTCTTTGGGGATCTCTATCGTTGTTGCTATCTTTTTGGGGATAGGGATCGGAGTAGGGCTTCAAAAAGTAACAGGTGTGAGCTGGACGCTTTGGATAGGTGTTGCTATAGGGATAGCAGCAGCGATACTCAATGTCTATAAAGCTTACTCTAAACAGTATAAAGAGTATGAAGCTTTGGCAAAAGAGCGAGCAGACAGACTTAAGCCACTTCAAGATGATGATGAAGATGATGAGGATTATAGTGGTACGAAGTATTAGGTTTGTTCTTGTTGTTGAGCTTTTTTTAGCTATCGTTTATTTTATAGATTTTGAGTGGTTTGTAAATGCTCAAGTAGCGGTTTTAAGCAGTTTTTTGGTGATCGTTGCATCACTTTTTACAAACCAACGCCTTGTGGAAAAAAGACTCCAAAATGAAGAAGAGGGGGATCAAAGAGATCCACTTGATAAGATAGATGACCCTCATGAGCTTTTTGAAGAGGAACAAGAAGAAGTAAATGTAGAAGAGCTTGACTTTAAGGAGATCGTCAAAGAGGAAAAGAAAAAGGTAAAACCGTTTCAGATCGCCAATGTCAAACAGGGTGTGAAGGGGAGCTTTTCTTTTTGGCGTTTGGGAGCGTATCTATTTCTAGTGATGGGCTTTATCGCACTAAAAAATAACGCTATGTTAAATATAGCTGTATATCTAGTTTCACTCCCAATTGGGATAGTACTTGGATATATAGTAATGAAAAAGGATTAGATAATGGGAAGTTTTTTTAGTGATAATCTTGAGACTATCATGATGGTAGCTTTTTTAGTAGCAGTGGCTTTAAGTATGTATAAGGTATATGTTATTTTTGAAAAAAAAGCAGAGCAAGATGGAGTAAACCTTGCATCTATGGAGGAAGAAGTTATTCGTGTCTTTCATGAGCTTTTTGAAGAGATAAAAGATTTTGATGAAAAAGCTATCTGTGAAAAGATAAAGGCTCATGAAGCTATTGCACCATTTAAGAACTTTAATCAAAATAGATTTCGATTGATTATGCAACAACTCTTTGATGAGCATAAAGTAGAAAATTTGGAAGACTTGATTCACAAATTAAAAAATCAAGATAAGTAACAGAGGTCTCTCTGCTACTCTTGGTAGAGATAACGTTTTATCTTTTTCGTTGGTGTTTTGATAAACGGTTCTATCTGTTCAACGAACTTTGTAATCTTTGCAAATGAAGCAAATCGTGTATTCATTTCAACTCTCATCTCTTCAAGCATTTTTTGGATATCTTTACGTACTTCTTCATCACTTCTTTCATTTGCTTTAAGTAGTTTGTCTATTTGCTCATAATCAAGATGGATCCGTGCGATAAGCTTACCGTTTTGTTCAAGAACAAGTGCATCTAAGATCAATGGATGTTCATTGATGATCGATTCAAGTTGTTCTGGATAGATATTTTCTCCGCTTGGTCCTAGGATCATATTTTTACTTCGTCCACTGATAAAGAGATAACCATCCTCATCTAGATAACCTAAGTCTCCTGTAATGAACCAACCATCTTCATCAAATGTTTCTTTGGTCTTTTCTTCATCTTTATAATACCCCAGCATAACACTTGGGCTTTTTGCCAAGATCTCCCCTTCGCCACTTTCATTTTTATCTTTGATCTTGATCTCAACACCATATAAAGCAGGACCGGTTGAACCTATCTTTTTTTGAGCATTGAGTGGTGTTCCACATAATAGAGGTGCTGTTTCAGTAAGACCGTACCCTACGACATAAGGGATATCCCCATCATATAAGAACTCTTCGACATAAGTTGGAAGTGGAGCTCCTCCTATACCGTAAAAGCGGAGTCTGCCACCAAATGTTTCTTTGAGTTTTGCTCCTGCTTTTTTATGAAAAAGGCGTTTGAAAAAGCTTATTTTATAGAGAGTTCTTGTAATAAACGATTCATTGATCTTAGTTAAGATTTTATTTTTAAAGATCTTTTCTATCACAAGTGGAACACTTAGCATCATAGTTGGTCGAACCTTTGAAAATGCTTTTAAAAGGATAGAAGGTGTTGGTGCTTTATCAAGGTATACAACACTAGAACCATGCAGTATCGGTACGATAAGTCCTACGGTACATTCAAAAGTATGAGCTAGTGGAAGCATCGATAAGAAAACGTCATCTGGTGTTATCTTTAAAACACTAAAGGAACTCATAGCATTTGTTACGAGATTTTTATGTGTAAGCATTACCCCTTTTGAGTGTCCTGTTGTTCCTGAAGTATATAGAAGTGCTGCTATATCATCCTCTTTTGGACGGTATTGTTCTTCTGTTCTTTTAATGGTATCTCTAACTTTTTTTCGAAATTGGGCAATATAACTAAAGTTATTGAGATCTTCTATTTGTTGGAGTGAATCAAGATTGATCACAAAAGAGATATTTGATTGTTCTAGTTCTTCAACAGTATGTTGATGTTTATGTGAAACAAAGATCCCTTTTGCTTCAGAATGTCTAAGGATATGATGTACATCAGCAGGATTGAAATCAGGGAGAATAGGAACAATGATAGCACCGATATAAGTAACACTGAAGTATGCAACTGCCCAGTTTGGCATATTTTCACTAAGTAGTGCTACTTTATCCCCCTTTTTAATACCGTTTTCTTTAAGTATCTCAACACAAGAAGCAACTTTTTTTGAAAATTCATTATAACTCATTGGATTTTCATTGATCTTGCTTAATACCGGTTTGTTCTTGTATAAATGAATACTTCGATCAAAAAGCTCTGCAAGTGTATAAGGTTCAAGTCCATCATAAGGATAATGCATAAATACTCACTTTATCTAGTTTTTTATAGTGTCATTATTATAGCATAGAACTTTTTATCCCTCTTTAACCTCATTTTAGATAAAATCTCACTTATTTTAAATAAAGAGAGTATTTATGACTAAAACATTACTTATAGAGATCGGTGTGGAAGAATTACCGGCTATTCCCCTTTTAAAAGAGTTAAAAAATATAGAAAAAAAGTATCTCAATGTTTTAGAAAAGTATGATTTGGTAAGTGAGTTTGAATTTTCTTATACTCCAAGAAGGCTCACAATGTGGCATAGAGAGTTCCCAGTATGTCAAGATGATAAAACCGAAGAATTTTTTGGAGCTCCAAAAGCGATAGCTCTTCAAGATGGATCGTGGAGTAAGGCTGCACTAGGGTTTGCAAAAAAATGTGGTGTCGATGTAGAGGAATTGTCTTTTGTTGAAAAAGGCGGTAAAGAGGTTTTGTATTATAAAAGAGAAGTGAAAGGAAAAGAAAGTATTTCTCTTTTAAATGATATTGTCAATGAATGGATCCATTCATTGGATTTTGGAAAGTCTATGCGTTGGGGAACATTACATGATAGCTTTATTCGTCCTGTGAGATGGATAAATGTTCTTCTTGGTGATGAACTCGTAGATGTTGAACTCTTTGGTGTTCAAAGTGCAAAGACAACAAGAGTACATCGTCAAAAAAGTTTTGATGCGTTAGCGGTACAAAATGCTAAAGCTTATTTTGAACTTCTAAAAGAGGGTGGAGTAGAGCTTTATAGTGATGAAAGAAAAAAAAGGATTCTTCAAGGATTTGAAGGGTTAGAAAAGCAAAACAACATCACTATCGAGATAGATAGTACACTTTTAGACGAAGTTGTCGCTATAACTGAATATCCTACTCCACTTCTAGGTAAGTTTGATGAAAAATTTCTTGAGCTTCCGCCTGAGGTGATCATCACTTCGATGAAAGAACATCAAAGATATTTCCCAGTATTTAAAGATGGAAAATTAGACAATAGTTTTGTCGTAGTATCAAATGCCTATACAAAGGATTTTAGTAAAATTATCGAAGGAAATGAAAGGGTACTTCGTCCACGACTAGAGGATGCACTTTTCTTTTACAAAAATGATCTTCAAAACGGTTTAAGTACCGATGGACTTGAAAAAGTTGTCTTTTTAGATGGTCTTGGAACGCTTAAAGAAAAAATAGCCAGAGAAAAAGAGATCGCACTTTATTTAGCAAGTAAATATGGTCTTGATGAGATTAAAACATCACGTGCTATAGAACTTGCAAAAGCAGATCTCATGAGTGAGATGGTGTATGAGTTTACAGAGCTTCAAGGGCTTATGGGATATTATTATGCGCTTGCACTTGGTGAAGATGAAGAGGTGGCACTTGCTATAAAAGAGCAGTATATGCCAAATGGAGAAGGAGATGATCTTCCTTCAACAAAGCTTAGTGCTATAGTAGCGATGAGTATCAAGCTCGATACTCTGATAGGACTTTTTAGTATAGGAATGATTCCAACTGGTTCAAGGGATCCTTTTGCTCTTCGTCGTGCAGTTAATGGTATAGTCCGAATAGCAAGAGAATATGAACTTGAATTTGATATTATCAAAGATATATCAGCTCTTATCAAAGGATATAAAGAGTTTGATATTGCTGTATTGGAAAAATTTATATTAGAACGTATAAGAAAATTCTATAAAGTGAATCCTTCTATCATAGAAGCAGTCTTGGCAACAGGTGAGCGAGAACTTGTACGAATGGGGAAAAAGATAGAAACATTAAATAATGTTGTTCAAAGTGAGTCATTTAAAGAAGCAAGTACAACCTTTAAGCGTGTTGCAAATATCTCTAAAGATGTTGATATCTCACAAGAGTTACATGTAAATGAAGATCTTTTTGTAGAAGAAGCAGAAAAAGTACTTTATAGTGCTTATAAAGATGTGATATCAAAAGAGTATCAAAGTTATGAAGAAGAACTGGATGCACTTTTGGGGTTAAAACCGCAACTTGATAATTTCTTTGATAATGTGATGGTCAATGTTGAAGATGAAGCATTAAAACAAAATCGTAAGAATCTTGTTGCATCTATCTATAAGTCTATTTACAAGATAGCTGATATTAAAGAGGTGAGTATCTAAGTTGTATGATATAGCAGTTATAGGTGCTGGTATCAATGGTGCTACAACTGCATATATGTTACATCAATTGGGAAAAAATGTTGTTATTTTTGACCAAAAGGAAGTAGCTGGTGGAGGAAGTGGTGCTGCTGGAGCGTTTCTTTCTCCTAAGTTCGTTAAAAATGGTGAACTAAAAACACTTATAAACGCTGCACTTGATGAAGCATTTGAGTTTTATCCGAAGATATCAAAAGAACATTTTCATCGATATCCGCTTTTACATATAGCCAAAGATGATAAGGATGCTCGTAATCTTTTACATGTAAAACAACACGATCATATCGAATTGTTATACGATCCTCCATTCATTCCTAAAAATGAATATATCTATACTTCTAAAAGTGCAATAATAGATGCAAAGAAAATGTGTAAAACTCTTTTAAATGGGGTTGAGATACGATTTGAAAAAGTAAATACTTTATACCATGATGATCGTTGGATAATCAATGGTCATATAGAAGCAAAAAAAGTTGTACTTGCAACAGGTGCATATAAACATTTGATAGATGAAGCTTATTTGCAAAATACTATACGTGGTATATGGGGGCATCGTATCGATATAGAAACAACTACGAATAATCCAGTCTCTATTCATCAATATGTCTCGATCTCCCCTTCAATAAATGGGGTATTGTCTATTGGTGCGACACATGATGTTCATTTTCATCCAGAAAACGGAATTGATTATGATTATGAAAAAGGAAGAGAAGAACTCCTTGACAAAGCACAACGAACACTAACTCTTGAAAATATTAAAATCATTAAAGATTATGTAGGATTAAGGAGTGGTAGCAGTGACTATATGCCTCTTTTAGGAAAGATAGTCAATACAGATCAAACATTACAGCAACTTTCTAGAAGAACATTAGAGTCAAAGAAACAAGACTATTCACAATATAGATATTATAATGATCTTTATATGATCAATGGAAGTGCAGGGTATGGATTTGTTCTTGCTCCATATCTTGCAAAAAAACTTGTAGGACTGTTGATTTATGAAGAAAAAGTGCCAAAAGCATTAGAGGTGGCACGTTTTTTCATAAGGTATGCTAGGAGGAATCGTTGATTTATATTATATATCTTAGTATTGTATTTATATTATTACTTTTTGTTTATTTTGAGTGGCAAAAAAGTGTTGTATTTCATCCGAAGTTTTATCGTGATATGTCATTGTATGATAATCAGTATACTTTTTTAACGCTCAAAAGTGGTAATATTACTCTTGAGGGATGTATGTATGAACCAGAAGGTCCAAAAGGAACAATTTTGTATTTTGGTGGAAGAGGACAAGATAGTGTTGGTCTATTACCAAAACTTGTAGAAACACTTCCTAATTTGCGTATAGTAACATTCAATTATAGAGGTTATGGAAAAAGTCAAGGAAATCCAAATGAGAAGGCTTTACTTCAAGATGGAGTTTTGGTTGCGCAAAAAATACAAAAACGTTATCAAAATGTAACCGTTATTGGATATTCTTTAGGTGGAAGTATCGCTAGTTATGTAGCTTTACATGTAAAAGTAAGTTCTTTAGTTCTGATAGGAGCTTTTTGTTCCCTAGATTCATTGATCTATCAAAAGTACAAAAGAAAACTTCCATTGTTACGTTATCATTTTTTTACATGTAAGTATCTCAAAGATGTAAAAATACCAGTAGCATTACTAATAAGTAAAGATGACGATGTTATAGATTATAATGAATCTAAGAAGATAAAAGAGTTTATACAAAAGCTTTATATCTATAAAGAATTAGATAAATTAAATCATAGAGAACTTTTATTGAATAAAGAAGTGATTTCTGTCATCAATGAAATTGTACAGAATAGTTAGATTTAGAAAGAGTTTACATGTAATTGGTGTGCTATGATATGACCATAGTTTTTTTAAGGGTTTTTAATGCTAAATAAAAAGGGGGATGTTTCTTTTCCACTAAAGTATAAATGGGATGGCGTAATTATTTGTAATCTTATTCATAATGAATTGATTGTAGATGATATTTTGCCAAAGATAGAGCAAATGAATGCTTTTTTAGGGAGTAAATGTGATGAGATATGTTATGACATATATGATGAAGCATTTATAGAAACAGTACTTGATGTTAATAAATCAGCAATACCAAAGATATATGAGAAAAGATTCAATCGTCTAGAAAAACTTCAAATCATTATCACAAAAATCTCACAAAATCGTATAAGTTTAAATATTCATAACAGAACGTATCAAAATCTTTTGAATGAATTTCAGAAGATAGAAGATATGATAGTTTCTTATACTCGTTCAAATGAGAATATCTTTGAGAAGACTATTCGACAGATCAATGAGTCGATCGTAGATACCTTTGATGTGAGTTGTAGTAGTTTTTGGATGCATTATAATTTTACAAATACCATAGAATGTGTTGATATATATTCACAAGATTCCAGCAGACATAGACACGATCATGATCCTATTGTGGTGAATAAAGATGATCCTTATTTTCAAAATTTATTTAAAAATGAAACATCTTTTTATAATGCTAAAGATCCTGGAATTATGGTAGAAAGTCTTTGTTATGAATATGTAAAAAAATATGGTATTGAGTATAAATACGATTTTATCATTACTTATAATGGTCGTTTCATAGCAATGATGTGTATAGAAACAACAAAGAAAAGAAACTTTTTCACTGTAGCATTTCAAGAGTATATTCAAATGTTGAAAAAACTACTCTATGTTTTCATTGATACAAAATTCAAAAAAGAAGTGGAAGAGAAATTTAAAGCTATTGAAAAAAATGAGCATACTGGTATATTGATCTATAGGGATAAGGTTTTATATGCCAATCAAGCTGTCCTAAATATGAATGGATTTACTTTTAAAGAGATGCAACAGTTTAAAACATGGGAACTTTTTGCTCCTGAATATAGAGAAAAATTCAAAAATGTGATCCAAAGAAGAATGAAAGGGGAACAATTTCCAAAAAGTTATTCTGATGTTCGAGTTATTTCAAAAAGTGGAAAAATTCTTACTGCAAGATTAAGTGCGGAGACTATTTTATATGAAGGACAGTATGTTGGTATAAGTACGGTCATGAATATAACAGATCTTGTTGAAGCAAGGGAACAATTACATAAACTAGCAACAACTGATGGTCTTACAAAAATATACAATAGAAGAAAAATGCATGATGAGATCGATACTGAGATACTCTTGTACCAACGATATAAGGACCCTTTTGGAGTTATCATGTTTGATATAGATTATTTTAAAAATATCAATGATGCTTATGGACATGATATCGGTGATGAAGTTCTCATAGAATTAACGAACTTAATAAAAAGTAAGATTAGACAAACAGATAGTTTTGCAAGATGGGGTGGTGAAGAGTTTTTGATATTGGCTAGAAGTATTGAAAAATATTCATTGTTCGATCTTGCAGAAGAGTTGCGATTAAGTGTTGAGAGTGTAACTTTCTCTTCTTTTAACTTAGCTGTTACTATTAGCCTTGGTCTTACTATGTATCGTGATGGTGATACAAAAGAAGATATATTAAAAAGAGTCGATATAGCGCTCTATAAAGCAAAAAAAGGTGGAAGAAATAGAGTTGTCCTGTTGTAGTTACAGGTCAACTCCATCCCAAAATTCATCATAGCTAAGGTTTGTAATGGCATTTTCATCTGCCATCGCTTTTTCAAGAAGTTCTTTTTCCACTTTTACAAAATACTCCTCTAAAGCCTCTTTGATAATAAGATCTACGGGACGTTTGAGGATCTCACTGTATTCTTGAAGTGATGACAGCATCTTTTCATCAAGTGTAAAATGGAGTGTATCTTCTTGCATTAAAGGAGCCTTTGCATCAGTTCTATATGATAGTTTTCTTGTGCATCAATAAAGTTAAAGAACTTTGAGAGTTCTTCATCATTGATGGAGTCACTTAGCTCCCTACACATCTCTTTAGCTGCTTCTTCCTCTTTGATACCGTCTTCTATGAACTTTTTAAGATCTTTGATCTTATAGGTCATCTCATGAAGTTCTCTTGGGAGTGCGAGGATCCCTAATTTTGCCATCATATTTCCAAAGCTTTTTAGATGGAAATGGGACTCATCAACGAGATCTTGAAACACATCGAACTCTTTAAGGTTTTTTGTTCGAGCCTGCATATAAGCATATACTAGGATAAGCTCATACTCTTTATACGACTCTTCGAACAAGAACATCTGTAAGCTCATCAAAGAGTTTACATCAAGCTCTCCCCATCTGTTTTTCATATTAAATGCATAGACAGGTTGGTTGTTATTCGTATCAGATAAAAGTTGATCGATATAGTTTATAAGATAATCCTCATCACTTTTGATACGAGAAAAAAGTGCACTTTCTCCATAAAGCTCTTGTGTTTTTTTGATCTCATCTTTGAGTGCTTCTAAGATATCAAAAACATTTTCTCTTTTATAAAGGATCATATCTCTGTCATAATTATAATCATCTCCATTTTTCAAGATATCATGAGCAAGCCATTTCATATGGCGAAATGCTATTTGTGAAAAATCATAGAGCTTTGATTTGATCGATTCATCATCGATGGCAAATGATGCAAAAAGGATATGTAACCATAATTGGTGTTTTTGTTGGTAGAGCTTATTCATTTTCTTCTCCTGTATCACAGCTTTCTTTCATTTTGAGTATATGTGCTTCTTCCTCTTTGCCATCAAGAAGGTTGTCATGATTCTTGAGTGCTGCGATAAAGCTTGTAAAGACCATATCTGCACATATTTGTTGTTTTTGTGTCATTTTATTTCCAAGTTTCTCATAAAGTTTTTTGATCGCTTTTTGAGCATAGTCTGTATCTTTGTCTTTGATCATTTCAGTGAACATACTTCCTACAACGACGGTATCTTGACAACCATTTGTTGCAAAACGGATATCTTCTATATGAGTGCCTTCGATACGAACATACATTATGGTATATTCACCTGTTTTTTCATCAACAGCAACGCCTATACCGTTTGCGTCATCAAGTTTTCCATAGTTTTGTGGATTCATCAGATGTTCTAATACTTCGACATTCATACCTTCTGGTACTTCTACACCTTCTAACATACTACTTCCTAATATTTTATTTTTGCCAGATACAATCCTTGAGGTGGAACAGGTTTTATCTTGTAGCGATATTGCCTTTGTAACATCTCTGTTATCTGATTTGTATCAAGACTTAAAAGTGCTCCAGTCATTAAGCGTATTTGGGAGCGTAAAAAGCCATTTGCTTCATAGTGGAGTATTATATAACTTTTATGTGTATATGCAAAGGCTTTATATATTGTTCGTATTGTTGTTTTTGTATCACTGCCTGTTTTTTCAAAATACTCAAAATTATGTTCCCCTTCAAACAAGGAAATATTTTGTTTTATTTTTATAAGATCACATGAGGGTAAAAAGGTAACATAGCGACTTTCGAAAGGATTTGATTCTTTTGTTGAGATAATATATCTATAGGTTCTTTTTTTTGCACTGTATCGTGCATGAAAATCATTAGAAACCTTAAAGATACGTTTTACATGTAAACTATTTGGTGACATTTCATTAAGCACTCGTTTGAGTTTATCTGTATCACTCCAAAAAGAGGGTATATCAAGGTGGCATACCTGATGTGTGGCATGTACTCCTTTATCTGTACGTCCACTTGCAATAAGAGAAGAAGTGATATTAAGTCGTGTTAAGATATCTTGAAGTGTTCCAAGTATGGTTGGATAGTTGCTTTTTTGTGCTTGAGAACCATAAAAGTCTGTCCCATCATAGCTTAGAACAAGTGCGATACGCATTAAAATCTCTTTAAAATGGTTCTTTTATAAAGAAGATAAGTACTAAATATCCACATTGTTAATACAACAGGTATGGTATAAAAACCGAGTATTTTTTGTAATGTAAGTGTTGGAATAAAATAGAACATAATTCCTAAAAAAAGATAAAGATATATCTTTGATTTTTGATGTCTGGCATTTAAAATACCGAGTGAAAGGATAAAATATAAACTAGTAATTGGAAATAAGCTAAAAAGTATTCCAAATACGATCTTTTTATCTTTGTTCTTTCTTCTATAATCACTTGTCCAGTAATCTAAAGGTTTCTCATATTTGAAGCTTCCGCTTTTAACAGAGTTATTGATAAACATCGTTTCATATTCTGTTTGTGTAAAGAGTTTCTTAGAATAAGAATATCCTTCTCCATCAAGAAGTTTTAACGTTAGAACACTATCATGATTGATAATATATCCTTTTTTTGCACTTATGAGAACCTCTTCTTGTTTAGAGGAATTAAATAAAAAAAGATTTTTCATCGTTCCATCTTCTTCTTTTTTCCCGATGAAAAGTAACCAGTTTCCAAATTTATGTCCAAATTCACTTGCACTAAGGTTAAACTGTGTTTCTTGGATCTTTTGTTCTCTAAAGTTTCTATACATGATCGTAGCATGAGGTAAAACGATGAAAAAATCAAATATTAACAGCAAAAAAAGTAAAAATGCTGGTTTGAAGATTGTTTTGAGTAAAAATTTTGGAGAGATTCCTAGAGCAAATATAACGATCGTTTCATTATCATTAGAAAGTCGAAATAATGCTATAGCTGAGGCAACTACAAAGATAATAGGTAATGTATAAAATAAAATTTCTGGGATAAGAAATAAATACATATTGACCATATCCATAATAGTTAAATGGATAATAGCTGTCATTTTTGCGAGTTTTATAAGGATAGCAACAGAAGCGATCACAAATATAGGCATATAAAATGAGAAAAAAAGTGCAGAGATATGTTTAATAATGTAGTTTCTTAACTGATACATTGGCACCTATTATAGTTTTTTAGAGATTGTAACAAAATTGTCCTGAAATTTTAAAGTGAATTTTGTAAATATGCCATTATTTGGCTATCAAAGATCATAGTGATAAATGTTGCCATCGATAAAAATGGTACAAATGGAACCCTTTGCTCTTCTGCACTTCTCCCGCGAAGAGCCAACATCACAGGTAATGCTAAAACTGCAGAAAGAAATACAGCAAAAAGTCCAAGTTCAACACCAAGTAATGCTCCCATAGTTGCTCCAACCATAATGTCACCTTCTCCCATTGCTTCTATCATAGGAGTTCTATCGTAATGTTTATTCCATGAGGTCTTTGTTTTCAGTCCCGCTCGATAAACACTTGAAGTGAGATAATATGATAAAGTAAAACGAAGTAGTGTAAAACCTCCTGCAAATAAAAAAGCATTTTTAAGGTTTTCAAAAATTCCTTCAATGTTCCAAGCTCCTAAAATAGCAAAAACAATTGCTAATAGATTAAGACTGTCTGGAACCATTTTATAACGGAAATCGATCATAGAAAGTGATAAGAGCATAAAAAAACTTAACGTAATAAATAGTGAAGGTATATCAAGACCGAATTTATGAACAACAAGTAGGGCTATGATCCCAGAGACTAGTTCTACTAAAGGGTATTGGATAGATATAGGTGTTTTACAATAACTACATTTTCCACCAAGAAATAACCATGAAACTAAAGGAATATTATGATAAAACTTTAAAGGTTTGTTACAGCTTTGACAATGTGATGCTGGAAATAAAATACTTTCCTCTTTTGGTATGCGGTATATCACAACATTTAAAAATGATCCAACAATGATCCCAAATATAAATCCAATAATCTCTTCCACTATTTTAACCCTCCAAAACGACGTTCTATTTTTTTAAATTTATGTATGATCTTTTCTAACTCTTTTGGTGAAAAGTCTGGCCAAAGCGTATCGATAAAAAACAGTTCAGCATAGGCAGCTTGCCACAAGAGAAAGTTTGAAAGTCTTTTATCACCTCCGGTTCGGATCAAGATATCGACATCTTCTTTACAATCTAGTGCATTATTAAGCATCTCTTCTGTGATATTTTCTTTTGAGCTTAGCGCATTAAAAGCGCGTACGATCTCATTTTTAGAACCATAGTTAAGGGCTAGTGATTGTACCAGTCCATCACAGTGTGCTGTAGCTTCTTCAATATCTTTGATCGTTTTTTGAAGTGAAGGGGAAAAAGCTCTTAAGTCCCCTATAGGTTCGAACTTAACGTTATTTTTGAGATATGTTGGTAGTTCATTTTTGAGATACCGCTCAAGTAGCTTCATTAAAAATTCTACTTCTAAACGTGGTCTTTTCCAGTTTTCAGTTGAAAAAGCATAGAGAGTGAGGCGTTTGATATCGGTGTTATTTGAACAGTATTTCGTGATATTTCGTACTACTTCGGCACCTTTTTCATGCCCTTTGACTCTTTTATGACCTCGTGCTTCTGCCCATCTGCCGTTTCCATCCATAATGATTGCTATATGTTTTGGTTGGTTCATGTTGTTATATCCAATAAAGAATTGTTTTGTGTTATATCATATAATGGTGATATAGGTGTTATTACATTGATATCAAGTGGATAAGAGAGCTCATTACTTTTTTCTTCTAAAAATTCTTTTATCTCTTTATATCCAACATTGATACGTATGATCTCTTGTGATATCACACCTGATATCGCTCCTAAATGTTCAAAAAAAGCATAAAAATCCAAAAAACTTTTTTTTTCTTTCTTATTGTATCTTTTTTTTATTTGTAAAAAACCTAAAGAATGATAAAAAACAAAAGGAAGCGTAAAAACTCCTTGATGGAGTGAAAGTAAAAGTAGTGATGTGGTGTGAAACTGCTCTTTAGAGGTTGTTTTTGCCAATGTATCTAAAAGTGTTTCTTTAAAATTTCCAACAGGATCTTTCTGTAGGAGTAGTTCTTTTAGAGTCTTTTCGTTGTAGAGCATAGGAGTTGAATGAAGTTCTTTGAGCTGGGACAAAAGTTTTGGAACTTTGATAAGATTTGAAAGTATTGGAGTTTCTTGTTTTGTTTGTGTGTATTTTGCAAAGTATCGCTCACCCACTTGAAGCTTTTTTTGACTTTGCGCAGTAAGGGTTTTATCTTGGGTTTGAAGGAGATACTTGTCATCATCAAGTGATTTAAGTACATCAACACTTAAAAGTTTTATCAGTGCTTTTGCACTTTGAGGGTCACTGTTCTTTAAAAGAGAAACAAGTGATCCTATGGAGTTCAATGAGATCATTCAAGCTCTTTGGCTTTTTGGAGTATCTCAAAAGAGAGAAGAAGTTTTTCTTTTTTTGAAAGAACAGTTTGGGTCTTTTTTGTGATAAAAGTTATCTCATTTGTAGAGGTTCCAAAGCTTTTAGAATTTTCTAAGAGATTGAGGCAAACACCATCGAGTTGTTTTTTCTCTAACATCTGTTGTGCATGAAGGAGTCCATTTTCTTTATCCATCTCTGCTTTAAAACCAATAGTTTTGATCCCTTCTTTGTTGATTGAGCTTAAGATATCGATGTTCTTTTTAAGTTCAAGTAACCATTCTTCACCGAGGTCTTCTTTTTTCAGTTTAGTGTTTTGTGGATATTTTGGTATATAGTCACTAACAGCTGCTGCCATAAAGAGATAAGGTGTTTTTTGGATAAGATGGATATGTTCATCTCTCATAAGAGTTGCTTTTGAAAGCTTTCCTTTTTTAGCAATGCGAATACTGTCTTGAAGATATTCTAGCATTTCATCAGAGCTTTCTACGTCGATAGTATGGATTCCTTTTGGAAGTCTTTGGGGAAATCGTGTTGCTATAAGATTGACATCTGCACCTTTGAGATAGAGTGCAGTTGCTAAAGATGAGGCCATCTTTCCACTTGAAAAGTTAGAAATATAGCGAACTTCATCAATCTTTTCTATTGTTCCTCCACCTGTAACTATAACACGGCGATCTTTCCAAAAATCCTCTTCTAAAAGGATTTGAGCCGTTTGAAAAAATATATCTTCGATATCTGCTAAAGCACCGTTTCCGGTGGTTTTACAAGCAAGTTCTTTTGTTATGGAATCAACAAATATATAATCAGCGATCCCAAGCATTTTAATGTTCGCTTGGGTAATTGGATGTTCTATCATATTGGTATTTGCTGCTGGAGCAATAACTTTTTTACCTTTAAATGCAAGAGCTGTTTCTAGCAAGATATTGTCTGCGATAGCATTGGCAAGTTTTGCTATGGTATTGGCTGTTGCAGGTGCTATGACCAAAACATCAGCCCATGAAGCCAAACCTATGTGGTTATGATCATTGCTCCAGTCTTCATTATTGTCTAAAAGAACTTTGTTTGAAGTAAGTGCTTCTAAAGTAAGTTCTGAAATGAATTTTATTGCGCTGGGTGTCATTACAATACGTACTTCAGCACCAGCTTTATAAAAAAGTCGTGCAAGCTCTGCTGCTTTATATGCAGAGATAGAACCGGTGATCCCTAACGCTATCTTTTTCCCATTGAGTATATTTTCTAAATTTTCCATAATCTACCATTTTTTGTAAGAATTTTATCTAAAAAGTGTTAAACTGGGGTATAATTTTTAAGATAATGCATGAGGAAAGAAAAATTATGATGACACGTTCTTTAGTAGAAAATATCGATTCGATCCCACCGCTTCCAGAATCGATACAGGCTTTAGAAAGGGTTTATAATGATCCTGCAAGTACTTTTGAGGATTTTACAAAGATCATAGAAAAAGATCCAATCTTAGCAGCAGATGTTCTAAAGTTGGTTAATTCACCGTTGTTTGGATTGTCACGAAAGATTAATGATATCACTCATGCCGTTTCATTACTTGGAAAAGATGCAATTCGTACATGTGCATTTGGAAGTGTAATAGAAAATAACTTTATTATCGATCTCTCACCGTATGGAATGAGTAAAGAGGATTTTGTAAAAGCATGTAATTTACAGCTTTCTTTAGCAATACATTGGGTTGGTCCGATCGATCGAAATATATTGTCTATTCTAGCACCATCAGCATTTATGGTTGATCTAGGTAGAGTTGTTATCGCAAAAACACTTATAGAAGAGGATAAGGTTGGTATTATTGAGATGGCTTTGATCTCAGGTGAAGATATATCTCAAGCTGAACTCACTGCTTGTGGTGCATATTCTAGTGAAGTAACGGCAGAACTTTTTAAAAAATGGAACTTTGATCCAAAAACAATAACTATTATAAGAAATGTGGAAGATCCTCATGCAATAAAAGGGGAAGAAAGAACAATAACCGCATATCTTAAATCGATTCGTGAAGCGATATTGCCAAATGGAGATATTACAGATGAATCTTTATTAAATGCAAAAGGTACTATTGGAGAGTTTGGTTTGGATGAAAAAGCTTTCGATCAAGCTATCAAGAAGATCCAAAACGCATAAAGCGTTCATGGATTATTTATTGTTAAAAAACTTATGAAAAAAACCTTCAATAAAACGAAGTTTACTTCGACTAATAGCTAAAACTCCACTTTTTACTGTACCGCTTGTAATTGTACTTCCAGCAGCTACCATGACATCATCTTCTATCGTTACAGGTGCAACAAGTTGACTATCACTTCCTATAAAGACATTCTTACCTATTTTTGTTTTGTATTTGTTGATCCCATCATAGTTACATGTAATAGTACCTGCACCAATATTAGTTCCTTCGTCTATTTCAGCATCTCCAAGATAGCTAAGATGACCTGCTTTGACACCATTGAGAGTTGATTTTTTAACTTCAACGAAGTTTCCTATATGCGTGTCTTTAAGTTTTGAAGCAGGGCGAAGATGTGCAAGTGGTCCAACATCAGAATCTATCACTTCACTCTCTTCTACAACACTGTGTGCTTTGATGTGGGAGTTATTGATGAAAGTTTTTCCAGTGATCCTTACACCTTGCTCAAGGATACATTCCCCCTCAAAAACAACATCATCTTCTATGTATATGGTTTGAGGAAGTTGCATGATAACTCCTTGAGCCATCCAGCTGTCTCTTATGCGATTAAGCATGATCTCTTCAGCAACGCTGAGGTCTTTTTTGGAGTTTACCCCTTTGAAATGTTCTTCATCAACAAGGAGTGCTTTGACACTAAGACCATCCTCTTTAGCCATTTTGATGATATCAGTTAGGTAGTATTCCTTTTGTGCATTGTCGTTACTAAGTAAAGGAACGAATTTTTCTAGAACAAATTTTGAAAAACAATACACACCAGCATTTACTGTTGTGACCTTTAGTTCATCTTCATTTGCATCTTTTTGTTCAACTATATATTGAACTTCATTCTCATCAATAACAACACGACCATATCCACTAGGGTCTTTGAGGTCAAATATTGACATAATAATATCAGCATCGATTGCTAAAAACCCTTCTAGTGTCTTTGCAGTTACAAGGGGCATATCACCATTTAGGACTAAGACCTTATCATATTTTGGTGAGATCCCTTTTACTGCTCCTCCGGTTCCGGGAAAATTCTCAGTATCTTGAACAACGAAGTTGATGTCATCAAAATAGTTTTCCATTGCCTTTTGAACTGCTTCTTTTTGATGTGCGATCACTACAGTGATGTCATCACTGATCTTTTTGGCTTCTTTGATACTATGATAGAGCATCTCTTTCCCACAGATCTTATGAAGAACTTTTGCCGTATTTGATTTCATACGGCTCCCTTTTCCTGCTGCTAATATAACGATACTGATCTCTTTGTTCATGTTTTATCCATAAATAGTTTTTGATATTTTACTATGTAATGAAAAAAATGTAAAATACTTCTATGAATTTCACTATATCTGTCATTATCCCAACATATAACCGTTATACAATGTTAAAAAGAGCTATAAAAAGTGTTTATGCTCAGTCTTTTCAACCTTTTGAAGTGATTGTAGTTGATGATGGCTCAACTGATGATACAAAAAAGATACAAAAAAAGTTTCCAGATATTATTTACATCTATCAAACTAATAAAGGTGTCTCAAGTGCAAGAAACAAGGGGATAAAAGAAGCACAAGGGGAGTGGATCGCATTTTTGGATGATGATGACGAATGGGAAAAAGAAAAGTTGTCTTTTCAAATGGAATTCCATAGATGTAATCCTGAAGTGTTAGTGAGTTATACAGATGAAAAGTGGATCAAAAACTCTAATGAGATTTTAATTCCAAAAAAATATCATAAACCAAAACAAAACGGTTTTTGTGATCATGTTTCCTATTGTAATATTGCTCCATCAAGTGTTATATGTCATAAAACTGTTTTTGAAAAAGTTGGTTTTTTTGATGAAGATTTGAGTGTATGTGAAGATTATGATCTTTGGTTGAGGATACTTCGTGAGTTTTCTTTTGGATATGTAGATAAAAAACTTATCAAAAAATATGCAGGGCATAAGGATCAGCTTGGATTTAGCGAAGCATTAGATAGATATAGAGTAAAAGCATTACAAAAACATATCGATTGTAAATATAACGTAGAAGTTGCTAAAGAACTTTTGAAAAAATACGATATTTTGATACGTGGTGCCAAAAAGCAAGGAAAGAATTTTTTTCCCTATCAGAAAAAAAAGGAAGAATTGTTAAAAAAGTTCTTCTCTTAGGGATTTTACAGATTCTTTGTGGTATTATAAGGCACAATATTTAAATTTAAAAATGAAGATCGAGGTGGTATGGATTTAGGTACAGTCATTGGTTTAGTGTTGATTATGGCACTATTATTGGGTTCTATGGCAATGGGTGTTGGTATAGGTCCTTATATAGATATTCCTTCGGTACTTATCGTTGTTGGTGGTAGTATCGGGGCGTTGATGATATCTTTCAAACCTGAGCAGATGAAGCAGTTTGTGAAGATTTTTATGATTGCTATCAAACCGCCACAAGAGGATAAACAAGAACTGATCAAGAAGCTTGTTGAGTTTTCAACAAAAGCGAGAAAAGATGGGATTTTAGCATTAGAAGGTGATGTTAATAATGAGCCAAATGAGTTCTTAAAAAAGGGACTTTCTATGGCGATCGATGGAAATGAACCAGATATGATTCGTGATCTTTTAGAGATAGAGATGGAACAAACTGATGCACGGCATAAAGTACATGGTTCTATCTTTAACCAATGGGCAGGACTTGCAGGAGCGATGGGGATGATCGGTACCCTGATCGGTCTTGTTGCGATGCTTTTAAATATGGCAGACCCATCAGCGATCGGTCCTTCTATGGCGGTTGCCCTTCTTACAACGATGTATGGAGCGATGATCGGTAATATCTTTGGTGCACCTATATCCAATATCCTTGGTATCAGAAATGATGAGGAGACATTGATAAAAGAGATGATCATAACAGGAATCATGTCGATCCAAGCAGGTGATGCTCCAAGAGCATTGGAAGCTAAACTTCTTTCATATCTTCCACCAAATGAACGTGTGAGTCAGTTTGAATAATGGGTAAGAAAAAATGTCCTGAATGTCCTGAATGTATGCCAGAATGGCTGGCTGCATTTGGGGACTTGATGTCACTATTGTTATGTTTCTTCGTACTTTTGCTTTCGATGTCGAGTATGGATGCTAAGAAAGTAAGTGAAGCGATAGGTTCACTAAGTGGTGCTATGAGTGTACTTGAGGGTGGAACAAAAACAGAGATCTCAAAACGGCGTATCCAAGAATCTACTCCTATCCAAGCTCAAGATGAAACAAGTGAAATGGTAAATCGTATCACTCAAGCAGTACTTGATGCAAATGAGATGATGGAAAAAGGTCATGGACCAACTATCTCAGTAGAAGAGGCTCAAGAAGGTTTTAAGATAGAACTTCCAGCATCACTCCTTTTCAAACCTGGTCAAGCAAAGATCGAAAGTGAAGATGCATTACTATTTTTAAAGCGTGTTGCACTTATTATTCAAGAATTACCAAATAATCTACTTGTGGGAATACAAGGTTATACTGATAATCTTCCTCCTGGAAAAGATTCCCCTTTTAGAGATAATTGGGAACTTTCAACTGCAAGAGCACTTGCTGTTTTAAAAGAACTTATCAATGATGGTGTCGATCCAAAGAGGATGTTTGCAGCAGGGTATGGCGAATACCATCCTATAGCAACAAATGCAACTCCTCAAGGAAGAGCAAAGAACCGACGTGTTGAGATCTATTTTTATGGTGATAAGTCTGGTGAAGAAGGAAAGATCCAAAAAAGTGTCCTTGATAAGGTCAAGTAGATGAGAAAGATCTTTTTCTTTATTTTGATATTTAGTGTATCAACATTATTTGGTGCAGTTGAAGTACCAACAGTAAACCTTTCTTTATCTGCTCCGGATTCTCCGACACAGCTTGTTACTTCTTTAAATGTATTGGTTGTTCTTACACTTCTTTTTTTAGCACCTTCACTTGTACTTGTGATGACAACCTTTACCCGTTTTGTTATTGTTCTTGGTTTTTTACGCCAAGCACTTGGTACACAACAGGTTCCTCCTACTCAGGTTTTAGTACTTCTTGCTATGATACTTACTTTTTTTGTAATGGAGCCAATAGGTCAAAAGGCATATGATCAAGGGATAAAACCTTATGTAGAAGAAAAAATAGGGTATGAGGAAGCATTTGAAAAGACAACCCTTCCATTTAAGAACTTTATGATACGCAATACTAGAGAGAAAGATCTTGCTTTATTTTTAAGAATACGTAAGATGCCAAATCCAAAATCGGTTAAAGATGTACCACTTTCAGTTGTTATACCGGCATTTCTTATTAGTGAACTGAAAACGGCTTTTGAGATAGGTTTTTTACTTTTTTTACCATTTTTGATAATAGATATGGTAGTTGCTTCAATACTGATGTCAATGGGTATGATGATGTTACCTCCGGTTATGATCTCTTTGCCATTTAAGATACTTGTATTTGTGCTTATAGATGGTTGGAATCTTATCATAGGCAATATGGTAGCAGCAGTAAAATAAGGAAAAAGATGAATTGTTTACATTTTGGTTTGTGTGGATCATGTACTAACTACGAGGGTGGTTATGAAGCACAGTTACAAAGAAAAATCAGTGAAAATCAAGAACGATTTTCTCAATTTTTTAGAGGTGATATAGTTCCATTTAGAAGCCCTACAAGTCATTATAGAGCTAGAGCTGAGTTTCGTATATGGCATGAGGGTAATGAAACTTTTTATGCTATGACTTCTAAAGAAAAACAACCTTTTAAAGTAGAAGACTGTCCACAGGTTAATCTGTATATAGAAGAATTGATGCCTTTACTTTTAGAAGAGCTACAACAAGATATATTACGAACAAAACTGTTTGGATGTGATTTTTTAAGTAGTAAAGATGGTGATATGGTCGTTTCATTGCTATATCATAAGAAACTTGATGAAGTATGGGAACAAGCAGCTAAAAAAGTAGCAATACAATTTGATATCAGTATCATAGGAAGAAGTCGTAAGCAAAAAATAGTTCTAGGTAAAGATTATGTAATGGAGAGTTTACATGTAAACTCTAAGAAGTTCATATATAAACATATAGAAAACAGCTTTACCCAACCAAATCCAAAAGTAAATGAACAGATGATAGAGTGGACACTTGAAGGGATTAAAGGTACACAAACGGATCTTTTAGAACTTTATTGTGGAGCTGGAAACTTTACAATCCCCTTTGCTACGAAATTTCGTAAGGTCTTAGCCACGGAGATATCAAAAGCTTCCATAGCAGCAGCAAAAGAAAATATGCGCTATAACAATATAGAAAATATTGAGTTTGTGAGAATGAGTGTTGAGGAATTTACTCAGGCACTTGATGGAGTCAGAGATTTTAATCGTATGAGACATATAGATCTTAAAGAATATGACCTTCAAACGATATTTGTTGATCCTCCACGTGCAGGAATGGATGAAAAAAGTTGTCATTTCGCAACACGTTTTGAAAATATTATCTATATCTCTTGTAATCCTTTAACATTACATCGAGATCTTGAAATACTTACAAAAACCCATACAGTAATGGATATGGCATTATTCGATCAGTTTCCATATACCAACCATGTTGAGATGGGTGTTAAGCTTCAAAGAAAATAGTATGAAAAAAAGTATCTTTTTTTTATTGTTTTATTTATCATTGCAAGCAAATGATATAGAGCGTATCAACTTGCTTGTTACAGAAGTAAAGCATTTGCAATCTAACTATACGACTTGTCAAAAAAAACTTTTTAGTTTGGAAGATAAACTCAAAAACAATGCTACTCAATCTATTGAAGCTTGTACAAAAGAGCTTTCAAAAGAACATGAAAAGTTTATAAACCTTCAAAAGCTACTAGAACAAAAACAAGAAAACAAGAGTTTAGAGAATGCACTTGTTCATAATCTTCAAAAAAAAATGCAAAGAAATGAAACATTATTACTCCAAAAGCAAAAGCAGATCAAAGCACTCAAATTAGAACTTCAACATACAAAAGAAAAACTTGCTTTTTTAAAAGAACAAAATCAAAAACTTCTAGCACGAAAAAAGAAGGTTTCACCTAATAAAAAAGTATTTACATGTAAAAAAGATACTCAAGTGATTATCAAAAAAGAAGAAGTACAACGCCTTGCTTTAACCTCAGATAACCATATAGCTATACAAAAGCAAACACGTCTTATATCTTCAAAAGCAAAAACATATAGAACAAAGAAAAAAGCAGATATATACAATGCACCTAATGGATCAAAGATCTCGACATGGGAAAAAGGTCGATCATTTACCTCTTATATATCTGAAGATAAATGGATAAAGATTACAGGTTTTTTTATCGATAAAAAATGGACGAAAGCTGAAGAAGAGATGTGGATAAAAAAAGAGGATGCATTTGAACGCTAGTCCTCTTTTGATGTGTTCTTTTTGATTTCAGGTTTTAGTATAACGGTTGTAAGGTGTTTATCAATAAAGTACCTATTTGCAACTTCTTTGATCGTTTGTTCAGAGATAGCATTGACACGATCTTCATATTCTAAAAGTGGTGTGATATCTCCACGAACAAAATAACTTCCAAAGAGATTCGCAACAGAACTTGAACTTTCTAGTGAATAGATAAAGTCTGCTTTTGTGTTGATCTTGACCTTTTCAAGTTCAGCTTGAGTAACACCATCTTTTTTTAGTAGATCGATCTGCTGATGGATCTCTTTTTCTACCTCTTCAGCTTTTATTCCAGGATTACAAACTGCCAAAAAGATAAAAAGTCCAGGATCAGTGTTTTCCATATTGTAAGCGTATATTTGATTGACTAATTGTTTTTTGTCTATTAGTTCTTTATATAAACGTGAACTTTTGCCAGAGTAGAGTATCTCACTCAGTACACTTAGTGCTACTTGATCAGGGGATTTGAAATCTGGTATATGGTATGCCATAGCGATGATCTCAACTTGAGTGTCTTTATAGAGTGTTACTCTTTTTTCACCATCTTGTTCTGGTTCTATGAATTTTACTGCTGGAATCTCTTCTACTTTATTTGGAATTGATCCAAATTCTTTTTGTGCTGTTTTAAAAACATCTTCAGGGTCAATATCACCTGTGACGATCAAGATCGCATTTTTTGGTTGGTAGTAGGTGTCATGAAATTTCTTGATATCTTCTATGGTCCATGTTTGAATATCATTCATAAAACCTATAGGTGTCCAATGATAAGGATGGTAGATATAAGCATTGTTAAACATTCGAAAGTATAGATATCCTATAGGAGAATTATCGGTTCGCCATCTTCTTTCTTCTGCTACAACCTTACGTTCTGGTTGGAACTCTTCATCTTTTAGATTTAAATTACTCATTAATTCTGCAAAAAGATGCATCGATTGATCCATATTTTGTGTACTTGATTTAATAAAATAATGGGTATAGTCAAAGCTTGTTGAAGCGTTGTTCACTCCTCCATACCCTTTGACTATTTTGTCAAATTCTCCTGCATTTAAATTTTTGGTTGATTTGAAGTTCATATGCTCTAGCATATGTGCTATACCAGTTTTACCCATAACTTCGTTTCTACTACCAACTTTATAAAAGATATCTGTGGTAATAACATTAGAATCATTATGTAACGGTATAGCAACAACTTCTAAACCGTTTTGAAGTGTTTTTGTATAGTATTGTGGTAGATTTGATCCCATTAGACTCCCTATTGTTAGTATTGTAAAGAAAAGTTTTTTCATTTTCTATCAGCTCCGATAGCTTCAGTTATGTTGTTATAACCATCATTTTTAAGTAATTCTATTAGTTCTGTATTGATGTTTTTAATCATTTCTGGACCGTAAAAAACAAGTCCACTAAGGATCTGAACCAAGCTTGCTCCAGCTTTTATGCGTTTGTATGTTTCTTCAGCAGAGTCTATTCCGCCAACAGAGATAAGAACTGTTTTTCCGTAAAGTTCTTTTGCTATTGCTTCAAATACTTGGAAGCTTTTTTGTTTAAGGCATGCTCCACTAAGACCGCCAATGTTTTTTGGATGTTTGACTAAAGAATAGTCTATAGTAGTATTAGTTGCTATGATTCCATCAGCACCACATTCAACTGCAAAACTTGTCAGATCAACCGCAGCTTGGAGATCCATATCTGGTGCGATTTTTAGAAGAATAGGCATTTGTGTGAGTGCTTTTGCTTCACTAAAGAGGCGTTTAATGAACTCTTCATTTTGTAAATCTCTTAGTCCTGGAGTATTTGGAGAAGAGATATTTATTACAAAATAATCCCCAAGGTTATTGAATGTTTTGATCAGTTTTATGTAGTCATTGATCGCTTCTCTTTCTGGAGTTATTTTGTTCTTACCGATATTTACTCCTACAGGGATATCAAAAGGGTAGTACTTTTTAAGGCGTTGTTGTACCTTATAAGCCCCGTCATTGTTAAAACCCATCGCATTTTGGATCGATTTTTCTTCTACATGTCGAAACATACGAGGTTTTGGATTTCCAGGTTGAGGAAGAGGAGTAACAGTTCCTATTTCAGTAAATCCAAATCCAAGGGTATGGATCCCTCGAAGCATTGTGGCATTTTTATCAAAACCAGCACCTAGTCCAATCGGATTTGCAAACTTTTTTCTAAAGATCTCTTGATTGAGTATAGGATCATCTATAAAATGTGATTTTAAAAATCCCTGAAATGGAGTTTGTGTAATGTTTGGCAGACGTAAAACAGCTTCAGCTATATGGTGAGCAGTTTCGGGTTGAAATTTAAATAGATAAGGTTTTATCTTTTCGTAATCGATCATCTTTTTTTCCATAATTTTTTTAAGATTATACCTATTGTTAGGTAAAAATTTGATAACATAAAGAAAAAGTATGATAGGAGGTTGAAAATGGCTAAAGTACTTGTACCGCTCGCAAATGGTTTTGAAGAGATCGAAGCAGTAAGTATCATTGATGTGTTACGACGAGCAGATATTGAAGTTATCGTAGCAGCACTTAATAACAATAAGCTTGTAACAGGAGCAAATGGTATTAAGATAGAAGCAGATACAAGTGTTGGAAATGTTGATGTTGAAAGTTTGGACATGGTCGTACTTCCAGGTGGATGGGATGGTACTTATGCACTAGCAGATGATGAGAATATTCAAAATATCCTTAAAGAGATGGATGCGAAAGGAAAAAATATAGGGGCTATTTGTGCTGCACCGTATGCTTTAAATAAAGCTGGAGTTCTTAAAGAAAAATTTACTTGTTATCCATCAGTTGAGGAACAGATAGACAATGATGGTTATCAAGGGGATAGTGCGATGGTAGTAGAAGATCAAAATGTAATGACCTCTCGTGGACCGGCAACAGCACTTTGTTTTGCTTTGAGTATAGTGAAAAAGCTTAAAGGTGAAGAGATGTATGAAATGTTAAAAGGTGGACTTTTGGCAACGTATTGTGAAGGATAAAGATGAGATATATATTGACTTTTTTTATGGCATTGTTTTTAACAGCGTGTTCTACACTTCAAACTGAGGTTGATTATGATGAAGGGTATGACTTTAGCAAGATAAAGACATTTGCAGTAGTACATAAGGTAAAAGAGGGAGAAAGTACATTAGTGGCAGATCGTATCTCTGAAGCTATCAAACAAACTCTCAAGCAAAAAGGGTTAAAAGAAGTTTCAAGAGATAAAGCTGATGTAGTGATGCTCTTTCACCTAAATGTTCAAAACAAAACAGAGATCTATACAGATTATCAAATGGTTGGTTATGGAAGATATGGTGGTATGGTGATATCTACTCCTAGAAGTTATAACTATGATGAAGGAAAACTTATCATTGATGCGTATGATCCTAAGATAAATAAAACTATCTATAGAGTTGTTCTTGTTGATGAAATAAAACATAAAAAAACACCTCAAGAAAGAAAAGAATATGTAATGGAAGTTGTTTCTAAGGGTTTAAAAGATTTTTTAGCTACAAAATAGTTCCTCCTGCATTTGCAGGAGAAAGTTATTTTGTAGTTTGGAGTTGTGCAGGGATCGCAAGAGGAATAAGCTCAGATCTTTGAAGCTCTCTCATTAATTCGAATTTATTTTCTATTTGATAATATCTAATAACTTCAGAGGATGGTAAGACTTTTTTGAATTTTTCAATATATTCTTTTTTGAGTTTATGTTCAGCTTCTTCAACATCCATCCAGTTTGCAATAAGTTTATCAGCTGTATCGTTTGTTAGGTTATTGTAGTTCTTCGCATATTCGGCGATAATACTTAGTTCTTGAATTCTTAATTTCATCATTTTCTCTTGATATTGATCGTATAGATCACCAAATTTCTTTTGTGTCTCTTGATCGAGTTTCATAGTTGCTAAAACGATGGCTTTTTTTTCTGCTGCTTTTGCAATTAGAGATAGTTCAACTGGATCATTTGGAAGTGCCAAAAGTGTCACACCTGCTATAAGTAAGCTTGATATGATTTTTTTCATAATTATATTCCTTTGATTGTTTTTGTTTTATATTCACAAGTATATCATAGAAATAAAGAGATAATGAAAGTAACATAAATAGCAAATCAATTTTATTTTTCGTAGTATAATAATATCTCATGAATCAACGATGGAGGATACCAGTATGCCATTTGTAAAAGATATATTTCATAATGAACATGAAATTGAAGGATCTCAAACGAGCATAGAAAATGAAGAATCAGTACAAAATGATCAAAGAGAGGAACAGTTAACACCAAACAATGCAATAGCCTCTTTAAATACTACTGCAGATATACTTCTAAGTGCAAGCGAAGAGGGTTTAAGTGCTATAGAAGAGTTAAAGTCAACGATGGAAAGTATAGCTGCAGCAGCAGAGCAAAGTGCTGGAGCAGCTGAAGAGAGCCTTAGTGCAGTAAATAGTATCAAACAAAATTCTAGTGAGATATTACAACAAAGTAACTTATCTGCACAAAATATCAAAAAATTAGAAATTGCCATATCAACATCAGCAAATAAAGTGATCGATTCTGCAGATAATATGCTTAAGATTGCTAATAGTGCTCAAGAAGTAAGTGATGCTGGAGATAAACTCAAAAATGCTGGAGAAGAGATCTCTACTGCTGTGGCTTTAATAACTAAACTTGCAAAACGAACATCACTTTTAGCGTTAAATGCAGCTATAGAAGCAACACGTGCTCAAGAGAATGGCAAAAGCTTTTCGGTTATGGCTAAGGAGATCCGTTTTCTTTCATCAAAATCAAATGATTATGCACAAGATATCAAATCAATTGTAAGTAGTATTCAAAAACAAGTAGATATAGTTTTAGATACCATCGTTAAAACAAAAGCCAATGTAGAAGAGTCTTCTGATCATGCGAGAAAGAATGCAGACTATATGAAATCAATGGTGAAAGAACTTGTAGAAATGGTGGAAAATGTAAATACAAGTGTAGAAGAATTTAATCAGCTTGATCATGAGATATATAAACTACAGCAATCAAGTGAAACTATAGCAAGTGCTGCCGAAGAAAGTGCTGGAGCAGTCAGTGAAGTAACTCAAACGATCGCGATGCAGTCAACTGCGTTTGATCAATCCAACCAAGCTGCAAAAATGCTTCGAAGTTTAGCTAGTAAGATCGAAATGAATTCAGATGATATTTCTGTTATCAATGAACTTGCCAGTGCAGCAGAAGAACTTAGTAGTGCAGTTGAAGAGATAGAAAATTCAATGAAACAAAGTGTGATCGCACTTGATCAGATTGAAGAAGCAGCTGAGATTTCAAAAGATGATGCAAAAAAATCAGCTTCCATTGCTCAAAGATCAAATGAAATAGCTTCTTTGGTACAAAAAACCATCGATGAGATCAATGAGCAATTACAAAAAATGCAAAATAACTTTCAACGAAGTGTTTCTACTGTGCAAGAAGCAGGTATTCACTCAAAAGAAAATCTCAAAGATAATGAAAAGATCCTTTTAGATGCAAAAAAAATAAAAAGAGATATAAAGTTGCTTCGTAAGATATTGCGTAAGATAGAACTCACTGTAGTACAAACTGCAGCTCTTTCTATTAATGGTTCGGTCGAAGCTATGAGAGTTGGGGAGTTTGGAGAAGGATTTTCAGTAGTAAGTAATGATATTCGTAACCTTGCAGATAATTCAGAGAAAAGTTTAGATCAGATCAATGATATCGTTGATAATTTAGAAGAAGAAACAGAAAATATTATCGATGCGATATCCAATATGAAAGAACTTGGTATTAAAGAAGCTGAAGCTTTTATATCCCTTTCATCTGATATGGATCAAAGTACAAAAGAGATCGATGCAAGTGTTGCTATCTTTAAAGATATAGATATAAAGATAGATGATATCAATGAAGCACTTTCACAAACGAAACTTGCTGCAGAACAAACTGTAGCAGCGGCAGAACTTTCATATAAAAACTCTAGTGAATCGAAGATAGCCGCAGAACATATCACTAAAGTTACCGAAGATATGGCAGATAGGGTAAGTGAACTCATAGAGATAGCTGCTTTTTTAAAAGGTGAATAAAAAGGAACAATATGCAAGTTGAGTCTGTTTTAGAATTTTGTTTGGATCAAGATATATATTGTTTCAATACAAAACATATCCAATATGTGTTTGATTTGGATAGATATGAATCGATTACTGGGATAGATGAATCTGTCATAGGTATTGTTCGTTATAATGATGATATGATGCTTTTAATAGATACATTGTATCTTTATACTACAGAAAAGAAACTTGATCTTTCTACTCAAAAAAGTGTTGTTGTCATTCAAGATGAAGATGGAAGTCTTTATGGGATGTTGGTTGATGAAATCATAAAGATTGAAGATGTGGAAGTAGCGCAAGTATCTCTGAATTTAAGTAGTGAAGAGATCATAATAAACCATTATAAAGAAAATGATAAACTTATCAATGAGATCGTTCCTTTACCACTCTTACATGTAAAGAAAATCCCAGCTTTTAGTAATAATGTAGAATCTTTCTTAAACGTTGAAAATAGTGATAAGGAAGATTTTTTATTGTTTAAAATACAAGAGAAAATCTTTGCAATAGAGGCCTTACATGTAAAAGAAGTAATTCTTAAAGAAGGAAAAATCTTTCAGCTAGATATACAAAGTAAACAAAGCCGTTTTAATGGAGCTTTATCTATACGAGATGAGGTTATAAGAGTTGCAAATATGGAACTTGAATCTCAAAAAGAAGATGTGATTGTTATTGAATATAAAGGGGATAAATTTTGTATAGATGTTGATGAGGTATTAGATATTGAAGAGTTTGACTATCATAAGATAGAACCTCTTTTGAGTCAATCAAACTATATAAAAGCATTTTATAACTTTCATTCAAAAGTTGTCGGAATTGTTGATGTAGAATATTTTTCAATGAAAAAAGATGATAGAAAGAAACAAAAAGAACAATACAAAGAACAAAAAAGTAAGAAAAAAGAGGGCTTTTTGATCTTTGAAATAGGTCAAAAAAGATTTGCACTAGATATAGAGTATGTTCGTCAAGTTATATATACTCAAGATATCTCAAAAACAAAATCTTCATTGATAGGATTGAACTCTTTAACAGCGTTCATAGCTACATGGAACCATTATGCAGTAGATGTCATTAAACTTGATAATATCTTTGATATCAAGACGGTTGATACTGATTCTCAGGTGGTTATAATTGGTGATGATACCCATCTCAAAGGGATATTGGTTGATAATGTAGAAGAGATACTGTATATACAAAAAGATCATATCTCTATAGCACAGTCTGAAAAGATAATAGATGGAGCAATACTTGATGGAGATAAGGTTATACCAAAAATAAATCCAATAAAGGTGATGAAACTCTCATGATAAAAAAAAGCATACTTGTAGTTGATGATTCAGCTGTTATAAGACGTTATCTTGTCAAACTTTTAGAAGGGGCAGGATATGATGTCGATATAGCTCGTGATGGAGAAGAAGCACTTCAAAAAATAAAAGAGAAAAAATACTCTTTGGTAACACTTGATTTTGAGATGCCACGACTCAATGGGCTAGAAACATTACAGCGTGTTATGGAGTGTTGTCCTACAAGAGTACTAATGATAAGTTCTTATACAACAGATAGTGCAGATCTGACCTTTGAAGCACTTGATCTTGGAGCGATAGACTATATACCAAAACCAAAAAGCAGTGTAGATATTGCCAAGATATCAGAAGAGATACTTAAAAAAGTACAAAGCTCTTTTTTGGTTCCTGTTAAGAAAATGCTTAAAAAAGAGTTAAGTGAGATCAAACAAGATGGATACTGTATAGATAGTTCCATCGAAATGGGATTTGTGCTTATAGGAGCAAGTACTGGAGGTCCTAGGCTTATAGAAAGGATATGTAAATCTTTACCGGCGAACTATCCTCACAGTGTATGTGTGGTACAGCATATGCCAGTTGACTTTACTGCTAACTTTGCCAAAAGATTGAACTCACTTTCAAAAGTTGAAGTTCTTGAAGCAGATAATGATATAGAGCTGAAACCATCACAAGTTATCATAGCCAAAGGGGGATGGCATCTGCATTTTAGAAGAAAACTCAATAAGTTCTCAACAAAACTTGCTCCAAATACAGCTAACAGGTTCTTTGTTCCTTCAGTAGATGAGATGTTCTTTAGTGCTGCATCAACATTACCCGCAAAGAAGATCTTGGCAGTAGAGCTTACCGGTATAGGTGATGATGGAGCAGATGGTATGGTAGAACTTAGAAAGCAGGGTGCTTATACGATAGCTGAGAGTGAAAAGACAGCAGTGGTCTATGGGATGCCAAAAGAAGCATATGAGCGAGGTGGTGCACAAAAAGTGCTTGATTTTGATGATATAGTAGAAGAGATCATACGGTATGGACAACTTTAAAAGCGAAGTAGAACTTACACTAGAAGAGATGCAAAAACTTGCAGAGTTTTTGAAAAAACATATAGGGATCTATCTTGATGAAGATAAGATCAGACGCTTTAAGAAAAAGATAGAACTTTTAATGCTAAAGCATCATATAACGAGCTTTTCTTCATTTTATCATCGTATTCGCTTTGCAAAGGATGAAGTGCTTTTACAAGACCTTATCAATAGTGTAACGGTCAATGAAACCTACTTTTGGAGAGAACATCAACAGTTCGAGATCTTGGCAAATGAGATCCTTCCTGCACTTGCAAAGCAAAAAAAAGATATCCGTATCCTTGTTGCACCCACTTCAAGTGGGGAAGAGGTCTATTCTATAATGTTTGCGATACTAGAAGAAGCAAATGTGATCGAGCATACCAATATAGAGATAGTTGGGATCGATATAGACTCAAATATGATACGAAAGGCACAAGTTGGACTTTATTCCCAAAGAAGCCTTGAAAAACTTCCAAAAGAGATGCTAAAGAAGTACTTTACAAAAGTAGGAGCATACTATCAGATAGATGATATGTTCAAACAAAATGCAAAGTTTTTACAGGCAAATATCTTTGATGAGGAACTTCCTCAAAAACTTAAAACCTTTGATATTGTTTTTTCACGCAATATGTTGATATATTTTGATAAGAAAGAGAAAGAAAAGGTCTTTAATGTATTTTATGAGTTATTGTATCCCCAAGGGTATCTCTTTTTAGGACATGCTGATGCAAATGGGATAGATAAAATGAAGTTTGCTCCTGTTAAGAGTGGGTTTCATATTTATCGTAAGATTTAAGATATGATAAGAATAAATCATAATCTTCAATAGTATTAAATACTGATTTAGGAAAAAAAACTGCTGTATTATGATAGTATAGTATTACTCCATCAGGAAGTTTTAAATATCTTGCTATCTCTGAAAATGGGATATTAGTATCATTGATTGTAAACTCTTTTTTATTTATAGTAATAGAAAGTTTTTGATTTTTATTTGGTAGTTTTTCAAAAATACGTATAGCAAGAAGTTTTCTTAATTGCCAACGTAACATATACCAGTAAAGAAGTAAAAATGTTGAGATATATAAAAGACCATAAGCATTATGTTTTAATGCTGAAACGATGCCAAATTGTGTTAAAGCGATAAAAAACCATCCAATATACCTTTTGGAAGAGTGCTTCATTTCATAGTCATAGACTTTTTTTGTAAAGTCTAAAAAGTGTTCTTTGTCATAGATAAATGAAATTTTTATAGATTTAGACATGTTCTTCACACTTTTTTATAATGAGGTCTTCTTTTTTTATACAGTTTTGTTCTTGAAGTTGATCAAGAAGAAAAAGTGTTTCATCATAAATCTTTTCAAATCTTGCATTTTCAACTTCATATTTTTTTTGTTCTTTTTTAGCATACCAATAAGCAACAGCAATACTAAGTGCAAATATAGAATATATCCACCATTGCCATTCTTTAAGATCAAGAAGAACTATAAAATATTGTACAGAAAACAAAACAAAAAATTCTACAGAAAAAATGATTACAAGTGTTGAACTTTGTTCAAAATCAAGTGTATATTTTTCTATATCACGAAGTGTTTTTAAATTTTCATTGACTTTTTTTGCTTTTTCTTTACATGAGTTTTCAAGTTGATCAAGCTCTATATCTTTAAGATGAATATTGGAAAGGTTATATTCAACATTAAGTTGTTTATAACTTTGCAATATTTCTGGATGAGTGTTTAAAACCTCAAGAATATCTTCTTTTGTAGGTTTTTTTTTGCCTGTAATGTTACATATATCTTGAAGTATAAGATCGTAAAGACCTATATCCTTGATCTCTAATGCTACCCGTTCTAAATAAATCAAATAAATCCTTTTCTTTGAAAAAATTAAAAATATTTAATTTTCTTATTAAATATTTTTAATCTTTTCAAGCGGAATAAACCGCTTGAATGATTAGTCTTCTATACCATAAGAGGCTGTTTTATCCTTTGCAGGTAAGAAAATACCTATAAGACCTTTAACTCCAACACTCATTACGACATTGAAAAGGAAAAGTCCCCATGCAATAAGAAGCATACTCCCACAAATTGCAGCAAAAACCATATCAGGATTGAATTGTCCATCTACATAGAGATGACGGCGAAGCATACCATCTAGTCCAGCCATCCCCATAAAAGCTCCCATTCCGATACCACCGATAAGGTGTAACCAATAGTGAGCATTTGAGAGCTTACTTGAATAAAGTTTCGTATTGTTCGTAACAATTGGCCATAGAACATATACAGCACTATATAATGTCATATAAAGTCCAACGATAAGTGCAATATGCACATGTGCTCCGATGATCCATTGTGTATTATGTAGAATTCTATTCATTCCCATATCTGCTTGAATGATCGCAGCCGGTACTGCCAAACCAAAACCAACTAGACCACCAAGAAGATATTTAAGTTCCATCGTCATTTTAAGAGGTCTAGCCTTCCACAATGTAGTTAGTGTAATAAAAAGTGCTAATCCTTGTGTAAGAAGTTCAAATGCAGTTACCATCTCACCAGAAATAAGTTTCATCATCTCAGGTTGATCTTGATCAGCTAGAAGGTGGTGCGACCATACCATCCATGAAACAAGAAGTTCAAGCATAAGTGCTGCTCTTGCTACATTTTCCATAAAAAGTTTTTGACCTGTTATGAGTGTAGCTAAAAGATACCAGCTTCCTGCAACATAGATAAGAACTAAACCATCAGCAACAAGGTCAAGTCCCCACCAAAAGTAGTTTTTATAAAGAAGTGAATCTATCGCCGCTACATCAAGTGGATGTCCACTTGCGTCAAAAACAAGATAAACAAGTACTAAAATACCAGCACCTAAGATAACAATGGCATCTAAGAAAGTATCAACAGTACCACGAAAGATAGCAACAACTGGAAGTGCAAGAGCTGGTTCTTTTGAATATGGTGGTTTTCCTGTAAGTTTATGCCATAAATTAAGCATTCCATCAATACCAAAACCAGAGATCAAAAGCTCTTTAGTTGTTTTATCTTTATGGACACCTACTCTTTGAAAAATTGTTGCATAGATATTATAAATAAAGCCAAGTGTACCAACCATAATTAAAGCAACACCAATAATGAAAACAATTCCACCAATAGCACTAAATTGTTTTGTATCAGCTGGAAGTGGCCAATAAAGTGTATAAAGTGGAGCATATTGCCAAACAAATGCCGCTATCCATGCCAGTGCTGTACCCCCAGTAATAAGTATCCATACCCAGTTTGCAAGTTTAATACTATATAATGGTTTTTTGGTAAGGTAAGGCACTAAAAACATAAATGCTGCAAAAACAAGCTGATATGTTGAACCAAAAATCCCAACAATCGGGTGAACAGTCATAATAGAAAAATAGTGCTCAGGATGAGAAAACATCTCTGGAAGAGGATTCACATTCTTTCCTGTTACAACCATTCTCATGATCATCCCTTCTATTGCTACAAGTCCGTAGAAAAGAAAGCTCATTACAACTGCACGAAGAGTAACTTTTTGTAAAGCATTTAAACTTTCATGGTCAAAGTTTGTACCATTTATCAGTGTTTTTATCATGATCTGTCTCCTTTACAGCCAACTACCTCTACTAATTTACGAACAAGCATAAGATCTTCCCCTTCTTCATTGTATTGGGCAGGACCTGAATATTCTGTAGAAGTAAGATCAAATATCCCATTATGATTGAAAGTCCATAAAATGTCATTTGATTTTAGTATTCCAGTAGCATCTGTTCCTGGGTTTACTTGCATTTGCATAACCATTGAACCATCTTGTCTGAATAGTCCAAAACCATAAATTAAATCATGACTGTGTACATCAAATTTAATTGTTTGTCCACATTGAACCGTAATCTTTTTTGGAAGATTAAGCCATTTATGATCTTTGATCTCTATATGATATGTTGCATCAGGTTTAATATCGTCTCTTGTAATATCTTGTGATACCCAAGGGATAGTATTGTAAGTAAAAATATGATGACCGACACCGCCGGCAACTAAAAAGGCTATATACCCATAAAATGGTATTCGCACTATACTTTTTGCATCTTTTCTGGTGAGGTTATAGCCAAACCATGCTATTACTGAAATGATCAATATTGCATAGATGGTATAAGCAACCCAGTGAAATGCCAACAACTCTGCAGAGTTAGAAAAGGTCATGTTCACTCCTTAAATTCTATATTTCTATAGTTATAGAACTATACAATATAAATTGGAAAAAGGAAGTTGTATTTATGATTAAAAATTAAGCAGTTTATAAAAAAAGTATCTGAAAATTTAAAAGAAGGAAAAAAGTGAAGCTTACGCTCCACCTGCAAGTTTTTGTTTTACCTCTTCACTTGCCATAGAGATGTTCCATGCTGGTTCCCAAACTACTGTAACATCAACTGATTCAACCTCTGGAAGTTCACGAAGAACTGCTTCTTCAACCCATTGAACGATCATTTGATGGAGTGGACATGCTTTTGTTGAAAGTGTCATTGTAACTTGAACATGTTTTTTTTCTTCATCATATTCTACATCATAGATAAGTCCCATTTCAACTAAGTTAAATCCAACTTCCGGATCGATCACTGTTGATATCGCTTTATAAATATCATCTTTTGTTACCATAAAAAACTCCTTGTTTATTTAAAATTGATCATATAAAGTATATCTTTTGCTACGAAGATACTTCCTATGAGTAAAAAGCTTACTCCTGCATAAAATAGCATATTAGATGCTATAAGTATTGCAAATGTTGCTAAAACAACACCTGTTGTATTGTAAATAAATCCAAATCTTGCACTTTTTGCAGGTACCATGTCTGCAAGCATTGGTACTTTTTGTTTCCCAATAAGAGGGGAAAAACGTTGATACCAAACCAAAAAAGGGACTATTTTGTATAGATGTCCAACTATTACAAATGTAACAAATCCAAGTAATGTTAAAAAACCTGCCGCTAAGAGGAGTCTTTCACTGTCAAAGACTAAGTAAAGGATTCCAAAAAGTAAAGAAACTAAAAAGCTTCCATACGAAAATAAAAGTGAATGTAAATAGATATCATTTTCAAGTCTTACTCTTGTTTTGTAGATGATATAGATTTGATACATGTAAAAGAACAATGCTATAAATGTAAGTAGATATCCTATATAACCTAAAGTAACAGTATCACTTAAAGCTGATATCATTACAAGTATCACTCCTATAGTGATAAGCCAAAGAGCTGTTTGAATAGGTTTCCATGTGAAGCTGTGACTTAACCAAAACATAGGAAGAAGTACCATACTTATCCCCATGATCGTTATTCCAACATATCCAAAAAGAACAAGATAGATATGTGCTTTTAAAAGTGCATGGATATCAACTGTAATGGTTCCTGCAAAACCAAGTGCCATAGTAATACCAAAGATAAGACCCAAAAAAAGGAAAATATTTGCTATAACGACACTAACCATAACGGTATTGAACTTTTTAACTTTGTTTATAGTCATAAAAGTTTCAAAGACAAATACCAATAAAGATATTAAAACAACAAGTCCCCCATATGGTAAAAGTGCAGGGGAGTGTAAAAAACCATAGCTCATCATTAAACTTCCACCAAAAAGAAGTGGAAAGATGATGTAATACAGATCAACTGCAAAATGTCCCACTTCTAAAACAACGGGAACAAGTTGTGCCATAGCACCGAAGATTATCATCATAACAAATGAAAGTAAGAAAAGGTGTACCCAACTTATTGTAGTGGTGTCAATTTGTGAAAGATTAGTGATATCGATTTGAAAAAGTAGTAAAACACTCACACAAAAACTAAATATCCCTATGATAAAATAAGGAGCTATTAGTTTAAATGGAGGTGCAAAGTCAGTTCCAACTGCCATAAAAAGTCCTTTAAAAAATTAAAAATGAATAGTGAAGAAAAAAATCAAGTATAAAAAGTAAAGCTTTATGCTTTACTTTTTTTCATTTTTAATATTCTTATCCGTTACAAGCGGTATCATTAAAGTTTGTTGCACCAGCAGCATTAGCCTTTTTAGAAAATGTGATAGCATAAAGACCTTCACCAATTTCTTTTACATCATAATCAAAATCAGCTTCTATTTTTGGAAAAAGTCCCATCGGTGGTTTATGATTTATCATAACAAGTTTTTGTCCATCTTTAAGGTTTTGTAAACCAACCATTGCATTTACCATTGGTTCAGGGTGCCCTGTCTTACTTGTGTCAAATTGTAGATATTCTACACCATCTTTTTCATAACTATAAAAAGGAACTGTTGCTCCTTCAAGTGTTATTTCTGTTGCATTTTCTGGTATTAGACTCATATAAATCTCCTTTTATTTTTCCTATTTGTTAAATAGGAGTAATTTTATCCGAATTATATCACTTATTCTATTTAACTATAGAAGTTATAAGGAAAATTTAGAGATTTTTTTCTTTTATATCTTGAAGAGTTTGTAGTAAGAAGTCGTTTATAACACTTTCTTTTGGAAATTTCCAACTATCGTGCAAAGAACATTTTTCATCTTCATTACAATCGCCAAAACCCATAATACATTGATGAATATTTTGATTTTGTGTAATATCTATAATGTCTTTGATCGTTATTTTATCAAGGTCTTTGGCAAAGTATATACCACCATTTCTTCCTTTGGAAGACCGAATGATATCTGCTTTTGAAAGTTCAGTAATAATGCTAGAAAGATATTTATATGGTATATTTAAAGTTTCACAAAGTTCTTTTGATCGAAAATGGTCCTCTTCAGATGTAGCCATATGTGTTAAAATTTTTATAGCATATTTAGATGTTTTATTAAGATACATAATAAACCTTTACTATATTTGGCTACTTAATTATATAGTATATATAAAAATGTAGAGGTAATGCAAAGGGTTTCCCCTTTGCCTAAACAAGGAAAATGTAACTATTTGTTACTTTGTAGAGAATTTATAGTCTAATTGAACCCAATATTTTTCAACATCTTTTGTTTGACCAATATCACCACCACTAAATAGTGCACCTTTTAAAAGAACACTTAGTCCATTTACAGCAGAGATTTTGTTTGCATAAAGGAAGTCGATCTCAGAACCCATATCATCTTGACCATCTACTTCAGTATCTGCTAAGAATTGATGATAAACAGCAAGTACTTTCCCAAAACCTTTTGCTTTATAACCTATCTTACCATTCATATCGATAAGACCTGTACCAGCATGACCACCTAGATAAACATCTGCCCAACCATTAAATTTATGGTTAGTACCAAGTGGAGAGATAAATGTAGTTTTATCACCATCAGCACCACTCATGAACTCATAATCTACACCAACGATAACACCAGAGATATTTGCAGAAACATCAATGTTATAGTAATCTGCATCAACACTGTTTGTTACAGAATTTGAACCATATTCCATTGTATTGTCTGCTTCCATAGCATATTCTGCACGGTAGCTAAGTTTAGCAGGACCAGCATTGATCTTACCAGTAAGAGCAGCACCATAGATATCTGCAAAGTTTGCGATCATATAATCATAAGCTGTGATTGAAAGTTCATCCATAACTTTATAGTTTGCATGGAGTAAAACTGTAGCTGTATTTGTTTGTGCATTTGAAGCAACACCTTCAAGTCCCCAAACATAAGCAGCTAGTATATTTAAGTTAGGGATAGTAGAATCAGCAATGAAAGCACTATCATAACTTCTCTCAAGTTGTCTCCAACCAACAGTACCTATAAATCTTTGATTATCAAGGTTTACTTGACCACGACCTACATGTAGTAATGTTTTATTTACTTTATAAGTCATTTCTAAATTAGAAAGCATAGCAGTTGCAGGATCTACGATCTTGTCATTATCTGGACCAAGAACTATCTTCTCATAGCTTCCGTCTGGATTCGCACTCCATTCTGTTTTTCCTTGATTGAAACCATTTTCACTGCTCCAACCAAAATCATATACTCCGATTAAACCAACGTTTGCATTAAGACCTTCTACACCGAAAAGATTAGCACTCGCATTTAATTTTACTCTTGAAGTAAGTGCTTGACCAGCATCTAGACCATTGTCTTTAACATCTGCATATTCATATCTTGGTCTGATTTGACCACTCACTTTTACATCGTTTAAAACATTGATTCCATCAGCTGCACTTGCAGTTACACTTAAACCACCTACTAATAGTGGCACAGCTGCCATTGATAACATAAGTTTCTTCATTCTTCTTCCTTTTTTGATCATAAGTTGATTTGTAGAGATGTTTATCTCTGTAAAATCTAGTTAATTTCTAAACTTTACAGAGATAAACATCATCTACTCTTATAACCAATATAGCTTTTGCTAAATGATACATAGTTAAAATTTAAATATTTCTTAAAAAAACGAAATAAAGTGATAAATTTGCTAATTTATTGATTTAAGTCAATATTTAATCTATAAATTGGTATAATTTTTAACATAACCTGTTCGAGGGTAGTTTTAAATATAAGGGTAGTCAATAATGATAAAAGATATTTTAAAAAATATAGATCTATTTAAAAAACTAAATGATAATGATCTTAATAAGCTTTCCACAATCTGTAAAATTGAACATTATGAAAAAAACAGTATTGTCTTTTATGAAAATGAATCTCTTTTTAATATGTACTATCTTATAAAAGGAAAAGTTAAGTTATATAAGATAGATAAGTACAATAATGAGGTTTTTTTAAATAATATCAATAAAGATTCATTTATACATATTTTGAAAAATAGTAAAAAGGATCAGTTCAGCTGTAATTCTTTTTTTAGTGTAGCGACACTTGAACCATCAGATATTTTACTGATAGATGTTGAATCGTTTAAAAAAGAATTTTTGTATCGTCAAGATATTTTAGAAGCATATCTTAATGAGATATATTTTTTTATGGAACAGTTTCAATATATCATCAATAGAGATTTGGTTTTTGATTCTAAAGCAAAAGTGGCATATATGCTTTGTAATAACCTTGAAGAATTCAATAAACTGAAAAAAAATGAAGTGGCATATCATCTTCATTTACAGCCTGAAACATTATCACGAATTACAAAAAAGCTTGAAAAAGATGGTTATATTAAAAATGAGCAGAGAAATGTTACGATTCTAAACAGATATGCTTTGGAAAGTTTGTATAGATAATATATATATTAACTACTACTTATATATAGGAATTACAGTTTTAGAGTATAAAGTTCATAAAAAAACCCAAAAAACTTGATTTAAGTCAAAAAAACAACTTCCTAAAAGAGATAAAATTGTATCGAAGCTTATGTATTTAGATTAATTTATAAGCTAAATACAATTTCAAGTAGTAGGAGAAAAAATGGCACTGACAAGAAGAGAATTTCTCAAAAGTTCAGCCGCTGCAAGTGCAGCTGCAGCAATAGGTATGCAAGTACCATCTGATCTTGAAGCTGCTGCAGGTAATGCAGAAGCTGACTGGAGATGGGATAAAGCCGCATGTAGATTCTGTGGTACAGGTTGTGGGATTATGCTTGCAACTAAAGGTGAAGGAAAAGATCGTAAGATCGTTGCTGTTAAAGGAGATCCTGCAGCTCCAGTTAATCGTGGTCTAAACTGTATTAAAGGTTACTTTAATGCGAAGATCATGTATGGTGCGGATAGACTTACAACACCACTTCTTCGTGTAAATGAAAAAGGTGAATTTGACAAACAAGGAAAATTTGCTCCAGTTTCATGGAAACGTGCATTTGATGAAATGGAAACTCATATCAGAAAAGCACTTAAAGCGAGTGGACCTGAAGGTGTGGCTGTATTTGCTTCTGGGCAATACACAATTATGGAAGGGTATGCTGCTCAAAAGATGATGAAAGGTGGATTCCGTTCAAATGCGATCGATCCAAATGCTCGTCACTGTATGGCATCTGCGGTTGTTGGTTTTTATCAAACATTTGGTATAGATGAACCTTCAGGATGTTATGATGATATCGAACTTACAGATACTATCGTAACTTGGGGTTCAAATATGGCAGAGATGCACCCGATCCTTTGGTCTCGTGTAACAGATAGAAAACTTTCTGATCCAGATCGTGTAAAAGTTGTTAATATCCAAACATATACACACAGAACTTGTGATTTGGGTGATTTTAACATTATCTTTAAACCACAAACTGACTTACTTCTTTGGAACTATCTTGCACGTGAGATCGTTTACAACCATCCTGAAGCTATTGATTGGGATTTTATCAAGAAAAATATCATCTTTACAGCTGGTCCGGTAAATATCGGTTATGGTATGAGAAGAAAGGGTGAAAAGTCTTTAACTCCTGAAAGACCAGATGGAAGTGCTGGTAAATACAGTGCTAAAGAGATGGAAATCATTAAACATGAAATGGAACATGTTGTAAGTAAAGATGAAGCTCCTGCACTAGCACCATATGGTTATAAAGCTGGTGACAAGATGGAAAATACTGCTGGTACTTTAAAACACTGGGAAATTTCTTTTGAAGAGTATAAAAGATCACTTGAGCCTTATACACTTGATTATGTTGCACGTGTTGCTAAAGGTGATCCAGATGAGTCTATTGAGAGTTTTAAGAAAAAACTTCAAGACTTAGCAGCACTTTATATCGAAAAAGATAGAAAAGTTGTTTCATTCTGGACTATGGGTATGAACCAACATACACGTGGTACATGGGATAATACACTTTCATATAATGTTCACTTCTTATTAAATAAACAAGCAAAACCAGGTTCAGGTGCATTTTCACTAACTGGTCAACCTTCAGCTTGTGGTACTGCTCGTGAAGTTGGTACATTCTGTCACAGACTTCCAGCGGATATGATGGTTAAAAATCCTAAACACAGAAAAATCGTTGAGAAAAAATGGCAAATCCCAGAAGGTACACTTAACCCAGTCGGTAACCAACACATTATGAAAATCCATAGAGATATTGAAGATGGTGTTGTAAAATTTGCATGGGTTAATGTATGTAATGCATATCAAGATTCTGCAAGTGCTAAACACTGGATCAAAGCAGCACGTACTATGGATAACTTCATTGTAACTTCTGATGGATATCCGGGAATTTCAGCAAAAGTATCTGACCTTATCTTACCATCTGCGATGATCTATGAAAAATGGGGAGCATATGGTAATGCTGAACGTCGTACACAACATTGGAGACAACAAGTTTTACCAGTAGGTGATGCTATGAGTGATACATGGCAATGGGTAGAACTTTCAAAAAGATTTACTGTTGATGATCTTTGGGGTGGATATACTCTTAGAAATGGTAAAAAACTTCCAGATGTTCGTAAAAAAGCATATGCAATGGGTTATAAGCCAGATACAACTATGTTTGAGATTTTATTTGCAAATGATAGAGCGAAATCATATAAGATCGATCTGAACAAATTCCCACAAAAAGGGTATGATAACACTGAATGTCTTGGTGATGAGAGAAATGTTGTTGGTTCAGATGGAAAAGTATTTAAAGGATATGGTTTTATGATCCATGAATACCTTTTCGAAGAATATGCATGGTTTGGTAGAGGACATGGACATGACCTTGCACCATTTACTACATACCATAGAGTTCGTGGACTTAAATGGCCTGTTGTTAATGGTAAAGAAACAGCATGGAGGTTTAATGTTAAATACGATCCATATGCAGCAAAACATGCAAAAGAAAATGGACGTGGTAGTGAATTTGCATTCTATGGACCACTTGCAAAAGCACTTCCAAAAGGAACACTTACAGGTGTAACAGATAAGAAAAAAACACCATTACCGGATAAAGCGAAAATCTTTGCTCGTCCTTATATGGAGCCACCTGAAATTCCAGATGCAGAGTACGATACTTGGTTATGTACTGGTCGTGTACTAGAGCACTGGCATAGTGGTACTATGACTATGAGAGTACCTGAGCTTTATCGTGCAGTACCTGAAGCACTTTGTTATATGCATCCTGAAACTGCAAAAGAGAAAGGACTTAAACAAGGTGGTCTTTGTTGGATAGAATCTCGTCGTGGTAGAGTAAAAGCTCGTGTTGAAACAAGAGGACGTAATAGACCTCCAAGAACACTTGTTTTTGTTCCATGGTTCGATGAGCGTGTATTTATCAATAAAGTTACACTTGATGCAACTTGTCCGATGTCAAAACAAACTGACTATAAAAAATGTGCGGTTAAAATCTATAAAGCATAAGAAAATAGGATAGATATAAATGAAAAAAAATGAAGCAAGTAGTGAAGATAGAAGAAAATTTCTTCTTACGATGGCAAGAGATGTAGGTCTCTTGGCATTTGGTGGATTAATATGGAGTGCATATGTTGATGAAGCAGTGGCAAATAAACTCGCACTTCGACCACCAGGTGCATTAAAAGGAAAAGATTTCCTTGCTACTTGTATCAAATGTGGTATGTGTGTTGAAGCGTGTCCGTATGATACGCTAAAACTTGCAGCCCCTGGAAGTAATGTACCTACTGGTACACCTTATTTTGAGCCACGGGATATACCATGTTATATGTGTACAGATATCCCATGTGTACCAGTGTGTCCAACAGGCGCTTTAGATGAAGAGAGTGTTTCAACAGATGGAGTACTTGATATCAATAAAGCAGATATGGGTGTTGCGATAGTAGATACAAAAAACTGTATCGCTTTTTGGGGTATTCAATGTGATGCTTGTTATAGGGCTTGTCCATTACTTGATCAAGCTATATATTTAGAATACGACAAAAATGACAGAACTGGTAAACATGCTTTTTTAAAGCCTATTGTTAATCCTGATTTTTGTACCGGATGTGGTCTGTGTGAACATGCCTGTGTAACAAAAAAACCAGCGATCATAGTTCGTCCAAGAGAACTTGTTATGGGTGAAGTTGGTACACACTATGTAAAAGGCTGGGATAAAAAAGATGAAAGTAGGCTTGAAGAAGCTCAAGAGATTCATACTGTAACAGAACGTAGTAAGCGTAAAGCTATAGATAACCTTAATGATATGGGAGGATTATTAGATGATTAAGCATAAATATATGATCCTCCGCCGACTTACACAACTTGGAGTTATATTTTTATATATAGGAGCTTCAACGTGGGGTTGGAAAATATTAACAGGTAATTTAAGTGCTTCTATGTTTTTAGAAAAGATCCCTTTAGCAGATCCTTTTGCAGTATTACAAATGCTTGCTGCTGGTGCTGTATTGGCAACAGATGTTATTGTCGGTGCTATTATTATAACTATAGTATATGGTTTGATAGGTGGTAGAGCATTTTGTTCTTGGGTATGCCCTATAAATATGGTGACTGATGCAGCGAATTTTTTACGAAGAAAACTTCGTATGAATCAAATTGCAAAAAAGCCACCGGTTTATAGAAGTGCAAGATATTGGATACTTGCACTAAGTTTGATACTTTCGTATTTACTTGGTGTAGCCGCATTTGAATTTATATCGCCTATTTCTATGTTACATAGAGGGCTTATATTTGGTTTAGGTTTTGGTTGGGCTGCAGCACTGAGTGTGTTTTTGTTCGATCTGTTTATACTTAAAAATGGATGGTGTGGTTATGTATGTCCACTTGGTGGATTTTACTCAACTATAGGGCGATTTAGCCTTATACGAGTAACACATGACGCAGAAAAATGTACTGAGTGTATGAAGTGTAAAGAAGTATGTCCAGAACATCAAGTACTTCATATGATTGGAAAAGAATCAATTCCTGTACTTTCAGGAGAATGTACAAATTGTGCACGTTGCATCGAAGTATGTGGTGATGATGCACTTAATTTTCATATAAGAAATTTTGCAAAAAATGCAAGTAAGGAGAAATAGATGAAATTATTAGAAAAACTTGGCATAACTACAGCTATGGCTGTAAGTGCTTTTGTTGTACTTACAGGGTGTAGTAATAATGCTGCCGCATCTGATAAAGGAGATGTACAGGCAAAGACAGAGGTTGTTAAACCTGTTATTTCTGATAGACAATTAAGCTATAGAAATCAAGATCTTGAGGATGAATCAACGGTGATTCCTCCAAAGGTTACTTATACGGATGCAGCTCCGGGAACTTCAAAAAGAATTCCAAGAGCATATCAAGATGCTCCACCAATGATCCCTCATAGTGTTGAAGGGTTGTTACCAATTACAAAAGATAACAATCAATGTCTTGGTTGTCATATGCCAGATGTTGCTTCTTCAATGGGAGCTACACCGATTCCACCTTCACACTTTACAAACTTTAGACCAAAAACTGAAGTTAAAGGTGGTATAATCTTTAAAAATGGTAAGCCAATAGCGAATACTTCAGATGAGAAGTTAGGAAATGTTTCTATTAAGAAACAACAACACCTTTATCAAGGTAGATTTAACTGTTCTCAGTGTCATGCTCCTCAAGCAAATGTTAAACCACTTGTTGGTAGTACATTTAAACCAGAATACACTAAAAAAGATGGTGCATTCAAATCTTCATGGAATGATGACGCATTTATGAAAGATATAGATACAACGAAAAACTAAGCAAAAAGCCTTAATGGCTTTTTGCTCCATAAAAGAGGCATATGCAAAGAAGAGACTTTTTTAAAAACCTTACACAACCACTCAATAAAGAAAGCACACGTAATATTATCAGACCTCCATATTATAAAGATGAAATAGACTTTGAAAAATGTAAAGAGTGTGAAGGTATTTGTGCTTTAAAATGTGAAGAAAATATCATAATAATTTTAGATGATAAAACACCGGCACTTTCATTTGAACAAAGTGGATGCACTTTTTGTGATGTATGTGCATTGGAATGTCCAGAAGATGTTTTAATGTTAGAACATAAAAGTAGTATAGATGTAACCATCGAAATAGATAAACTAAAATGTATGAGTTGGTCAAAAAATATCTGTTTTAGTTGTAAGGATCCGTGTTTAGATAATGCGATAGAATTTACTGGGATGTTTTATCCTGAAATCATAGCTGATCGATGTACAAGCTGTGGTTTTTGTATAAGATATTGTCCGACAGAAGCTATAATAATAAAACCAAAGATAAAGGGAAATAGTAATGAAAATGATTAAATTGTTTTTATTGCTATCAGTTGGAATGGTCGTCTCATTGATAGCAAAAGATCTTAAACCTGTAAATATTTATACAACTCATGGCGGTATAAATGATATGGTTGTAAGTAATGGAAAAATGTATATAGGAACAGCTGCTAGTAGAGTTGATATTATTGATCTGAAAACAAAAAATATAGACAAAGAGATAATCTTATCAAAGATAACTGATTTTATGGGGGATGAGATAGAATCAGAGGTTTTTAGTGTTGATGTCTGGAATGATGATATTTTGATCCTTTCTCAAGATAAAAATGGGTATTCGAGAGTTGATGTCTATAAAGATGGAAAACTTCATCATATTTTAGATAAGAAGGATGCTTTATATATAGTAAAAGCAAAATATGTTACAAAGGATACTGTACTTTTTGGACTTTTAAGTAATGTTTATATGCTTTATGATCTTAAAAATAAAAAAACGATTTGGGAAGAACAGATCACTATGTCTAAATTTTCAAATTATGCTATAAATGATGATAAAACAGAAGCAGCAACGGCTGATGAAGGTGGAGATGTTAATGTTATATCTTTAAAAGATGGAAAGAAGTTAAAACGTTATCCTGGTATAAATAAAGATGAAGTCTTTGGAATAGATTGGAAGAAAGATCTTATTGTTACTGGTGGAAAAGATAGAAAAGTTGGGATATATCATACTAATAAAGCTGAAGGAATTGCAAAAGAGTATAGTTTTTTCATCTATAGTGTAGGGATCTCGCCAAGTGCAAAATACGTTGGAATATCTGTTGATGATAAAAATAACGTGGTTATATTTGATTCAAGAACAAAAGAGGATAAATACAAACTTATAGGTAATAAATCAAAAATAGCTGCTATAGTATTTTTAGATGACGAAACAGTATTAGTGGCATCAAATGATGTTAGTATTAACCTATATAAATTAAAATAAGGAGAAGATTTATGAATATATCTAGTATAGTAGTACAAACTTTACCAAAGTATGTTGAAGAAGTTGTAGAAAATTTAAAAAACTGTGGAGCATGTGATTATCATTTACATGATGAAAAAGGTCGTATCATTGTAACGATTGAGGGAGAAGGGGTAAGTGAAGAGCTAAAGAAACTTCGAGTTATAGAGGCTATTCCACATGTAATAGCTGCAGATATGCAAATGGCATATAGTGAAGATGAATTAGATGAACATATGAAGATCATCAATGAAAGAGATGCTGTTCCAAAAATGTTAAATGACGATAATATACCTGTAGAGGATATTGTTTATAATGGAGATCTTAAAAAGAAAAATCTTGAAGAATTTGCAGAAGACTTAAAAAAGGAATAAAATGGCAGTAATTTTTGAAGCATTAATAAAAAATGATGATATGGATGGATGGTATATAGAGTTAAAAGATACAGTAGATGGAAGAGTTGAAGTTTGTAAAGACTTAGAAGAGTTTGAAGAGAAAATAGAGGAACTTGGAAGTGACTATGGTGGGCATATAGATGAAGTAAGGTGGTTAAAGGACGATGACCTTCATCCTGCTGCTATGGATGATCTCCGTATAAAAATGGCTGAAAAAAGAGCTAAAATAGAGGAAGAAAAAGGGGAGTTTATAACCCCTGTAGTTACTCCAAAAGAAGAAGCTAACGAGTAGTAGCTTCTATCTTTCCTTCATAGATATATTCTGCAATAATTTCTAAACTTTCTTTATCGAATGCAAGTTCAGGCATCAATCCGTATTTTTTAATCTTATCATGCATAAGTGATGTTTCTTTTTTAGGTTTATATACCCAATTAGATAGATATTGAATAAAGTTGTCTTTATCAGGGAAAGCCTGTAGGTATCTTGATCTGATTTCATTTATAGTAGGTGCTGAGGAAGCTTTTTTTATATGATGGCAAGTGGCACAGTTGCCATTAAATAAGAGTGCTCCCTCATCTGCTAATGATAAAGTATTTAGTAATAGGAGAGATGTATAAATAAACCTTATCATAAGTATAATTATATATTTATTTTGTTTAAGTCTCAAAGGTGAATTTAGTATAAATATAAATACTAAGCTTCTCTTTAAGTAAGGGGAAAAATCTATTTTAGATATAAATTTCGATATAATAAAAATAAAAAATATTAGAGATTTAAATGAAAAAAATTCTTTTATGGTTATTATATAGTGGGTTGCTTTGTGCTCAAGAAGAGAATCTTGAGCAATTAAAAGCTAAGTTAAAAGCTGCTAAAGAAGAGCAAAAAGAGTTAAAAGAATATATATCAAAGCTTGAAAAAAAGATTCCTCCTGAGAATGTTTGGAAGTTTCATTTCGAAATCGGTTATATGGATACAACTGGAAATACAAATACACGTTCTTTCAATACAGATATAAAAATTCAAAAAAGATGGTGGGATAAGCATCTTTTTGTATATATATTTGATGGACAATATTCAAAAGATGATGGTGAAGTCAGTAAAAATAAGTATCTAACTGAACTTGATTATAATTATGATTTTTTAAAGACTTGGAAAACCACATATGTAACTGGTTATAAAAAAGATAAATTTTCTGCTTTTGAATACCAGTTCTATACTGGTCCGGGTATGGAATATCAATTCTTCAAAACAAAAACACACGCTTTTTCAATGCAAGGGAATATCCTTTATGCACTTGATAAACGTTATGATAATGGATTGAAAGATGATTATTTATCAGCAAGGTTTAAGGGGAAATATTTTTTACAGCTTATAGAAAATCTTACATTTGATGAAGAATTATCTTATAGAACAGATTTGCAAGATACTCAAAATTATTTTATATACTCAGTGAGTAAGTTATCGTTAAAGGTATATAAACATTTTTTTATGAATGTTAGTTATAAGTATGATTATACAAATGAAGCAGATGAAAATGAAAAATATGATACAACCTTTTCTGTGAATGCTGTAGTAGATTTTTAAATATAGATAGGAATAAAAGTGAAAAAGCTCTTTTTTTTAGTTGTTATTGTAAGTACAATATATGCAACTCATAGACCTACAGTAGGATTGGTCTTGAGTGGTGGAGGTGCTAGAGGTGGTGCTCATGTTGGTATATTGAAATATTTCGAGCAAAAGCATATACCTATTGATTTTATTGTTGGAACAAGTATGGGGTCTTTTATGGGAGGACTTTATGCTAGTGGATATACTGCAGATGAAATAGCTGATTTTTTGACAACTACAAAATGGGAAAATTATATCCGAAGTAATAAGCCAAGGGAAAAAATCCCTTTTAGGAGAAAAACACTTTCTGCTGAATTTCCTGGAAATATAAAAGTGGGTCTTAATCAAGATAATGAAATTACATTACCAACAGGTGTATTTGAAAAACAAAGTATGTTGTATTTGTTGCAAAAAAAATTTAAAGATGTACTTTTCATTGATGATTTTAAAAAATTACCTATTCCATATGCAGCAGTTGCGACCAATCTTTCAAATGGGAATGTAGTACCACTTGTTTCAGGCAATATAGCTAAAAGTGTATATGCTTCTATTTGTGTACCTGGAGGATTTGAACCAATTACGATCGATGGAAAAACATTAGTCGATGGTGGAATAGCTCAAAATTTACCGGTACAGATCATGAGAGAATTGTATCATCCTGATTATATTATAGTTGTGGATATTTCTACACCATTTGATAAAGAAAAGAGATTTCGTTCATATGATGAAATTATGACTCAACAAATTGATATATTAACAAGAAAAAATGTTGAAGAAACTATAAAAGGATTACGAAAAAATGAATTTTTAATAACCCCCGAATTAAAAGGATATTCATTTTTAGATGCTGATAAATATGCAGAGATAATCAAAAAAGGGTATGAAGCAGCAAAGAAAAGTTTTAGTAAAATCTCATTTTTAGCATTAGATAAAAACGAGTATGATAAATATCAAAGAATACATCATTATAAACCTCATACTGAGGTACCTATTATTGATCATATTGAGATAGAAAATAATACATACATAGCAGATGCAATTATAAGATCTAAAATCCATCAACAAGAAGGGATGAAACTCGATTTTGATCAATTACAAAAAGATTTGATGGATATTTATTATTTAATGTATTTTTCTTCAGCTGAATATAAAGTTATCAGAAGAAATGCACAAAATATTTTAGTTATTACTACTGAACCTAGTTGGAATGTCAATGGAGACATACGGCTTGGAGTGGCTTTTGAAGATGATTTTAATGGGCATAGTGATTATCAAGTACGTTTTGAGTATAATAAGTACAATCTTAATAGTTTTGGTGGTGAATGGAGAAATAGAGTAGAAGTTGGGAAAAGAAGACTCATTCAATCAGAGATCTATCAACCAATTAATTCAACACAAGATGGATATCTTCGTATAAATGGATATTATGAAAAAGTAAAACATTATGTAACTCCTCAATTTTTATTAGATGAATATATCAATGTAAATGAAGAAAAAACAACACCATTGTATTCATTGAATTATGGAGGAACATTAGGCTTTGGAATCAATATAGGTTCAACGATACAAGTTGAAAGTGGAATGGAGCTTCGAAAAGTCAATCCTTCAACAGATTTATTTATATTTGATGCATATAAAGATCAGTTTGATTATGTTACAGCAGAAACAATACAACGTTTATCAAGGTTTTATCTTGATTTTAGAATAGATTCTTTTGACAATCCTTTTTTCCCAAAAAAAGGTGTTCGTGGAGGAATAGGGTATGTTCAAAATTTTGATATATTTGGATCAAATATAAAATATTCTCAAGTTTATGGAAAATTTACTGGAGCCTATAGTATTGGAAAAGGAACTCTGGTTCCAAATATAAAACTAGGTAGTACTTTAAACTCTGGTGGATTAGATGATGCTGGTAAAGATGGGACAAGTAAACCAATAGCGGTACAAGATGTTGAATCATATTTTCAACTTGGAGGATTGTTTAATATATCTGGTCGTCCAACATATTATATGTCTGGAGATCAACTTGTTTATGGATCTTTAAAC
>Ga0256843_1000196_pt1 | contig 53554 bp, 50 predicted proteins | sample AlvinellametaG_FD_191572 | JGI IMG/M metagenome (GOLD analysis project Ga0256843, IMG submission 191572) | Pompeii worm associated microbial communities from hydrothermal vent at the East Pacific Rise, Pacific Ocean - Alvinella | ecosystem: Host-associated > Annelida > Integument > Unclassified ...
TCGCTGATAACCATTTTACACAATTCACACATATCTCTATCCCAGTGAATCTCTTGCATCTTATCACTTTTTTCTTTCATGCATCCACCAAAAAACAAAACTATTAAAAAAAGAGTAAGTATATACTTCATCTTCATCCCTTTATTTCGAAACTTTTTCATCCGAAACAATTTTACCTAGATCCATATAGATCTTCCTGTTTACAAGCTGGCTTACCTCTTCGATCCTGTGTGTCACAAAAAGAAGGATCTTCTCCTTATCGTCATGTCGCAGTAATCTATAAAAATCATCTCTCGCTTTGGGATCTAGGTTTGCAGTAGGTTCATCATATATGATGATATCACTTTTCTTCGCCAATGAGATCGCTATAAGGAGCTTTTGTTTCATCCCTCCACTTAACTTGAAAAAAGATTTATTCATATTGGCATCGATATCAAGTTTCATCTCTTGAGCCATCTTGATAATATCTTTTTTTTGAACATATGAACTTGCACACACATATTCTATCAATTCTTTAATACTCAGCTTTATAGGGGGTGGTAACTGTGGAACAAAACTAATATGATTTAAAACATCTGTACGATGAGTTACTGGATTGAAACCATTGACAAGAACTTCTCCACTTGTTGGATGATAATACCCAAGGATAGAGCGTATCAATGTTGTTTTACCAGCACCGTTTGCTCCCATTAGAGCAACACTTTCTCCCTTTTTAAACTCAACACTCAAAGAATCCAAAGAGATATGCGAATCAAATTTTTTGGTAAGGTTCTTTATCTCTATCATACTAAATTCTTCAACCTAAAATCAAAGTTCAACGCATCCATATGACACACATCGATACATCTTCCACATAATGTACAATCAGCTCCGGTAATATACTGCTCTTTAATCCCTTTTTCTGCGATCTCTTTTTTGTATTTTGCTTTTGTGATCTCAAGTACTTGATTTTCAAAACATACATCATGACATACCATACAGCTATCACATGAATCGTTCCATTGAACGCGTAATGCAGATGCTTTTCCTATCATCCCGTAAGTTGTTCCTATAGGACATACATAGCTACACCATGCACGGCGAGAGAAAAACACTTCTATAAGAAAAACAATTGCAACCCAACCAAGAGCCAAGCTCCAACCATAAGCGATAAATCTACTTAAGATTCCAACAACATTAAATGTTTCAAACACAAGATATCCACTTACTGCTGCCCAAAGTAAAAACATTGCCCAAAAGATATATTTTATCCGATGATCGAACTTTCTTTCTTTGATGACTTTTTTGTGAACCAATGTATCATGGAGCTTTTCACCTATCTCACTTAAGATCCCATAAGGGCAAACCCATGCACAATAGGTTCTTCCACCAACTAAAAGATAAAATACTACAATAGTACTTACTCCAATGATGATATTGGTATGGAGATGATGCTCTGCAGCGAACATCTCAAGAGCGGTATAGACATCAATGAGATGAAATCCTAAAAAACGAGAACCGTTCAATGTTCCTTCTAACATTTGAATATCAACAGCAAATGAAAGGAAAAAGAGAAGGTGGATTGTTATAACGAGTATCCACCTTTTTGCACGATAGCTAAGCTTCTTTTTCCCCTCTTTTGTAGTTTCAAAAAAAGTGGACCAGAAGGTTGTGTTTTTGATCGTTTCTCTATTATTGTACTTATCCATGACTGTTTTCCTATCTTATTTATTTTTCAACGCTTCAGCTCTTGCTGGAAACTCCCCTATCTCTTTGGCAAATCTTTTAAGATCCTCTTCAGAGAGGTTAATGAGCAACCCTTTCATGATCATGTTTTCTTTTCTTCCAGATTTAAAGTCAACAAGTTTTTTATAGATCTCTTCTTCACTTTGACCAAACAGTTTTGGACCCATGAGCTTTTTACCATATTGCATACCACTTCCATCAACACCATGACAAGAAGCACACTTTCTTTTATACTCATCACTTACTTTAAAACCACCAACATTTCCTGCTTTATCACGAAGTGCATTGAGCTCTTTTTGCTCTTTTTCTCTATCACTTTTTTCTTCAGGAACAAAACTACTGTTAGCTGTTTGAGTTTGTTTGATATCCTTGATCACCTTCCCATGTTCACCACCATTATATGGACCACCTTGAGAAGCAACGTATCCCATTGCAGCCAAGATAATGATCGTAAAAAAACCTGCGATTATATGTTTCATTGTTTACCCCTTAATTTTTGTACTCGTTTATTGAACTCATAAATATCTTCTGCTAAACTTCTTATCTCTTCATCGCTCATTTTTTTGATCAAATCAGTCATAAGAGGATTAGACTTTTCTTTATTTTTAAATTGCATAATCTTATTATAAATATATGTAGCATCCCGTCCTAGCAAAGAAGGTCCAATCACACCGTTTGCATAATCATCATGACATGCAGAACATTTCAATCGAAATGCAGGACTTAACTGTTTCGATATTAAAGAGACTTGGACTCTTTCATAAGGACTTCTTATATGAGAATACGCATCTAAAACAGTACGTGGGCGAATACGAACATTGGCATCTTTATTTGCTGGCTGTGATTTTGGATCGTATTCACTTTTTTGTCCATAATCATAATAAAAGGATTCCCCTTTTTTATTTTTACCATCGTCTTTATTTGCTACTTTGATCTCATGTTTATTTGTATTGGTAACTATTTCTATTTTTGGTGTTGCCTTATTTTGAGTAACCTGAGATTGTTCTTTTTGTTCTTTATTATCTCCACAACCAACAAATAACAATCCTATTCCAAGACCAACTATCCCAAAAAACCGCTTGTATTTATATTTTCTATCATTCATCTTGGTATCCTTATGTTTTATATATATCTTCATAAGTAGCCCTTGGAATAACCACTATCGATGGTGTTTGTGTCGGACATACTTCTTGACAAACTCCACAACCTATACACCCTTCATAGATCTCTGGTCGTTGCCCACCTTGAGGATCACGAACCATTGCTATAGCACCCATTGGATTTGGTATAGGACACATATCTGCACATAAGGTACATTCTTTCCCTTCATATTGATCAAACTTCTCCAATACCTGTTCTTCAAGTTCTGTTTTATTTCGAACATTTTCAACAAACTCATGCATTTTTTTGTTATACCCTTTAGGAACAGGCGTTTTTAATACTGCCAAACAGGTATCTGGATGTTTTAAAACAGCAACTCCCATGTGAGCATCTTCTATTTTAGAAACACTATGATCAAGTGCACCACTAGGACATGCCAAAACACACGGTACAGCATCACATGCATAACATCCACGTTCATTTGGATCGATATAAGGTGTCCCTACCCCATTTCCTTTTGTGATATCAGCGAGTTTTATAGAGTGATATGGACATACCTGAAGACATTGTCCACACTTTATACATAATGCTAAAAATTCTTTTTCCTTTACAGCACCAGGTGGTCGTAATCGATTCTCCGGTCGTGTTAGATAAGGAGCAAAAAACACTCCTCCAGCCGCAGTTAAAGCCAAGAAGCTCAGTGTTGAGTACTTTATAAAGTTTCTTCTATTTGTTTCTATTTTTTCTGCCATCTTTATCCTTTAAGCGGTTTTGAAATTTTTGGTTTTTTATCTTCCATTAAAAACAATGGTTTTGAAAATGGAGCAAGTTTTGACAAGAAGTTTAATAAGGAGATTACAGGACTTCCATAAAAGAACTTCACATCTGGGTTAAATACCCATAACTGATCTGCATATTGATATACTTTATGACTTGTATCCCCTATACCATCATTATTTTTATCAAACCCTTCATAATTATCCCAATAGTTCCCTACTATCTCATTATCTTTTGTTCTATCTCTTTTACTATCATTAACGACATCTTCTATATTGCCCTGGATAATATTATCTTTGATGACATTATTAACACTTAAAGAATGAAAATGGATCGCTTCAGCGTTATATAGGATCTTATTTCCTTCAATATAATTATAAGTGTCTGGTTCAAAAGGGGATCTATCAATATATAATCCTTGCGCACAATAAAGCACCGTATTATCTTTAAGCGTAAAATTTGAAGCATCTTTAAGACCAATTCCCATACCGGTTGCACCAAGGGAACTTTGTACTATATTTCCAGTAGCAATTGTATCTTTTGAATACATAAAGAAAATACCTACACTATTAAACTTATACTTGTTATTTTTAACAAAGTTTTTTCCTGCATACATAAAATGCAAAGAGTAACGGCAATGCTCACCGTAATTTTTCTCTATAAGGTTTCCATGAGAATACCATACAACCATATCTCTTGATTTATAGAGTCTATTGTTACGAATAATATTATCATTGCTGTACCACAGCCTAAGCCCATCACCACGAAGACCAAGGTCCAATGGTTTTGATGTAATGTTATTATCTGTAACCAAAGAGTTGTTGACCATCTGCATATCAATACCAAACAGACAATCTTTTATATTACAGTGACTTATCTCATTTTGTTTTCCATCACTTAGTTTGATCGCTGCATCAATATTTTCATGACGGGCACCACTGTTGATTATCGTAAGATTTTTTAAAGTGATATAAGAGCCTTTGGCAGTAATGACAGTACCATTGTTCTCACCATCTATTATAACCCCTTTTCCTTGACCTATAATGGAGATTGGTTTATTAATAGTAATGCTTCCTTTATAAACACCTGAAGGTAATTTCAATATAGAACCTTCAGGTGCTTTATCGATCGCATCTTGTAAAACATTGGCATAAAGACTCTCTATAAAGAGTAAACACCATAAAAAAGCTCTCACTTTTATACCACCTTTAGTTTATTTAGTCTCTTGTTTCTTTTGTTCCATCTCTCTTAATGCTTTTCGTTTTGCTAAAAATGCCAAAAGAGAAAAAAGACTGATCGCCACTAAAATATAAAAGCCGATTGTTGGATACGAGTGTGTAGTAAACTGTGCTATTTTCCCATCTCCAAAAACAGTCGGCATAAACGGTTTGATCTTAAATGCTCCCCAATCATGTAAGTTATGCCCAAACCAATAGAGCCAATAGGAATAATCAGCTATAAACAATAAAGGAAGTGAAACAGGAATAAGCATCAGATATGTCAAAATCTTATTATCATAGATAATAAATAAGATCATCACTAATGTTAAAAACAATAGTGCATACGGTCCTATTGCTCGTTCAAAATGACCTCCAACCCACATCGGGTCCATCCCTACATAGTGATTAATAGTATTCATTTCATGTACTTCACCACTATATCCATCAAAATGGAAAAATACAGGGATACCTTGTGGAAATGCCTCTTTTGGATAGTTTGGTGCCTCAAGTGAAACTGCCCAAATAGGTAAAGAAGCAACACCGATCTCTGCTGAATTCTCTATCATCTTATCAAGATCATTATGTGCTTCTTTTGGCGTTGTTACAGATTTATAACGCCCTTTATTATAAAGATTCCATATCTCTTTTGATATAGGAGATATCTTCTCTACTTCATTCTTGTCTATTTTGTTCAAAACCCCATGAAATGCTACAATTGGCAGGGTAAACGCAAATGTTAAAAGCAGAACCGCTATAGCAGCAAATATCTTTGCTTTGATTAAACTTGGATGCATTGTGATTCCTTTAATTAATATTAAACATTAAGCTAAATTATAATATTGAATTTAAATTCTATCACAAGGTATTATTTTTTCTCTTGATATACATCAAGAAAAATTTAATTAAGAAAGGAGAAATTTTTGTAGTTCTTGAAGAGTTTTTTTCTTTACATGTAAGAATTGAGATCGATTAAAAGTCTCCTGTCTTTTTGCAAGCTGTGCCGTATGAGTGGTTATAAGCTCTTGGAGTTCTTTTTTTGTGATCTTTCCATCAAGATAATCAAGTGTTTCAATGATCCCTATCGATTTCATAGGATTGGGTAATCTTGTATATTTTCGCTCTAAATAGCAAATTTCATCAATAAGTCCATTTTGTAACATTTTTTGAGTACGCTGTGAGATTCTTTGGCGAAGGATATCTCTTGAGACCTCTATCTCAAAGATATCGATATTTTTGATAATCGGTCTTGGAGGATTTTGTTGAAACCATTGCGAAGGAACCTGTTTAGTCGCTTCAAAAATCAACAATGCTTTTTCTATGCGATATCGATCATTTGGTGATATCTGTTGCATATATTTAGGATCTAATTTTAAAAGTTTTTGATATGCTTTTTGAATATCTTTTAGTTGATACAAAACATCTCGCTGAATCTCTTTAGATACTGGTGGAACAGGGGATAAGCCATTTAAAAGTGTTTTAAGATAAAAACTTGTTCCTCCAACTATAACAAGATTTTTATTTTCTTGTTTACATGTAAGAAAAGCTTGTTTATAAAGTTCTATAAATATCTCTACACTAAAATATTCATCAATAAAAAGCTCATCAATACCAAAATGTTTTACTAAGGAAAGTTCCTCTTTAGAAGGCTTTGCTGAAACGATATCTACCTCTTTATAAATACTCAAAGAGTCTATAGAAAGGATATATGCGTTATTTTTCAAAGCATAGGCTATAGCAAGATCACTTTTTCCTGATGCAGTGGGACCGATAATAGCTATTTGGTTCATAAGCGAAATTATAGCGTTTTTTAGATAGAATTAAAAAAAATTACACAACCTTTTAAAATAACCAAGTATGGAGTCTCTTTGCAAAAACTAATAAAAAAACTCAAAGATTTTAATGAACTCGTAATGTTTACTCACTCTATTTTTTCTCTTCCTTTTATTTTTATAGCTATGATTGTAGCAGCAGATGGATGGTTTGGCTTTAAACTTCTTTTCCTTGGCGCACTTGCAGCTATTAGTGCTAGAAATTTTGCTATGGGTGTGAACCGTTATGCGGATAGAGACATAGATGCAAAGAATGAGAGAACAGCCAATCGACCAAATGTTGATGGAAGAATAGATACAAAAAGTATGCAATTATTCATCGCATTTAATGCAATAGCCTTTATTGTTGTAGCAGCTTTTATTAATTCACTAGCATTTTGGCTTTCATTTCCTATTCTTGCGATACTGGCAAGTTATTCATATTTTAAAAGATTCTCTGAGTTTGCACATCTCATCCTTGGCATCTCTTTAGGTTTGGCTCCTATAGCAGGGGTTGTTGCTGTGAGTGCAACGATCACTCCATGGAGTGTTCTTTTAAGTCTTGGTGTGATGTTTTGGGTGGCAGGTTTTGATCTACTGTACTCTTTACAAGATATGGAATTTGACAAAAAAGAAGGGTTATATTCGATCCCTTCAAGATATGGGAGTGATGCAACACTCTTTATCTCTGCTCTTTTTCATATCCTGAGTGTGATATTTTGGGCACTTTTTGTATGGACAGCTCACCTTGGATTCTTTGCACTTTTAGCAGTAATCCTTAGTGGAGCAATGCTTTGGTATGAACATAAACTTGTGCGAAAAGATTTTACACAGATAGACAAAGCATTCTTCACAGTCAATGGCTACTTAGGAATCGCATTTTTTATCCTCATAGTTCTTGATAGGAGCTTTTCATGAATGAAGAACTAGAAGATATCCGTTTAATACCAGCTCCCATCGCAATAGAGTTTAAAAAAGCAGATCGATGTGAAGAGTGTGAAAGAGAATACCACAGTTTAAGTGAAAGCGATGATGACCCTATAGGACAATGGCTCAAACTTGCAAAAGCAAGAGGAGAAACAAGTAATACAGACCCTGTATTACTCAACCTTATGGTGGAGCTTCACAGAAAGTTCGATGCATTAGAAGCCTTTTTAAAAAATGAAACACCAAAAAGAATTCCACTTGATTTCTTTGAGGATATTGATTCTGTAGGCTTTGAACATTTTAAACTCAAAAACAGTGTTTTAACTTCTGACACCTTATATTATGGACGCATTGCGATGCCTGTTCATCCAAAAAGGGATGTAGCGATATTTTTTCAAGCACTCAATCCACAAATAGCAAAAATAACAAGAATGCATGATAGGGATATAAAAGAGTGGAACAGTTATGTTACTGCACGTGAAAGAGTCTTAATACGTGAAATGAGAGAGAAAAAAAACAATGGATAATATAATCAATATCATCTTTACATATAAACTTGAGATAATTGTCGCTTTACTTAGTATTATTATCTTATATCTCTTATATTTTGTTTATGAAAAAGAGAGTTATTATAACAGAAACTTGCGTTCTATGGCATCTGTCATCGAAGAACTCAATCGTGATATCTTTCAACTTCAAAACAAACTTACTGAAACAGTAAAGAAAATAGAGTACACTAAACGTAATATGAGCGATGAAGAGATATATCAAGAGATAGAAAGGACTGTTTATGATATGACAAAACCTCTTGTTCTTACAATACAAGAACTACAGCAATCAGGTCTTGGAAACATTAGTGAACTTGAAAAAAGAATAGCATACCTTGAAAATGGTGTAAAACAGATCAATATTCCATCTTCTCTCCATGCTAAAGATGATGAAAAGGTTATTTCACTCTATAATCAAGGAGTTTCAGTAGAAACAATAGCTAAAGAGCTTCATCTTTCAAAAACAGAGATTGAATTTATATTGAAAATAAATAAGATAAAATAGATGGCTGATAGAACTCTTTTCACTCTTGTTACTGCTCTTATAACATTAAGCATCATAACAGTTTATAGCATGAGTGAATTTGTCGTACTTCTTGATAAAACAAATGATTTTCATTTCTTTTTTCGATCTATCTTTTTTGGTTTTTTTGCTATTTTAATCATGTGGGCACTTTCAACTCAAGATCCAAAAAAGTGGATCAATCCTTTAGGAATGACTTTATTCGTTACATCAACATTAGTTATGATAGCAATGCCATTCTTACCAGAATCATTGGTTCATGCAGTTGGAGGAGCAAAAAGATGGATAAAAATTGCAGGACTTTCTGTAGCACCTGTAGAATTTTTCAAGATCGGATTTATCTGGTTTTTGGCATGGAGCTTTTCACGAAAAATTGAACGTAAACCAAATAATTCATTAAAAGAAGAAGCTTTGACATTTTTACCATATGGGGTGATGTTTGGTGGTGTAATGTTTATGATCGCATTCATTCAAAATGACCTTGGTCAAGTGATGGTTCTTGGAATGACTATGATTGTTATGCTTACATTTGCTGGAAGTAGCTTTCGATTTTTTCTTTCTATGTTTGGATTTATTATTATAGCAGGTATTGCTTTTATCGTTTCTAAAGAACACCGTATAGAACGCGTTAAGTCATGGTGGGCAATAGCACAAGATAGTGTTCTCTCAATTTTTCCAGCAGATATTGCAGATAAACTTCGTGTTCCTATCGATGTTGTACCTTATCAAATAGGTTATTCTCTTAATGCTATTCATCATGGAGGAATTTTAGGAAATGGTCTTGCTGATGGTGGCTATAAACTTGGTTTTTTAAGTGATGTTCATACTGACTTTATATTAGCTGGTGCAACAGAAGAATACGGCTTCTTAGGAACATTTTTGATCGTCTTTTTATTTGGATGGATCATTTTACGCATCATGCGTATTGCAAATAGAGCACCGAGTAAAATGTTTTCATTACTTACTCTTGGAATAGCACTTGATCTTGCATTTTCCTTTTTATTAAATTCTTATGGGATCAGTGGTATTACACCTATTAAAGGGATCGCTGTTCCATTTTTAAGCTATGGAGGCTCTTCAATCATTGCTTCGAGTATAGCCATAGGAATGGTTTTAATGATATCTAAAAAGGCACATTCTTGAAAAAATTTTGTATTACCGGAGGAGGGACTGGAGGTCATTTAGCGATTGCTAAAACTATTGCAAAAACTACACAAGATATGAATATAGAAACGATCTTTATAGGGTCAGAATCTGGACAAGATAGAGACTATTTTCAAGACTCTCCTCTTTTTAAAGAAAAATACTTTCTAAAAACCAGTGGGGTTGTCAATAAAAAAGGGATTAAAAAAATCTTTTCATTATTGAATATTTTCAAAGCTTTCTTACATGTAAGAAAAATACTTAAAGAACAAAATATAGATCTTGTCTTTAGTGTTGGCGGATTTAGTGCTGCACCGGCAAGCTTTGCAGCACTTTCACTTGGAATACCATTAATAATCCATGAACAAAATGCCTATACTGGAACTTTAAATCGCATACTCAAAAAATATGCAACGGTTTTTTTCTCAAGTTATGATAAAGACTCCCCTATAAAAGATTACCCAGTTGATGATATCTTTTTTGATATGTCAAGAATTCGTAAAACAATCAAAACAGTGATCTTCCTTGGAGGTAGTCAAGGTGCAAGATATATCAATGAACTTGCCATTGAACTTGCTCCACTCCTCCAAGAAAAAAATATCCATATTATTCACCAAACAGGCAAAAATGAATATAACAAGATAAAGACATCATATCAAAAGCTTGGAATCAACGCTGAAGTATACGGATTTACAGACAAACTCCCACAATTAATGCATAAAGCAGATCTAGCAATCAGTAGAAGTGGTGCTAGTACCTTATGGGAACTAACAGCAAATGCCCTTCCAGCACTTTTTATCCCTTATCCTTATGCTGCAAATGATCATCAATACCATAATGCACGTTTTTTAGAAGAAAAAGGGGTTGTTTGGATACAAAAACAAACACAAGATCCAAAAAATAAACTTCTTGAAATACTTGATAATAATCTAGAAGAAAAAAGCAAAACTTTACAATCTATGCTAAAAAAAGATGGAGCAAGGAAAATGATTCAATATTTACAAACAAAGGTACTTTCATGATAGAAGAATTTGCACATTATTTAGTCGATATTATATTTCAATTTGGCTATATAGGTATTTTCTTACTTATGGCTATAGAAAGTAGTTTTATCCCTTTTCCCAGTGAGATCGTTTTAATACCAGCTGGATATCTTGCATATCAAGACGAAATGAGTATCCCTTTTATTTTAATAAGTGCTATACTAGGAAGTTTAGTTGGAGCTTATATTAATTACTTTATCTCTATGAGCCTTGGAAGATCTTTTATCCTTCGATATGGAAAATACTTCTTTATTTCTGAGGAGACCCTTGCAAAACTTGATGATTTTTTCTATACACACGGGAGTATCTCTACTTTTACAGGTAGGCTTATCCCAGGGATCCGTCAACTGATCTCTATACCTGCAGGCATGTGTAAAATGGACCTAAGGAAGTTTACCCTATATACAGCTATAGGTGCTGGTATATGGGCATTAATACTTATCCTTCTAGGATACTTTATCGGTGAGAACAAAGAGTTAATCCATACTTATCTTAAAGAGATAACCTTTATTACCTTGGTATTAATAGTTTTATTAATTGTATGGTATATTAAACGACATAAAAAACTCAAGAAAAATAAGGAGAATAGATGTTAAAAGTTGGTGATAAAGTAGAAGATTTTTGTTTAGAAAACCAAGATGGGGTAGAGATATGTCTAAGGGACCTTAGTGGAAAATGGGTTGTTGTATATTTTTATCCAAAAGCTTCTACACCAGGATGTACTACAGAGGCATGTGATTTTACAGATGCATTAGAAGAGTTTAATGATATGGATGCAGTAGTACTTGGTATCAGTGCAGATAGTGTACGAAAACTTAAGAACTTTGCAGAGAAAAAAGAGCTTAAAATCACACTTCTAAGTGATGAAGAGCATAAGGTACTTGAACAATTTGGTGTATGGCAACTTAAAAAGAATTATGGTCGTGAATATATGGGGATTGTTAGAAGTACCTTTATAATCGATCCTGATGGTATCATACGAGCAGTTTGGGAAAAAGTTCGCGTAAAAGGGCATGTAGAAGAGGTCAAGCAAAAGCTAAAAGAACTACAAAATCAAAATTAATTCTTTAATATATCTAATGCACTTTGAGCTAATTTAGCCCAAGGTGTATTTTTATCTGCTTCTATTGCATTTTTATATGCTTTTATAGCCTCTAAATCTCGCCACATTTTTTCTAGTACAACACCTTTTAGATAATAAGCACGAGATTTTTCTTCTAAAGAGAGTTGTACATTTTTAAGAAGTGATTCTATAACCTCCAATGCCTGTTTATACATCTTTTTGGACATATAAGCTTGATACAAAGCAAACTCGATAAAAGGACTTTGTGCATAAGAATGTAATCTATTTTGTAATTTATAAAGTTTTTCTCCATATTTTATAATAATGTTGTCATCTTTTTTACTTACACCTACATTTACCATATCAACATATCTATCTATATCTTTATAACTCAATCCAAACAGTTCTTCAATCTTTTGAATTGTCTTTAACATCCCTTCAAAATTACCAAGCCTATCATACGAATCAAATAAGACTCTGTATATATCATTATATTGTGAATGGTCTATATTTTCATCCAATGCAATAAGATCATTGGCGACTTCTATAGCTTCGGTATAGTTTCCTGTATGAAAATCTATTTTTGCGTATCTATAAAGCCATTTTTCTTTTTCTTTTATATTATCTGTTTTTAAATTTCTTTGAATTATAAACTTTGCTTTTTGATAATCAGCTGCTTTAAGAAAACACTCATATGATCTGTCATCCCATTTGCTAGATACTGTTATATTATAATCTTTTTGAATATCTAAAACAATCTGACATTGATTATTTTCTAAAGCATTTTCCATTAACCCTAATGCAGCTTCTTTAATGATCGTATCCTTGTCTTTAAACCTTGTCTCATCAAGTGCTTCAATACTTTTTTGTAATTGTAAAATATCACTATACATTTTTTTCTTCAACATCAATTTTGCTTTTTCGTATAATGCTTTTTGACCTATTGGAGAATCTTTATAAGTATGAATAAGCTCATCATATTTTTTCATTAACGCTTTATCATCTTTGGGTACATTTTCAAAGAAAAGTTCATCTTTAACTCTTTCAACTTCCTCTATATAATTACCGTCTTTAAACTCTTTTATATATCGATCCAAAGCAGATAAAGCTTTTTTCTTTTGATCTGTTTTAGCTAACCAAATACCTAAAGAACGAAGATTATATTCATAATCATCATGATGCTTAGACATATATTTTAAGATCGCTTCATCTATCTTTGCAGCTTGAAGGTATTGTTTTGCATCTACAAGATCTTGCATCATCTGTTTAGCATCAAAATAATGATCATAAAAATATCTATCTTTAGCATGAAGGATCTTATCTATATATATTTTGGCTCTACTATATTCACCTTGGGTTATCGCTAGATCAGCCAATCTAAATGCAGCTGCGGCTGCAACATCGATACTTTTTGTACTCAGTAATGCCTTATTATAATACTTTTTCGCTTTTTTATATTCTCCCCCATCGTTTGCCATATCTCCTTTATAGATGTAACCCCATTTTGCAAATATGGAATCTTGATGTTCGCTAAATAAACGGTCAAAAAAGTAATCAGCATCTCCATACAGACCATTTTTATAGTATGAGACTGCTATTAAAAGTAATATTTCTGGTATATTTTCATCTGAAGAATATTCATGAATGAAAATCTTAGAAAACTCTATAACACTATCATAGGCCTTTAGTTTGAATAACGATTTGATCTTATAATAAAGTAATTCTGATTTAAATAAAGTATTTGGATAAAGTTCCAATACATTATCAACTTGTTCTATACAATCTTGATAACGTTTATTTTTAAAAAGCTCTTTAATTTTTACATAAGCATGAACATCTTCACTATTTTGTATATGAACGGGATTCCCTTTTAAATCAAGCCCTCCAACATATGGAAGCGGTTGTGTATCCATATAAAATGGAAAATTAATACTTAACTCATTATAAGCTGTATTAACGATGAAAGGGAGTTCATCTTTATACCCAATCACTATCCATCTTTTTGATATCGTTGTTTTAGGCTCGAAAGTTTCTTTATCTTTAACTAAATCAAATATTATCGGATAGAAATAAAGTTTTTGTTTTGCTTGAATAATTAAGAAAAAATTACCATCAATAAGTTTTGGTTCAATTTTAAAAAATCTATTTTCTACTGTTTTAAATATTGGTTTAGGTTTTTTTGAAAAAGTACATATAAGATTTTTATTTTGTCCATATTCATTTTTTTGTATTTCACATAAGAAAGGTTCATTATTTGTAATATTTAAAAGATTATATAACTCTTTTTTCGCTTTTCCAGTTGAAAGTGAGATCTCTAATGCATATGAAGTAAAAAAGAAAGAAAGAAAAAGGGTAAGGAAAAAAGTTCTTTTCACCTATACCCTCCTTATAAGTTTTTAATAACCACTACTATAAACAAAACCACCTATAGTATCAAGTAATGGATTTATAACCACAAAAGCAAATATAGTTCCTACTGCTGCGATACCAATCATAGTTTTTAATGATAATGAAACGTTAGAGCTAAATACTTTTTCATATCTTGAATCTACTGGGTCTTTCATAAACATATAAACAATGAGTTTTAGATAATAATATCCAGCAACTGCAGAGTTTAAAGCCATAATAAGAGCAAGCACAGTATAACCAGATGTCACAGCTGCACTAATAAGATACATTTTCCCCCAAAAAAGTGCAAATGGTGGAACACCAGCAAGACTTAACATAAAAAGTCCCATAATTGTTGCTGGAATCGGTGCAGTTTGTACCATCCCTGCAAATTTATCATAACTATGGTCACTACTTTGTCCAGGTACTAGTTTTTTCTGTCTTGAGATCCAAAGCATTGAGAATGATCCAAGGTTTGTAAATGTAAAGAGTACCCAGTAAAAGAGCAACGCACTATTTGCTTGTGTCGTTCCTATCATGATTGCTGCCATTGCAAAACCAGCATGTGAAATCGAACTATATGCAAGCATTCTTTTCACATCAGTTTGTACCAATGCCCAAAGATTTGCACCAGTCATAGTTAACACAACAAACGCATAAAGAATATACTCTACCCAAACTACATTACTATGGATCAAGAATTCAAAAAATCTCATAGCAACGATAAACCCTGCAATTTTAGGAACGATAGACATATATCCTGCCATAGTTGCACTTGCACCTTCATATACATCTGGTGCCCATGTGTGAAATGGAACTAAAGAAAGTTTAAATGCAAATGCTGCCAAAATGAAAGAGAAACCAACCATTACAAAACCAATATCTTTAAATCCATTTGCATTTAATACTGTTGCGATTTGGTTGATCTCAACTGAACCAGTAAGTGCATAAAATATCATAGAACCAAAACTGAAAAAGCCAGCTGCTAATGCACCCATTGTAAAATATTTTACAGCAGCTTCAAAAGACTTTTCACGGTTATGCATTGCAATTAATGTGTACAATGCAAGTGATGCTGTTTCTAATCCAACAAAAATAAGGATCAAGTTATCTGTTGCCACCATAAACTGGAAACCAGAGATCATAAACAAGAAAAGTGCAAAGAATTCAGGGTAACTAAATTCATGAAAACGTTTTGATGTTAATGCCAATGGAATAAATAACATTGAAGCAACAACTATGATAAGTTCAGAAACAATCGCCAATCCATCTATAAGAAGAACATCAAACATTCCAAGCAGTGTCCCATTTTGTATAAATGAAGATCCTGAACCAAGGATTGACATAAAATCCATAAATAAGAAAAGGATAGAGATCATTACATATAATGATTTATCAAGATTTGACTTGAATAAATCCACTAAAAGTATTAATAAAGCACCAATCACAGGTATAACCATTGGTGCTAGAGTCATAATATTAAGTGACTCTAAGCTTACATTAATCGGCTCTAACATTATTCTGCCTCCTTAATCGCAGCTGCTTTTTGTTCTTCTCTGATCAATCTAATATCAGGAATTTTAGATTTAGCATCTGCTGAGATAGCTTTTTCATGCATCAATTCTACAACAGATTCTACACTGTTATTGATTGGTTCTAAAACTGGTTTTGGATATACACCAAGCCATACAGTAAGAATTACCAATGGAATAAGTGCAATAAGTTCAGTTCTATTTACATCTGGCAAGTTTTCATTCTCTTTTTTCGTTACATTACCAAAGAATGCTTTTTTAAATGCACTTAACATATAAATAGCACCTACGATTATCGCAGTACCAGCAAGTAATGTTAAGATATGTGATTGTTGATAAAAACCAAGTAAACTTAAAAACTCACCAACAAAGTTAATCGTAAGTGGTAAACCAACTGATGCCATTAAGAAGATACCAAATATCATTGCATATCTCGGCATTACATGTGCAAGTCCACCAAATTCACTCATAAGTTTTGTATGACGTCTTTCATAAATAACTCCAACGAGTAAGAAGAGTGCACCAGAAACAACACCATGTGCTATCATCAAAAAGATAGACCCTGAAATCCCTTCAACATTAAGAGCGAATGTACCAAGGATAATAACACCCATGTGTGAAATAGAACTATAAGCAACAACTTGCTTGATATCTTCTTGAGCATATGCAACCATCGCTGTATAGATAATCATGATAATTGCTATAATTGCTATAGGTACCATAAAGAAAACACTCGCATCTGGAAATAATGGAAGTGAAAATCTAATAAATGCATATGTACCCATTTTAAGAAGGATTGCTGCAAGGATAACAGAACCTATAGTAGGCGCTTGACCATGCGCATATGGTAACCATGTATGGAATGGAAACATAGGAACCTTGATCGCAAATCCAAGGAAAAATGCTGCAAATAACCATAACTGATAATTAACAGGTAATACAAGTCTATACCAATCAAGTATTGCAAAACTCCATTTTCCAGTAACTTGATAATAAAGATAAGCCATAAAAAGCATACCTACTAACATTACAAGTGAACCAGCAAATGTATATAGGAAAAATTTAATAGATGCGTAGATACGAAGAGGCCCACCCCATGCACCAATGATATAAAGCATTGGTACTAATGAAAGCTCCCAGAAAATGTAAAATACGATCGCATCAAGTGCAGCAAAAACACCTACCATTGTCATTTGTAAGAATAACAATGTAACTATCATATTTTTTTCATTCTTTGTCTCAGGTAAAGAAGCTATACCAATCATAGTAAAGAATGCTGCTAAGATGATAATAAAAAGTGAAATACCATCTACACCAACTATATAGTTAATACCAAACGAAGGTAATAATGGAAGTGTTTCCATAAACTGCATTCCAGTTATAGATGGATCGTAACTTATCCACAATACCATCGATAACAAAAACTCAACTGTACTCACAGCTATACCGTATGCTCTAATTCCATCAGGCTTCACCACAAAGCCTAACATCGCTGCTACAGCCGGAAAAAATATCAATATTGATAAAATATGATCAACCATCTATTAAACTCCTAAACCTGATAGAAATACACTTATTTCTTCAGAATATCTCACTGCTACACCAATCGCAACAGCTATCGTTAACAAGACAACAAGACCAGCAACCATCCAGCGAAGCATAGTTGACAGATTACCATTTTGTATGGTTCTTGTTGTTGCACCAGTATTATATAAAGCTTTTGCAATACCATCTACAGTTGCATCAACAACTTTAAGATCAACCTCTTTCCAGAATACTTTAGAAAGTTCTCTATATGGTTTTACTATATATTCCTCATAAAAATAAGGGATATAGTATTGATTATATAGAAGTTGATACATGAAACTTTTTTCAGTTTCACTTGTACCATCTGGAACTTTGATACCTTTTCTAGCGTATTTTTTATATGCATAGAAAATCGATGCTAAAACAAATGCTTGAGTTCCTATGATCATTATCCATAATGTAACTTCTGAATGGATATGATAATGCATTGCATGTAATGCTTCTTCAACCATTTCAAAGAATGTATGTTGCATACTTCCTGCGATAATTGCAAGAACAAGAAGTGGACTCATCGCCCATAACATAAATTTATATGCTTCATGTGGATGAATACCAAAAAGAGTGTATCTATCTTCACCATGGAAAATTAGAGCAACAAGTCTGAAACTATAAAATGCCGTTAAACCTGCTGTAATAAGTAGTACACTATAGATGATAAAGTGATGTTCAACAAATGCTGCTTCTAAGATAGCATCTTTTGAGAAGAATCCAGCTAGTGGGAAAACACCTGCTAATGCAAATGAAGCGATAGTCATCATGATCCATGTCCACTTCATTTTATCTTTAAGTTTACCCATTTTAAATGGATCTAGTTCATCATGCATAGCATGCATAACGTTACCTGCACCTAAGAAAAGAAGTGCTTTAAAGAATGCGTGAGCCATAAGGTGGAAAAGTGCAACCCAATATGCCCCAAGTCCAGCCGCAGCAAACATATACCCAAGTTGTGAAAGAGTAGAATAAGCAATAATACGTTTCATATCACGGTTTACAAGTGCCATAGATGCAGCAAAGATTGCTACAAATGCACCAAGACTTGCAATAAATAAACCAACTTCAGGAATCAGATCATATAATGGGTTTGAACGAATTACAAGGTAAACCCCTGCTGTAACCATCGTTGCTGCGTGGATAAGAGCCGAAACAGGAGTAGGACCTTCCATCGCATCTGCAAGCCAAGTATGAAGTGGGAATTGAGCTGATTTACCCATAGCACCAATAAATAGGAAAATTCCAATCCATACTAAAGTTGCATGATCTAACCCTGGCATTGCTGCAAATGCTTCTTCATACTGAAGTGTTCCCGTGTTCCAATAAACCAAGAAAAGTCCAATAAGCATACCAAGGTCAGCAATACGGTTCATAATAAACGCTTCATTTGCTGCCCAAGTAGCACTCTCTTTATGGAACCAAAAACCAATAAGTCCCCAAGAACATAGACCAACACCTTCCCAACCAATGAATAGTCCTGCATAGTTATCACTCATAACAAGAACCATCATAGAGAAAACAAATGCTGAAAGCCATGCAAAGAATCTATTGAAACTTGGATCATGATCCATATAACCATTTGAATAAACATGAACAACAGTTGAAACAAGAGTAACAACCATCATCATTGTAACACTTACTTCATCTACTAAAAATCCAAATGGGATATATAAACCACCAGTTGACATCCACGTCATAAGTTCTACATGGATAGGTTCTCCACCTTTTAAAATATGTACGAGTAAAACACTACTTGCTAAAAAAGCAGTAAATATCAATAAACTCGCTACTACTCCAACAAAAGGCTTCTTTTTTTGTGCTGTAAACAGCGCAGAAAACAAAGAGCTTACTAATGGAGCAAAAAGTGCTATATATAAATATTTTTCCATTTCCCTATCCTCTCATCATCGTCATCTCATCAAGATCAATACTATTATGTCTTTTAAACCAGACTATAAGTAGACCAAGACCTACAGCAACTTCACTTGCAGCGATTGCTATAACGAAGAATGCAAACATTTGACCTGTTAAGTCACCATAATAGTGTGAGATAGCTGCAAAACCGATATTTACAGAATTTAAAAGAATCTCTGTCGCAAAGAAAAGCATCAAAAGATTCTTTCTTCTCATCACACCGTATAAACCAATTGCAAACAATATTGTTGCAAGAACAAGGTAGTGATTGAGTCCTATTTCCATTAGATTAGCTCCTCTGATTTGTATTTTTCGATCTCTTCATCGCTCATTTTAGTAAGAGATATATCCATCTTTTTACCAGCAAGTACAATTCCTGCTATCATTGCAACAAGTAACATTACTGCTGCAACTTCAAATGGAACAAGATATTTTGTAAAAAGAACAATACCTACTTCTTGGATATTTCCTACGCTCTCTACACTTGGATAAAGAGCAACAATATTATCAGATACTATAGGAGCTCCAACAATGATAATAGCTAGTATTGCACTCAATACTGCCAATGTACCAACTATTAGTTTATTAGGATTCTTTTCTTTTACATCTCTTGTTGTATCAAAAAACATCATCCCAAATGCATAAAGTGCAAGTACAGCTCCACTGTAAACTACGATCTGTATAGCACCAAGAAAATCTGCACCCAATGTAAAATAAAATCCTGATATCAAAATCATACCAGCCGCTAGCGCTGTTAGCGCATACAATGCTTGACTTGTAGTAACAGCTATCCAAAAAGACACTATCACCAAGAAAGCAAATAGATAAAACGATACTGCTTCAAACATTTTTACTCCTTAATATGCAAGAGGCGTTTTTTTCAGCCTCTCATCCTCATGTGGTGTGATAGCACCAAAACCTTGGAACTCTTTTTGTTTACCTGCTAACACATCATCAATTGGTGTTAACATATCATCATATAATATAAAATGCTCTCTTTGGTCACTTGCATTTTCATATTCACCACCATGAGTAATAGCTAATTCTGGACAAACCTCTGCACAATACCCACAGAAAATACAACGACCAAGGTTAATAGAATACTCTCCAACCTCTTTTCTTTGATTTTCATCGTAACTCGTTTCTATGCGAATACAGTTAGAGATACAGATCTTTTCACATAATCCACATCCAATACATCTCTCAGTCCCACTTTCCCAAAGACGTTTCATCTCATGTACCGCTCTATATCTTGGACCTATTGGAAGCTTTTCTTCTGGATATTGAACAGTATGGATATCAAACTTAATCATCTCACGTAAAACTACCCAAAGACCTACGAAAAGTTCTCCTTTGAAAGTTCTCTTAACAACTCTTGAAAACTTTTCCCAAGGAGTTGTTGGATAGTCCTCAATATCTACGAGAAAGTAATCTTCACTTACATTTCTGTCTTGAAACATTTTTTCATTTACACTCATCACTACTCCTCTTACATCATCACTATACCAGTGATAACAACGTTAATCACTGCTATTGGCATTAGGACTTTCCAACAAAGCCACATTAACTGATCTGGTCTTACATCTGGCCAAGCTGCTCTTGTCCATAAGAAGAAAAAGAAGAAAAATGCCATTTTTCCAAAGAAAATAAGACCATCTATAAATGTTCCTTCTCCAAATCCACCTAAAAATACTAATGGAATTACAAAAGAGATAAAGAACATATTTGCATATTCACCAATAAAGAAAAGACCCCATCTCATACCAGAATACTCTGTACCAAAACCATCGATGATCTCATGATCATTTGCTACGAGGTGAAATGGTGTTCTACCCGTTTCAGCAAATGCTGCTATCCAGAAGAGTATAAATGCTACTGGTTGATAAAATACAATCCATCCATTATCGATTTGCCAATTATTAAAATCAATCAGTGATAGTGATCCAACCATCATAACCGGAGCTAAAATAGAAAGACCTGTTACAACTTCATAAGAGATAAATACTGCTGCACTTCTTGCTGCAGATATAAGTGACCATTTATTTGCTGAAGCCATACCACCAAGAAGTGGTCCATAAAGCCCAACACCCATCACACCAAAGATATAAAGTAAACCGATATTCATATCTGAAACAATTGGTTTAACTTCATAACCAAATATCTCAAAACTTGGCATGAATGGAATCGCAGCTGCAGCTATAAACGCAGTTGCAGCTGTAATAACAGGAGCAATCTTAAAGATTGGTCTTACAACATTTGCAGGGATAATATCTTCTTTTGTAAAAAGCTTGATACCATCAGCTGCAATTTGTAACAACCCATATGGTCCAACATACATTGGTCCAAGACGTCTTTGCATAAATGCAAGTATCTTTCTCTCAAAGTATGTACCAAAACCAGCTAATGCTGAAAACACAAGTAGTATGATTACGATTTTAACTACAGTTGCTATTAAATATGCCATATCCATATCTTACACCTTTTTTATTGAAGCTTTTTCAAAACGATAACCATTAAAAAGAGCTTCTGTATTGAGATTTTTATCAAATGTAGGCAGTAGAACTATATCCCCTGCAATCTTATTGTCACATACAACTTCTGCAACAATTTCACCATATGAAGTTTGTACTTTCACTTTATCTCCTTCATTGAATTCACTAGAGTTCAAGTACTCTTCACTCATATAAACACCACTCTTCTCATCAAGATTGGTTGTTTTATAAGTAAATGGAGTAAATTGTCTTACAGGGTTAGCCATGTAAACAAGTTGCCCATCTATTTTTTTCTCTTTAAACTCTTCAACTTTTTCATCTGAAGCAGTTTTAACCGTTACATTATCAAGAAGATATCCTCTTACTTCTGTACCATCATTTTCCCAGTGATTTGGCAGATTATCAAACTCTTCAGCTTTAAAACCTTTTTCTAATGGTAGTTGTTTTGTATAATCGACTGTCAACTCAGCTTCAACTCCAAGAGCATTTGCTATATCATTAAGCTCGTATCCGTTATATGGAACAGCTTGGTTTGTTGGATTTACACGTTTGTTTACACTTGTAAGAGTTCCTTCTTGTTGGTTGATAGCTGGCATATCCAGATCACCATCACCAAGTGCTGAAAGAGTAAAATCGCCATCAGTGTTATACCCGATTGTGTAACTTCCAGCTGCATCATCTAGCTCATTAATAAGTGCTACACCAAGAGAGTTTGTAAGTGGTGGAACAATCACAAGTTTAAATGGTGAATATTTTTCTACTAATGCTGTAAGTCTTGCAAGATTCTTACTATTTGGATGTGTATAGAAATCTGGGCCAACCATAAGAGCAAATTTCTCTTTTTTCTTAAGAAGTTTTTCTAGCGTTTCATCAAATTTATTAGGTAGACCAACAATGTCATAAAGAGCATTTTTATCAACTTCAACCTCTTTTTCTATTGTTTTGTTGACCATTTTCGTTTGTTCTTCTTCTACTTCTTCCTCTTCACCCGTTTCTTCATTGACTTTTTTTACTTTTACTACTTCAGTAACCTTTTCTTTTTTCACTTCTTTTACAGTTACTTTTTCTAAAGAATGGAAGCTTGCAAGATAATCAACTATCTCTTTTGGAAGTTTATCTTTATCACCAAAAAGATCTAGAAGAAGATAAAGTACAGCTTCTTCTTTTAATGGATCATGATAAATAGGTACAATATTTTTTCCAAGTCCTTCTATAACAGGATCTTTTACAGGATGGAAATAAAGTCCAGCACCTTTATTCATCTTCATTGAATTATTCAGTGCATAACGTGCATTTGGATTATCACTTTTAATAGCCATACCAACAGAAACAACAAAATCACTGTGATGTACTTCTTCAAGATCACTTCCCCAAAGCATCTGACCAGAAACCGCACTATAATCTTTTAAGAATGTTTGGAAACTTTTTGCTTCTTTGTTAATAAGTTTGTAACCATATTTTTCTTTAAGTTTTTGAAGTATTAATGCTTCTTCATTTGTGATTGTTGAAGTAAATTCGATTGTATCAGCTTTTTTAAATGCTTCAATAGCTTTATCGAATGCTACTTCATCTTTTGCTTCAACTTTGTTCTGATAGTCAAATCCATATCTACCTGCACCACATAGCGATTGATAGTTCCACTCATTCATAACACGGTAAATTTTTGGTTCATTACTTTCAATAGAAGTATGTTTTACATCATAATAGATTTGACATCCTGCACTACAGTGTCCACATGTAGCTGGAATCTGTTCACATTCCCAAGCATTTGTTGTATAGATATAATGAGTATCAACAAGTGCACCAACTGGACATACAGCAGCACATTCACCACAACTTGTACAATCAAGCATCTCACCACCACTTGTAAGACCGATAAGTGATTTATTGAGTTTATTCCACATAGCATATGCATCTTTTGGCATTTCAGCTTTAAATGCATCATCGATCTTATCAGCACCTCTTGGAACTGTTTTCAGTGATGTATCACCGATCATATCTTTACATACAGTAACACAACGTTCACAAACGATACAAAGACCTGGATCATAATGAATATGACCCCAATCACGTGCAGGTCTATGAACATCTTTAATCGCATAATGTTGTGAATCTACACCTATTTCAAGTGTATAGTTCTGAAGTTCACACTCACCACTTTGATCACAAACACCACATTGAAGTGGATGGTTTACATCATACACTTCCATAATTGCACGACGTTCTTTTTCTATATTTTCAGTAGATGTGGTAATTTGCATACCATCTTTTGCTTTAGCATTACATGCATATACCTGTTTACCATCTGCTTCAACAAGACATATACGACATGCAAGTGTTGGGCTACATCTTGTCAGATAACATATAGCAGGAATAAATATATCATTAGCACGAGCGGCATTTAAGATGTATTCACCTGCCTCGGTTTGTATCTCTTTACCGTCTATGTTAATTGTTACTAAATCACTCATGACTGCACTCTTTCTATCTTAGATTTTTCAAATCTATAACGATTTGGACTGATATTTATATCAAAGGTTGGGTTGAGAGCAACCGTACCTTTGAGTTGTTCGTCTACTTTAAATGTTCTTTTTACTTCCATATCTGCACATTTTACTATAACTTCATCACCATCTTTAATCTTTGCAGCAAGTGCAAATTGAGAAGAACCTCTTAAAAAGTTCTCTTTTGGTAATTCAGTTGTTTTTGCAGTATATTTATTAAACTGTAATACTGGATTAGCATGATAGATAACTGTTCCATTGTATTCTGGTAGATCAGTTACATCTTTTAAGTCAAAGTTTATCTTAACATTTCTATTTTTTAGCTTATACCCTCTGATATCTGTTCCATCTTGTGCTAAAAAGTTCTCTAACGAATCAAATTCTACATTTTGATACATATCACAAACATCTTCAAGCTCATTTGTATAATCTATTGTATTTGTTTGAGTTATACCAAATGCATTTGCTAGATCATTTAAACATTCACCTTCAAAAGCTACAGCTACATTTGTTGGTAATACTTTCTTATCAATATTTGTAAGTGTACCTTCTTGTTGATTCAATGCTGGAACAAGCATATCTGCATCATTATGCATACTTGAAATGGTAAAATCACCTTTCTCATTGTAGCCTACAACAAATGCAACTTCTTCTTCTTTGTCTAAATTAGCTAATAAAGCAGTACCCAGTGTATTGACATCTTTTGGAACTATCATCACACTATATTCACTAAAACGATCAATGATACCAACAATCTTTGCTATATTTGATGCTTGAGGATGTGCATATAAATCTTCACCTACAATAAGAACTTTTTTCTTTGCTCTTCTGAATTGTTTACTCATATAAGTGAACTCTTCTTCAGAAACATTACTTTCAGCTTCTAGATATCCCTCATCAAGATCATTCAAGAATTTTTCAACAGGTTTTGTTATTTTTGCATCTTTAAGTAATTCTTTAGCCATAAGTGCTAATACACCCTCTTCTGTTCCTGGTTCCATCTTGACAAACTGTGTTACTATGTTTTGTAAGAGAGTATCTTCTATTGGATGAAAGTAAGATATCTTTGCACCATTTTGTTTTGCAGCAACTGTCATCGCATAACGTACACCTGGATTATCAGTTGCTATTTGTGTTCCAAGTACAATAATCGCATCTGAATTTTTAATATCCTCAAGATCCGTTTCATAAACTTGTTTTCCAGTTACACTTGCATAATTATCTAAAAACTCTTTATATAGTCTAGCATCTTCATTGAAAAGCTTAAGACCCAATTTTTCTTTTAGTTTATTTAAGATTACTACTTCTTCATTTGTAATAATAGAATTAAATTGAATAGCTTTTGTTTCTGAAAGTGCTTTTAATGCTTTTTCAAAACTGTTTTCATATTTAACTGCTTTGATATTTTCATCAATAGTACTTTTATTTATTTGTGTTCTTTTTGGTACTTTTACATCAAAATCATATCCAAAACGACCAGCTCCACATAACGTAGCAAATTCAAAATTGTTTTTTACTCTGTAGATAGCATTTTCACTAGCACCATGACTTGCATGTTTTACTTCATATTCTAACGGACATCCAGCACTACAGTGTGCACATGTAGCAGGTACTTTTGAAAGTTCCCACGCATTAGCACGGTATTTAAAGTTACTCGAAACTAAAGCACCAACTGGACAAACAGCTATACACTCTCCACAAAATGTACAATCAAGTGTTTCACTATCTTTTGGAATAATCGTTGATTTGTATCCACCAAATTGGATCTCTATGGCATCATCACCGATTACTTCATTACATACATGAACACATTTTTCACAAAGGATACAAAGTGATGGATCATAGTCTATTAGACCCCATTTCTTAACAGTTCTAAGCTGATCTTTTGCACTAAAATTTTGTCTGTCAATATTAAACTCAAGTGTTTTGTTTTGAAGATCACACTCTCCTGATTTATCACATACACCACACTCTAATGGATGGTTCACATCATAAAGCTTCATAATATTTGTACGTTCTTCTTGAAGTTTATCTGAGTTTGTTGTAACTTCTATCCCCTCAGTTGGAGGCGTATTACAACTTAAAATAAACCCATCGACATCTTTTACTTCAACTGAACATATACGACAACTTGCACAAGGACTAGTCTTAGAAATATAACACATAGTAGGGATATAAATACCATATCGTCTTGCTACTTCAAGGATGGTCTCCCCTCTTTTTGCTTCAACTGGGATATTATCAATAGTAAATTTTATCATACCCATCCCTCCTATGTCGCTACCATAGCGATATAATAACATCGCATACATCTCTCAGCTTCACTGATCGCTTCATCATGAGTAAAGCCAAGGTTAACCTCTTGGTTATTATCTTTACGGACATCAACTGGAAGCTTTTCACTTGTCACACGAGGAAGTCCAGGAAGCCAACCTGTAATCTTTTCTTTTTTGTCATAAACACGAAGTTTTCTCAAATGGTCTTCCATGATCTCTTCATCTGTTAAAGTTATCTCACCAGTTTGTACGTAACGAGATATAACTGAAGCTGCACGTTTTGCTTGTCCAACAGCATTAACAATCGTCATAGGCCCATACTCACAGTCTCCTGCAGCAAAAATCCCTTTACGACTTGTCATATAATCTTTCCCGTTTGTTTTGAGTGTTGCCCATGAGGTCATCTCAAGCTCCCACTCTTCCGGGATAAATCCAAGATCTGCACTTTGAGAAACAGCTGGGATGAGATAATCACATTCTATCTCATAGTCTGCACCCTCGATTTTTACAAGTTGTGGTCTTCCACCATCTGGATCAGGTACAAGTTCGAACTTATTGATCACAAGCTTTTTCAAAACATTATCTTCATCTATGATCTCACCTACAGCAGAGTGGAATAAAAATTCAACTCCCTCTTCTACTGCTTCATGATACTCTTCATATGTTGTATTTCTAATGATCGTTTTTTCATCACGGCGATAGATCATATAAACTTTTTTCGCACCAGCTCTCACACTACAACGAACAACATCCATCGATGTAAAACCACCACCAACACATACAACAGTTTTTCCAGTTAAATCAACATGATCAGTTGGTAACATTTGTTTTTCTTGTACTTCCTTTGGTGTTTTTATTCCATATTTTTCATACAGATTTACCCAGTCAAGAAAATCGATAGCTCCCCAATATCCTTGAATCTCTTCACGTTCATTCGCACAACGAACCTTTTTAGAGATACGTGTACCAGATGCAATTAAAACAGCATCATAGTCTTTTTCAAATTGACGCATTTCATCTGCTGTTACTTCATGATTAACTATAAAGTTAACACCCATATCTTTTACACATTCGATATCTTTATTATACTTATCTATTGGCATACGATATTCAGGAACACCAACAGCTACTTCACCACCAAGAACAGGAAGTGCTTCATATACATCAACATCAATCCCTTCAGCTGCAAGATAGTATGCTCCAGTAAGTCCAGCAGGTCCTGCACCAATTATCGCAACTTTTTTGCCAATACTTGGTTTTTTCTCCATAGGGTGAAAGAAACCAAAATCATGATCTGTCTCATAGTCAGCACCGAGACGTTTAAGTTCCATAATAGATATTGGCTCATCAAGATTTGTTCTTCTACACGCATCTTCACACGGATGTGGACAAACACGCCCACAAGTATGTGCAAGTGGCATTGTTTGACGTGTTGCTTCAAGTGAATCATCAAAACGAAGATCCCTAACACCTTCAATATATGCAGGAATATCAACATGACTTGGACATGCATCCATACAAGGTGCAGTAATCTTTGCTATATAGTTAACATCACTATCATAATGTTTTGACGGTTTTTTTTCATTGATACAAGCTAAAAATTCATCTTCAAAATGTGTCATTAGGTCTAATATAGGGTTTGGAACCGTCTTTCCTATTTCACATTTTGAAGTTACTTGCATACTTGAACCGATCTCTTTTAAGTGTTCAAAATCGCTCATCTCTCCTTCACCACGTGCTATCTTATCTAGCATATCATAAAGGATTCTACCACCCCAGCGTCCAGGCGCACAACGTCCACATGCTTCAGAGTATTCCTGATAAGTTGCAGCGTATTCTGCAGCAAGCTTTATCACATCTACATCAGGATCAAACAGTGCAACACCATCCCATCCAATAAATGCTCTTGAATCTCTATGGTCATCATATTGAGCCGGTAGATTGTAAGCTGATTCTTCCCACTCTTCTTCTGGCTTGTTTATATTGTTTATAAATTCACCGTTCCAAGTAGAAAAGTATACTTTACTCACGATTATTTCCTAGCCATTTTTCTTACAAACGATAGTCCAATCAACCTCGTTAAACTTCAATGAGTTATATAACTCATAACCACACTCTTTTACAAGATCCGCACTTCTTTGAATTGGAGTAAAATCTCCAATCTCAAATAAAAATATAGCAGTATCTTTTGCCGGATGTTCATTCAGAAGAATCTCTTTCATCCTTGGCTCAAAATCATTTTTTAGGTGTCTTAAGTCATATCTTTTCATTATCTATCCACCTCTCCAAATACAATGTTAGTTGTTCCGATAATTGAAACAACATCCGGAATATAATGCCCTGGTAATAGATCGATAAGAATACCAGTGTGCCAAAATGATGGTGCACGTAGTTTCAATCTATAAGGGTATGGTCCACCTTGAGAGTTTATGTAGTATCCTAGTTCCCCTTTTGGAGATTCAGTCGCAACATAAACTTCACCAACTGGTGGTCTCATTCCTTGTGTTACAAGAACAAAGTGTTGCATCAATGAGTAGTTTTGTGTCATGATGTCAAGTTTTGGAGCAGAGATATATTTTGGAGCATGTGCCATAAGTTCTGTTTGACCATCTCTTACACACTTCTCATACATCTCTATACATTGATAAAGGATCTTTGCTGATTCTCTCATCTCTTCCATATAGATACGATATCTTGCGAAGTTGTCCCCTTTATCACTCCAAGGAACATTAAATTCTACTTCATCGTAAAGTTCATATGGTTCTTCTTTTCTAATATCCCATGCTACACCGCTTGCTCTAAGCATTGGTCCTGTACAACCCCAAGAGAGTGCCATCTCCTTAGGAATAACACCAACACCTTCCATTCTCATACGCCAGATTCTATTTTGATCAAGAAGATCTTCATAATCTTTGATATTATTATCTAGTTTTGAAAGGAACGTTCTAAGCTGTTCTAAGAATTCTGGTTGAATATCAAGCGGCACACCACCTATACGGATCGCTGCATGAGTAAGTCTTGCTCCACAATATCCTTCCATAATATCCATAAGATATTCTCTTTCACGGAAAGCATATAAGAAGATCGTCATAGCACCGATATCAAGTGCAGTAGTTGCCAACCAGAAAAGATGACTCATAAGTCTGTTGATCTCTAAGATCATCATACGGATAACTTTTGCACGACGCGGTACTTCAAGACCTATAAGTTTTTCAACTGCTAATGCGAACCCATAGTTATTTGAAGAAGAAGCGATATAATCCATACGGTCTGTTGTTGGCATAAACTCGTTATAAATCATATTTTCAGCCATCTTCTCCATACCACGATGAAGATATCCAACATCTGGAAGAGCTTTTACGATCTGCTCTTGTTGAAGATGCAACATAAGTCTTAACTGACCATGAGCCGATGGATGCTGTGGTCCAAAGTTAAGAACGAGTTCATTATCATCTCTTTCGTATGTTATATTTTCAAAAAACGGTCTTAATCTGTTTTTTACTTGTGCCATACTCTACCACCTATCTTTGTGGGTCATCAATAACAACTGATGACTCTTTTTTTAATTTTTTGATCAAGAAAACACCTTCATCTTCTTGGTACTCTTGAGGATTTACAGGATCATTATCTGTAACTTCAGCACCACGCGGTACTTCATGTCCAAGACGAGCAAATCTTTCACTATCATAGCGATCGATTCGAGAAGTATCACGGAGTTCAGGTCCGATAATATCTCTTGCTTCTTTTCCATAAATCTTATCCACTTCATACCATTGAGCAAATTCATCACCTTGAAGTGGGTAACTTTTACGAAGTGGGAATCCTTGCCAGTCATACGGCATAAGGATACGTTTAAGAAACGGATGGTTATTTACTTCGATACCGAACATATCAAACATCTCTCTCTCAGCCCAATCAGCACTACGAAATAGTTTTTCAACAGATTCTATTGCCTGTTTTTCTTCGATAAAACATTTAACACGGATTCTTTTTCTTTTGTTCATCGAAAGAAGTTGATAAAAAATCTCGAACTGCCCTTTTTGAGCAAGCCAATCTATAGCACTCATCTCACTAAGTTGATCATAAGTTCTTTCTTCTTTTAAAAGCTTAATTACTTCAAAGTTGTCTTCAGGTTTGATATAAACAACCAATTGCTCTACTTGAATATATGCATCAAGTATCTCAAACTTTGCTTTAAGTGCTTCAAGATCAGCAGCAAATACTTCATCTGTCGCAGGATCATACTTTGGAACTTGTGGTGCTACCCAAAATCTATCTGTATAATAAGGCTTTTTTTGAACATCATCTTTTGGTTTATACGCTCTCATTACATCAACCTTTTTGCTTTTTGTGCTCTTCCGGCTTTATTTGCACGGATCTTCTTTTGTAGAAGCATTACACCATATTGAAGTGTTTCTGGACGAGGTGCACATCCTGGAAGATAAAGGTCAACTGGGATAATTCTATCAACACCTTGAACAGTTGCATATGTATTAAACATACCACCAGTATTTGCACAACTTCCCATTGAGATAACCCAACGAGGCTCTGTCATCTGGTCATAAAGTCTTTTGATAAACTCAGCATGTTTCTTTGTCAATGTACCAGCAACGATCATTACATCAGCTTGTCTTGGTGATGCTCTAAAGATCGTACCAAAACGGTCAAAGTCATATCTAGATGCACCACTTGCCATCATTTCAATACCACAACAAGCAAGACCATAAGTCAATGCCCATAGTGAATTCGATCTACCCCAGTTTACAACTTTATCTATAGTTGTAAGAGCTACGGGAAGACCACCATCTTGTGTATAATTTACTTTATGTTGTGCCATTCAAGCGCTCCTTTTTTCCATGCATATACAAAACCAATAGCAAGTAAAATGATAAATAAAATCATCTCCGTAAATCCGAACCAACCAAGGACTTTAAAATCTACAGCCCATGGAAACATAAACACTATCTCTACATCAAAGAGTAAAAAGAGAAGTGCAAACAAATAAAACTGTGGAGAGAGTCTATTTGGTTGTTTTGTAACTTCTGGACCACATTCATATACAGAAAGTTTAATCTTTTCTGTATCTTTTGCAGCAAGTGCACGACTTGCAAGTCTTGCAATAATCGTAGTAGCAGTAAATGCACCAAATGTTAAAACAAATAGTACAAATACACCAAAGTATGGATTAGCAGTAATTATATGTTCCATTCATCCGCCTTCAATTTTTAAATGTTTTGCAATAATTCTAAGAAAAGTAAAATCCTTTCTTTTCATTATTACAAAAAACAGTTACTCGCACTATAACAAAAACGGTCTTAAAGAAAACATAGATTTTTTATAATAATCTGTTCTATGTTTCTATTTGATACAATTTTTAGATTGATATTTTTTACATGTAAATTTTTGTAACACATTTTATTCAACTTAGACAATAAACAACTCTGATGCAGGAAGAAGCATTATAACTGTATCTCCAATATTTATTCCTAATCTATAATACGCTTTTGTTGTGATTACCGATTGCAAAATAACACCATTAACAACACCTTCTATAGCGGTCAATAATTCACCTACCTCAATAGCAATTACTGAAACTTTTATCTGATTTAAAAAACTAGTATCTACATGAAAGTTTTTTGAAATCGCGATATGTAGAGGCTTTATCCCCAATGTTACAGAATCATTTATATTTAAATTTATAGGCAGTTCCAATAAAATCATATAAAGTGTTTCATTATCAAAAACAACTTCCATTATTTTTAGATCTTTTTGAGTTGTTATCGATTTGAGTTGAGTCTTTAAAAGATTCATGTTTTCCTTTCTATAATTATAAATAAATCTTATTTTATAAATCTCTTTGATAGTAAAAAAATAAAGTTTTATTTTATAATTTAAGATTTTATTATTAAAAATAAAAAACAATTTTACTCCAAAATTATATTAAATTGGATAAAATTACAAAAAAAATATAAAGAGTTATAATAATGATAGACTTTAAATCTTTAGCAGAAAAATATGGGACACCTTTGTATGTATATGATTTGGACTATATGACACAACAGTTTGAAGAATTAAAAACTGCTTTTAAAGGGAGGAAATCTCTTCTTGCATATGCAGTTAAAGCCAACTCAAACTTGAGTGTTATCAAACATTTTGCAGAGCTTGGAAGTGGTGCTGATTGTGTGAGTATAGGAGAAGTAAAAAGAGCTCTTCTTGCTGGAATTCCAAAATACAAGATCCTCTTTAGTGGTGTTGGTAAACGTGATGATGAGATCCGTGAAGCGATAGAACTTGATATTTTATATATCAATGTTGAAAGTGAAGCAGAGATGATGCGTGTTGAGATGATCGCCAAAGAGCTAAATACTCAAGCACGTATCAGCATACGGGTAAATCCAAATGTTGATCCAAAGACACATCCTTATATCTCAACAGGATTGCATGAAAACAAATTCGGTGTCGATATGGAAAGTGCAAAAAGAATGTACATCCATGCAAATAACAGTCAAAATCTTGATCCAGTAGGGATCCACTTTCACATCGGAAGTCAACTAACAGAACTTGAACCTATCCGTGAAGCGAGTGAACTCGTAGCTGATATGGTTCGTAGCCTTAATGCCATCGATATTGAGCTAAAGTTCTTCGATGTTGGTGGTGGTCTTGGGATCCAATACAAAGATGAAGTAACGATCAAGCCATATGATTATGCACAAGCAATCCTTGGAACACTCAAAGGACTTGATATGACAATCGTATGTGAACCAGGGCGCTTCCTTACTGCAAATGGAGGATACTTTCTAACAAAAGTTCTTTATGAAAAAACAAACGGAGAAAAACGATTTGTTGTTGTTGATGGAGCTATGAACGACCTTATCCGTCCAAGTTTATATAAAGCTTATCATAAAGTAACTCCTTTAACTGATTCAACTACTGAAAAATCAAAAGCAGATGTTGTAGGACCAGTTTGTGAAAGTGGTGACTTTTTAGCCAAAGATGAAGAACTACCTATTCTCAATCATGGTGACCTTTTGGTCTTTCATAGTGCTGGAGCATATGGTTTTGGTATGGGAAGCAACTATAACACTAGAGGGAGAAGTGCTGAAGTAGTGATCAAAAACGGTGTAGATAAACTAGTAAGAAAACGAGAAACTTTTGAAGATCTCATAGCATTAGAAAAAGAGTTTTTGGAAGATTAATATGTATTTTATAGATGTACAGGGAACACTTATTAGTGATATTGATAAAACACCTATCAAAGGCGCTATAGAGTTTATCGATCAACTAAATACAAAAAATATCCCGTATATCTTAATAACAAACAATACAAAAAAAAGCTCTCAAGAGTTCTTTTATTTCTTACAGCAACTGGGATTTGCTATCAAAAAAAAGAACTATATCGATCCATTAATGGTCCTAAAAGACTTTTTACATGTAAACACTATTGCTCCATATGGGACAAATGATTTTTTAAACAACATACAGTCTATGGGATACAAGATCGATTTTCAAAATCCTGAAGCTGTTTTAGTAGCGATCAAACCAGATTTTACCAATGATGACTATGCACAGATGATAGATCTAACACTTCAAGGTGCTCAACTCATCGGGATGCATGAAACAAGTATCTATGCCAAAAATGGTAAAAAATATCCTGGTGTTGGAGCAATACTTAAAATGATACAGTTTGCTACACAAAAAAACTATGATATTGTTGGAAAACCTAGTTCGCTCTTTTATATGCAAGCACTGAAGAAACTACAAGAACAACACCCAAATGCATCTTTTGAAGATATCACTATCATTAGTGATGATGTTGTGGGTGATCTTGTTGGAGCAAAGCAACTTGGAATGAAAACAGTCTTTGTAACAAGTGGAAAATTTCCAAATCCTCAAGAGATCATTCCACGTTTAGAGGTAAAACCCGATATAGTTAAAACAGATATAAGTGAGTTACTATGAGTCAAGAATACCAAACATTAGATGAATGCAGAGTCGCAATAGATGAGATAGACAATAAAGTCCTTGAACTTCTAAATAAAAGAATGGAAATTGTCCATCGAGTTGGAGAGATCAAAAATAGTGTCGGTGGTGCCATCTATAGACCTGAACGTGAGAAAGCTATTATAGAACGACTTTCTAAACTTTCACAAGAACAAAAAGGACTTTTAAACAAATCTGCCATTGAAGCAATCTTTTTAGAGATCTTTGCAGTAGCTAGAAACCTTGAACGACCAGAAAAAGTTGCTTACCTTGGACCTGAAGGTACCTTTACTCATCAAGCAGCAGAAAGCCGTTTTGGAGCAATGAGTGAATATATCTCTTTAAATTCCATAGAAGCAGTATTTAAAGAGCTTGAAGCAAAACGTGCAAAATTTGGTGTAGTCCCTATAGAAAACTCTCGTGATGGAGTTGTGGGTGAGACACTCGATCTTTTAGCTCGCAGTGAAGTTAAAATAGTAGCTGAGTTATATATGCCTATACACATCTCTTTTGCAACAAAAGCAAAAGAGATCAAAAACATCAAGCGGATATACTCAAAAGATAAAGGTTTTGGTGAATGTCGGGAATTTTTAACTGAATATGGTCTTATGAACATTGAACAAATACCAGTAGAATCAACGGCAAAAGCTGCTATACTCGCGAGCCAAGATGAAGAGTCGGCTGCAATTTGTTCTCATATAGCAGCAAAACTCTATGGAGTCCCAGTTGTATATGAAAATATAGAAGATGTTCATGATAATACAACACGATTTGTGATTTTGAGTGACTTTAAAAATGCACCAAGCGGCGATGATAAAACAAGTATATTGGCAAAACTTAAAGATGCCAATGAAGCGGGAAGTTTAGTTCACTTCTTAAGCGATTTTGATCAATCAAAAATCAATCTTAGTAAAATAGAGTCACGTCCATCAAGAGATAAAGATGGTTTTGGATATTGGTTCTTTATAGATTTTTATGGTCATATTGATGATGAAAATGTTAAAAATGTTATCCAAAAACATAAAGATGAGATCACATGGTTAGGCAGTTATGTTCAAGGAGACAGATAATGCAAGAAGAACAAAAAGTAAAAAAAGGGAAAAATGCTATAACATTTTATATTATTTTCTTTTTTGTAATGATTGCTTTTATAGCTATAGCTCCATTTATTGCTATTGATAATGTCAAACATAAAACATCTCTCCCACCAAAAGAAAGAATAAAATAAGGAAAAGCTCAATGGAATTTAATAAAACACTAGAAAATATCAAAAACTATGAAGCGGGAAAACCTATAGAACTCGTTATGAGAGACTATGGGATAGAGGAAAAGGATATCGTTAAACTTGCTTCAAATGAAAATCCATATGGTGTAAGTCCAAAAGTACAAGAAGTTGTTTCAAAGAATGTCTCAAAAATGTATATGTATCCTGATGATAGTATGTTTGAACTTAAGCAAGCTTTATCATCTCATTATAAAGTAAAACCAGAGAACTTTATCATTGGAAGTGGAAGTGATCAAGTTATAGAGTTCGCTATCCATGCAAAAGCAAACGCGAACAATGCTATCTTGATAAACTCCGTAACATTTGCAATGTATGAGATCTATGCAAAACAAGTTGGCACAAAAATCATCCGTACAACACAAACTCATCATGATCTTGATGAGTTTTATACACTTTATAAAGAGCACAACCCTGCAATGATCTTTTTATGTACACCAAACAATCCAACAGGTGATGCTATAGATACTACAGCATTGATCTCATTTTTAGAAAAAATCGATCATGAAACCTTAGTTGTTGTTGATGGAGCATATATGGAATATGCTTCAGTAAAAGATTTGAACAAAGCTGTTAAACCAAAAGAACTAATAGAGAAATTTCCAAATGTACTTTATCTTGGAACATTTTCAAAAGCATATGCTCTTGGGGGCATGCGTGTAGGATACGGCATAGCAAATCAAGATATCATCAGTGCTCTGTATAAGCTTCGTCCACCATTTAATGTTACAACCCTTTCACTCCTTGCAGCACAAACAGCGTTAGAAGATAAAGATTTTGTATCAATGAGTATTGAAAAGAACTTTGAACAAATGAAACGATATGAAGAGTTTGCAACTCAAAATGAGATCGAATTTATTCCAAGTTATACAAATTTTATAACCTTAATGCTCAAAAACACACAAAATTCATCAGAAATTTCTAATAATCTGTTAAAAAAAGGTATAATTGTACGAGATTTACAAAGCTATAATCTTAATGCTATACGAGTAACAATCGGAACACCTAAACAAAATGACAGATTTTTTGAAGAATTTGAAAAACTAATATAATTTTACGGACAATAGATGGACTTTAAGGCACTTTTTACCCAGCTCTCTTCGATTTATGCGAAACTTACGAAGCAGCAAAAGATCATAATAATGTCTGCTATCGTTGGTATAGTAGCATTTTTAGTCTTTCTTATTGTCTATACTGACCAAACAAAGCAAAGAGATGGCTATAAAGTTCTTTTTGAGTCTCTTTCAAATAATGATGCTGCAAAAGTAATAGAGCAACTTGAAAAAGACAACATACCATATAAAATAGCTCCAAATAATACTATTAAAGTTCCTGCTAGTGTTGTCTATAAAGAGCGTATTGCTATAGCAGCTCAAGGAATTCCAAAAGATAGTGGTGTAGGATTTGAACTTTTCGATAAACAAGAATTTGGCGCAACGAAATTTGACCAAAATGTTAAATATCAAAGAGCACTAGAAGGTGAACTTTCTCGAACAATCAGTGCACTTTCCCCAATTGAGAGTGCAAGTGTTTCTTTAGCGATACCAAAAGAAACACTTTTTATTTCCAAACAACAAGATCCAACTGCATCAGTTATGGTGAAACTAAAAGAGGACCATGTTCTTTCATCAAAACAGATACGTGGAATAAAAAATCTTGTTGCAGCTGCAGTCCCACGACTCAAACCTGAAAATGTAATGCTCGTTGACAGTGATGGAGAACCTCTAGGTGACCAAGATGAAAACACTCAACTTAAAGAACTTTCACAAGCCCAACAAAAATTCAAAAATAAAGAAGAGAAAAAAGCTCAAAAGAAAATCATAGAAGTGGTTGCTCCATTTGTTGGTGGAAAGAAAAAAGTAGTTGCACAAGTAAGTATAGATTATGATTTTTCTATTAAAAATACCACCAGTGAAAAATATGATCCAGAAAACGTTGTACGTAGTGAACAAACTTTAGAGGAAAAAAGGGAAGGTTTTACTCCAAAAGAAGTTGGTGGCGTTCCAGGTACAGTAAGCAATATAGGACCAGTTCAAGGTCTTAAAGGCACACAAACAAAAGAAAAGTATGAGAAAACAACTGGGACAACTAATTATGAAGTTGGAAAAACAGTATCTGTTGTTAAAGGTGAGTTCGCTAAGATCAAACGGATAACAGCAGCAGTACTTGTTGATGGACAATACAAACAAAAACTTGATAAAGATGGAAACCCTACCGAAGAGATGGAGTATGTTCCACTTAGTCAAAGTGACCTTGATGCTCTTACTTCCCTTGTAAGTCGTGCTATAGGGATAGACAAAACAAGAGGAGATGAAGTAACAGTACAAAATCTCCAGTTTAAACGTGAATCACAAGATGAAGCAGAAGCACAAATATCTAAAGTGATGAGCTTCACCCAAAAATATATAGCACCATTTTCAGGACTGTTACAGTATATCATGGTCATTGTGATCCTTTTTGTTCTTTATAAAAAGATTATTACTCCATTTGCTGAAAAAATGTTAGAAGTTACACAAGAAGAAGATGATATAGAAAAACCTGTTCTGAACTTAGAGGAAGAAGAGGATGAGGATCTTGTAGAAAAAGTACAAGCTATGAGAAAGAAAGTAGAACAACAACTCGGTGTATCTGAAAACTTTGATGAAGATGAACTTAAATATGAAGTACTCTTAGAAAAAGTCAAAGAGATGGTTGAGGAAAATACTGAAGAGATAGCATCATTACTCGAAGCTCTTTTATCTGAAGAGAATGAAAATGTAAAAGATGCAACAAACAAGGGGTAAACTATGAATCTTTCACCGTCACAACAAGCCCAATTTGATGAAATGAGCATAGCAGAAAAAATCGCTATACTCTTAGTACAACTTGGTGAAGATGCGACCAGTGCCATTTTTGCGAATATGAATATAGAAGCAATTACTGAGATTTCAAAGTTCATAGCATCTAATAAAACTGTTGAAAAACCTGTTGCAAGTGCAATTTTAGAAGAATTTTATGCGATCTTCCAATCTGGACAGTTTATAACAAGTGGTGGTTTGGAATATGCTAGAGAGCTTCTTTATAGAACATTAGGACCAGAAGAAGCAAAAAAAGTACTTGATAAACTTTCAAAATCTATGCAAAGTACTCAAAATTTTGCTTATCTTTCAAAAATCAAACCACAACAACTTTCAGATTTTATCATCAACGAGCATCCTCAGACCATCGCTCTTATTCTTGCTCATATGGATGCAACTGAAGCTGCTGAAACACTTCAATACTTTCCAGATGAACTTCGTAGTGAGGTTGCTATGAGAATGGCAAAACTTGGAGATATTTCCCCTTCTGTTATCAAACGTGTATCTGCTGTACTTGAGAGTAAACTTGAATCTCTTGCTTCATATAAAGTTGAAGTTGGAGGACCACGTGCTGTTGCAGATGTATTTAACCGTCTTGGTGCAAAAGCAGCTAAAGCAACACTTGCTCAAATAGAACAAGTAGATGAAGAACTTGCTCAACAGATCAAAGAGATGATGTTCACATTTGAAGATATTGTAACCCTAGATAAAAATGCTATTATTGAGATACTCAAAGCAATCGACAAAGCAGACCTTATGCTTGCACTTAAATCTGCGCCAGAGGAACTTAAAGAGAAGTTCTTTAGTGCGATGAGTGAAAGAGCAAAAGAAGCATTTATAGAAGAGATGCAATTTATGGGTCCTGTAAAAATGAAAGAAGTTGAAGCGGCACAACGACGTATAGTTGAAATCGTAAATCAACTTGCAGAAGCTGGAACGATCCAAATGGGTTCAACTGATGAAATGGTAGAGTAGGAAATGGCAGAAGTTATCTCGAATCAAAATATAGCTAGACATAATGTTGAAAAATATAACTTCAAAGTATTAGCTATTGGTTCTGGAGCGAAAAAAGCTATTTTTAAATCTTTTGATAAAGAAACCAACCAACAACAATCTTTACAAGAAAACACTCCTCCACCTCAACAAGAAACACCTTCTTCTGAGAATAACAGTTCATCAAAAGATTCTATCATTGAATCATTATTGAAAAAAACAGATGAAATGAGTTCAAACTTCATTAAACTCCAAATGAAACTTGAATCAATGCAAGAAGAGCATAAAAAAGAACTTGAAATGTTAAAACAAAGTTCTTTTGAAGAGGGTGTAGCCAAAGGGAAAGAAGAAGCATATAAAGAGTGTGAAGCAAAATACAATGAAACTTTAAATCTTTTTGCAACCTCCATTTCTAAACTAGAATCAAAAGCAAATGAGTATAATAATGAACTTGAAAAATTAAAAAATGAACTCACTTCTGCTGCTATAGATATAGCAAAAGAGGTAGTTTCTATAGAATTAGATCAACATTCAAGTCAAGTTGCCGAAGCTCTTGCACATTCTTTGATAGAAGATCTGCAAAATGCTTCTAAAATAACACTTAAAGTCAATCCTAAAGACTTTACATACATATCACAAAACTTTCAAAACCTACACCATGTAAAAGTCGTTGCAGACAATGCTGTCAGTGAAGGTGGAGTGATAGCTATAAGTGATATCGAAAATATCGATGCACAAATACCAAACAGATTTGAAAGAGTAAAGAGAGTTATATTAAGTGAATAAGCAAATAGATATTAAAAATAAAACTGTAGAAGAGTTAGAAGAAGTATGTAGCGATATTCGCCAAAGGATTCTTGAAGTTGTCAGTAGAAATGGTGGGCATCTTAGTTCAACACTTGGAGCAACTGAGCTCATAGTCGCAATGCACTATGTGTTTGACAGTTCAAAAGACCCGTTTATATTTGATGTTTCTCATCAAGCTTATGCACATAAACTTCTTACTGGCAGATGGGAAGATTTTGATACCTTGAGACAATTTAATGGTTTAAGTGGTTATACTAAGCCTAAAGAGAGTGAACATGATTATTTTGTCGCAGGACATAGTTCCACTTCTATCTCTATAGGTGTAGGAGCTGCAAAAGCCATTGCTTTAAAAAATGAACAAGATTCAAGAATCCCAGTTGTTATGATAGGTGATGGAGCGATGACAGCTGGAATGGTCTATGAAGCACTGAACGAACTAGGTGATAGAAAATACCCGATGGTAATCATTTTAAATGATAATGAGATGAGTATTGCAAAACCTATAGGAGCGATAAGTAGACTTTTAAGTTCTGCAATGGCAAGTTCTACATATCAAAAATTCAAAAAAGCAACAGAGAGTTTTGTCGATCAATTCGGTGATAGTGCAAGATATATCGCAAAACGGGTAGAAGAAAGTTTTAAACTTGTTACACCAGGGATCCTCTTTGAAGAGATGGGGATCGACTATATAGGCCCTATTGATGGGCATGATCTCAAAACACTAATAGATACACTCAACCTAGCAAAAGAACTTCAAAAGCCAGTGATCGTTCATGCTCAGACTCTCAAAGGGAAAGGGTATGAAATAGCTGAAGGGAAAGAAGAGAAATGGCATGGTGTTGGTCCTTTTGATCTTTCTAGTGGAGAAAGTTTAAAAAACACATCTTCAAAAAGTGCAACACAGATCTTTAGTGAAAATTTATATCAATTAGCCAAAAAAGACAAAAAAGTTGTTGGTGTTACCGCTGCAATGCCTAGTGGTACAGGAACAAGTAAACTTTTAGAGGAATTTCCTGAACGATTTTGGGATGTTGCCATCGCAGAGCAACATGCTGTTACATCAATGGCAGCACTTGCAAAAGAGGGTTTTAAACCGTTTGTTGCCATCTACTCTACATTCTTACAACGTGCATATGATCAAATCATTCACGATACATGTTTAATGGATCTTCCAGTTGTTTTTGCATGTGATAGGGCAGGAATCGTTGGAGAAGATGGAGAAACACATCAAGGAGTGTTTGATGTAAGTTTTTTACGTCTTATACCAAATATGACCCTCTTTGCACCAAGAGATGAAAAAAGCTTTCATCATGCAATGGAATTTGCATACAATTTTAAACATCCATGTTCTATACGCTATCCAAGAGGAAGCTTTATAGAGTGTGGCAATCTTACAGAATCTACCCCTTTTGAGCTTGGTAAAAGTCAACTTCTTCAAGAAAGTGATACAGATATACTCTTTATCGGTTATGGTAATGGTGTAGGAAGAGCATATCAAACCTCTTTACATGTAAACCAAGATGTAGCAATCTTGGATCTTCGTTTTGTTAAGCCTCTCGATACGAATATGCTTCAAAATCTTGCTAAAAAGCATACGAAATGGTTTATCTTTAGTGATACATCCAAAGCAGGTGGTGTAGGAAGTGCTATCGTTGAGTATCTCACTGAAGCAGATATCAATGGTATTGATGTAGTAAGTTTTGAATATGAGGATGAATTCATTACACATGGAAAAACACAACATGTAGAAGAATCTTTAGGTCTTTTACCTCAGCAACTGGCAAAAAAAATTCAGGACTCTATTTCCAATGCAATTTAGAGTCACTCAAAGCAAACTTATTGCGATAGTTTCATTAGTCTTTGTAGTTTTTTATAACTATCCATTTTTTTCTCATACCTTAGCAGCCTTTTCATGTAAAACATTCTTAGAATGTCTCAGAATTGTTTCACTTGGTGTTATCCTTTGGAGTATTATCAATATTTTACTCACACTTGTTAGCTCTCGATATACTACAAAACCCATTATTATCATGCTTTTTATGGTTTCCTCTTTCACAACATATTTTATGAACACTTATAATGTTGTTATAGATGATTCTATGATACGCAACGCACTCCAAACTGATATAAAAGAATCTCTTGGACTTTTTAATTCAAAACTCTTGTTATATATCTTATTTTTGGGGCTCTTCCCTTCATATATCGTTTATAGAACAAAGATCTTATATTATGACACCCTAAAAGAGATACGTGCAAAGATCAAAATGATCTTTTTCTCACTTGCTTTTATTATGATGAGCCTTTTTACATTCAATAAATTTTATGCATCCTTTTTCCGAGAATATAAAATACTTCGCTTTTATACTAACCCTACTTATTGGATCTATTCAGTAGGATGGTATATACAAGACAATCTAAAAAACAAGAATAAAGTTCTTAAAAAAATAGGGTTAGATGCGAAGATAGAAAATGATACGACAAGAAAAATCGTTTTTATGATCGTTGGAGAAGCTGCACGTGCAGATCACTTTAGTTTAAATGGTTACTCAAGGGAAACAAACCCTAAGCTATCAGAGGAAGATATTATCAACTTTTCAAAAATGTACTCTTGCGGAACCTCTACTGCTCACTCAGTACCATGTATGTTTAGTATTTATACACGAAAAGAATATAATTATGAAAAAGCACGTTATACTGAAAATGCTTTAGACGTTCTAAAACATACAAATAAAGTAGCTATACTTTGGAGAGACAATAACTCTGATTCTAAAGGAGTTGCACTACGTGTTCAACATGAAAACTATAAAAACCCAAAAAACAATCCTATATGTGATACAGAATGTCGAGATATAGGGATGCTTGTTGGTTTAGAAGAGTTCATAGATACACATAAAGAAAAAAATATACTAATCGTTTTACATCAAATGGGAAATCATGGTCCAGAATACTATAAACGCTATACAAAAGATTACAAAAAGTTCATTCCAGAATGTCAAACAAATCAACTCCAGGAATGTTCTAAAGAAAGTATCAGTAATGCTTACGACAATGCTTTGTTATATACTGACAACTTTTTATATAAAACAATTCAACTTGCCAAAAAATATACCAAAGCAGATACAGCTGTACTTTATATGAGCGATCATGGTGAAAGCCTTGGAGAAAATGGAATATATCTTCATGGATTACCCTACTTTATAGCACCAGATGCCCAGATCCATATAGGGTCTTTTCTTTGGTTAAACGACAAGTTCCAAGATCATCTAAATATCTCAGATATCGAAAAAAGAAAAGATAAGCAATTATCTCATGATTATCTTTTCCATACTCTTCTTGGTCTTTTTAATGTAAAGACAAAAGTGTACGATCAAACATTAGATATCGTACACTAATTTAATTGTTATATGATTTTAAATACTCTATAAATATCTCTTTTTTTACAGGTCTTGAATAAAAATATCCTTGAAGTTGATCACATTCTAACCTTTTTAAAGCCTCTACATGTTCTTTTGTTTCAACACCTTCTGCAACAGTTTCAAAACCAAGGGAGTGTGCCATAGTGATCACCGTTTTTACGATCATTTTATCTTCATCATCTTCAACCATATCCATAACAAAAGTCTTATCGATCTTTAGGATATCTATTGGGAACTTTTTCAAATATGCCAATGAAGAATATCCTGTACCAAAATCATCGATCACAATCGATACACCTATACTCTTCAATCTTGAAAGCACTCTTAATGTCACATCTATATTTGCCATTGAAAGACTTTCTGTGATCTCAAATTCTAGTTGCTGCGGGTTAACATTATATTTTTTGATCATCAAAGATATTTGTTCTATCAGTTTTTCATCTTGAAACTGTTTCGCTGATAAATTAATAGCAATTTTTAATCCTGCTTTTATAGAATTATGAAACTCTGCAAGATCAGATATACATTTTTCTATGATCCAATCTCCTATCTCAATAATAAGTCCTGTATTCTCCGCTACATCAATAAATTCATCAGGAAAAATCAAACCTTTTTTTGGATGATTCCATCGTATCAATGCTTCAGCACCCAAAATATCACCAGTTGATGCTTTGATCTTTGGTTGATAATAGATCTCCAATTCATTTTTCTTTTGAATAGCTATTCTTAGGTCTTGTTCTATCTCAAGCTCTTTAGAGATAAAGTTCGTCATACTTTTGGAAAAGAACTTATAATTATTTTTACCATCGTTTTTCGCATCATACATAGCGATATCTGCGTTTGTCATCAGACTATCTATATCTGTTCCATTTTCAGGATATATAGCTATCCCTATACTTGTTGTGATATATAAATGGTGTTTATCTACAATGTGCTTTCCTCGAAGCGCTTCAAGACATTTTTCTGCGATATTACGGAGATCTTCTATACTATCAAATGAAGGAATCAAAATAACGAATTCATCTCCACCTATTCTAGCAACGGTATCAGATTCTCTTAGTTGCGCTTTTAAAAGATTTGCTATATACACTAAAAGTCTATCACCGGTATCGTGTCCTAGTGTATCATTGATCAATTTAAAATGATCCAGATCCAAAAACATTAAAGCAAATTTTTTATTCTCTACCTGGGCAGTTTGTAAAGTTTTATGGATTCTATTTTTTAACAATACTCTATTTGGTAAAGAAGTAAGAGGATCATAAAATGCTAATCTTTCTATAGTTTGCTTTGTTTTATTTTCTTGTGTTACATCCATAGTCGTAGCGATCAGCTTTATATCACCGTTTGCTTTTTTATTCACCCTTCCTTTCGTTTTTATATCGATAATCGAACCATTATCTATTTTGATTTTATAACTAAGATCAAAACTTGTACCATTTTCAATAGCCTTTTGTAGTATTAAATTGACCTTATCATAATCCTTATCGATAATAAATGATAAAAACCTCTCCCACGTAATCTTAGTTTTAGAATCTAACTTTAAGATCCTATATATCTCATCACTGAGCTGTAACCTTTTCGTTTTTACATTGTATTCCCAGCTTCCTATATTTGCAATACGTTGTGCCTGTTTTAAATGAGCTTCTTTTTCACTAACCGTTTCATGAAGACTATGAATACTATCAAGATATGTTTTTAGATTTTCCAATAAAATATTTGCAGATCTTGCTATAACACCAACTTCATCTTTTGTTTTAATATCAAAAGGGATCTTTTGAGGATTCTGTGGATCAAATTTTTCTAAGAATAATGCTAACGAACGTAAATTTTTCAATGTGCTATAAAGAGAAAACCCTACAATCAAAATGGAGACTATAAAAATAAAAACACCAAATATTAACCAACCATAAAACTTATCCATAAATTTCTTATATGCACTATTTGAATAAACTAATGTCATCTCACCTAATTTTATCGATGTGGCAGGATCTATCAAAGAAGAATGTGAGAAAAAATGGTTTTCTTTTTTTAGCACTTGAAGTGATTTATCTGTATTGGAAAATATCAGAGGCTCTTTTAGTTTTGGTGATTCTATCTTGATAAAAAGGATCTTTTTATTTTCAAGCTGTTTTTGTGCAACTTCATTGATAGAATCTGTAAGATCATAACTTAAATTTAAAGAAATGATAGGATTGATATTTGACTCTATTGAACGAATACCTTCTCTTACTATCGAAATATAACCATGAGAAAAAAAATAGTTCGCACTAAAAAAAACGATCCCTATAAAAATAGAAGAGGATAAAAGCAGTAAAAAAAGCGTTTTTAATACTATTGAATTAAAAAATACTTTCATAACTTACTACCTTGTATATCAATCTTTTCTGAAACATAAATATCTGATATTTTTAAAAGTACTGATTTAAAAGAGATATCTGTAGCTTTTGCAGCACTTAGATTAATAATAGGCTTTACTTTTTGAGAGATCTCCAAAGAAAGTACAATACCATTTTTAAGATCATGATTGAGATATGCAAAGGTTAAGGCTTTTATCTGCTTAGCTCTTTTAACTGTTTGTTTTATATTTTTTATATTTGTCGGAAATAAATAATAAATATTTGCATTAGATGATGCAACTTGTTCATAAGGAAGTAAAACAGTTTTAATCATATAACCTTTGATTTTATTATGATACCTTTTTTGAATCCTTTCTTCCAAAGTAAGTGCATTTCTATAATCATTTGCATCATATAGGATCGTGATCTTGATAGTATTATTTGTTATTTTTTCCTGATAGTTATTATCCATAAGATATATTTTTGGTAAAAGGATTGCATGGATCTTTAATAACGAATCATTTATCGATACCGCAAAACCAAAAGTTACTATAAAAAATAATAAAAATAATATTCTCATCACTAAAATTCCATCGACACATTAAGTGTAACAGTTCTTCCTCCATCATCATAATCTTCATTATATCTATTTGGAGAGATATTATAATATACTCCCTCATTAAATAGGTCATGTACAACCAACGAAGCACAAAGACTTTTATAGTTATAAGAGATAGTTTGATCAAATATCCAACTCTCTTTCATATCACCTCTTGGATCTGTATCTGCTCTTTTTGAACTTGATATATATCGTAAAAATGAACCAAAAACAAAACCAGAATCTAACTGATATGTTACTGTAGTAGAAGCGACAAAGTTCGCCACATTAGGCAATGCATTTCCATCATCATCTTTTGCATCTATATAACTTGCCATAAAATCAAGTTGCATTGCATTATTTGGAATATATCCATAATCAAACTCTACACCATAAAAATTGTTTTTAGTATCTTGTATATACTTTCCTAACGTTGGATCCTTCGTTATCATATCTTCTATCTTGCTTGCATAAATATTGAATTTAAATATATTCATTGAAGAGTGCTTAAAAACGATACCTGTTTCTATACTATCTGATTTCTCTGCATCTAGATCACTATTTGAAGTAAGTTCTATCCAAGATGGAGCACGAAATGAATGGGAATAAAGAGCCTTTAACCTCACTTGATCATTCATAATATATACAATACCAAAGCTAGGAGAAATAGAATCTTTAAAGTCTGAATAATAATCATAGCGAAGACCAAAGGAGATATTGGTCATTGGATTAAAAGAGTATTCATCGTTAAAATATACTGAACTTATCTTTCTATCAAATCCAGATCCTATGATAGGGTTTTTCTCTAACTCTTTATCATTGATAGCTATATCATTTTGTGTTTCATCAAAATATTCAAATCTTGCTCCTATAAGTAGTTGATTGTCCACTAAAGATTTAGAAAGAAGATTGAATTCAGTAAAATAGTTTCTTTCCTTATAGTCTGTATTGATTATTTTAAGATCTGTTAATGCTGTTTCTACTTTCTGATTGTACCCTATATAACCAAGGGCTACTTTAAGAGTATTATCCTTATCAATATCTTTTTTATAACTTAACTCTCCAAAAAAAGAAAGATCCTCATGATAAAACCTATCTGAATCTGTATCTAAAATACCAAAAACACCATATGCATTTCCCTGTGTATCTTTTTTTACACGTCCATTAAAGCTAAAATCTTCACCTTGAAGATTGATCCCTATCGAATAATCCTCAAAACGTCTATCACTATCTCCTTCATATCCACTATCATTTGAAGAGACCTCAATTGTTTTATTATTTTTCTGATAATAACCATCAATGGAAAACTTCATCTTATCAATCATTGTAGAAAGAACTGCACCACCTTTATTGTAACTATATGATCCACTACTTATGAAAAGACTTTTTTTGGTTGTATCTTGTGAAACTTTTGTAATGATATTAATAACACCACTTATAGCATTTGATCCATAGAGAACTGAACCGGCTCCACGGATTACTTCTATACGATCGATAAGCTCTATAGGAAAATCAAGATAATAATAAATAGAAGCACGATAGGCATTGTTGATGACTACACCATCAACCATTAACTTCACTTCCCCTTTTTGTGTCACACCTCTAAAGATCACAACAGGAACACCTGAGAGCTCTTTTCTCAGCTGTACACCCGGAACAAATGCAAGTGCTTCAAATACATTTCTAACACCTAGATTTTGTAATTCTTCATTTCTTAAAACTGTTACGAAAGAGGGGGTATCATCAACATTGAGCTTTGTTTTTGTCGCAATCTCACTTACTTCATCAAGACTTGCCATGAAATCTATATCAATCTCTTCTGCATATGATGAAAAGGAAGCAAATACCAAAAAGGTCAAAAAATATTTTCTCATCAAGGATCCTAAAATATAATTTACATACTATACATCTACTATATTTTAGCATAATAATCATAAAATATCTTGTTTTTAAAAATAGATGCTAAATATTGACCCTTGTAATTTTGTACTTTTAATATCAAGTTTAAAACCATGTACCCGTACTATATGTGATACAAGTGAAAGTCCGATCCCTAAAGAGTTATCCCATCCATTTGAAGAAACTCTATAGAACTTACCGGTGATCTTTTCTATCTCATCCTTATCGATCCCTACACCTTTATCCTCTATACTTAAAGCATCTTTTGTCAGCTTCACATACACTTCGTCTTCTGAGTATTTCAAACCATTTTCTATCAAATTCTTAACGGCAACAACAAATAATGCTTCATCAACATCCAAGACAATATCATCTTTTATCTTATATTCGATCTCACGTGTTGGGTAACTTTGTTTGAGGTCTTCGATAACATCTTTTACCAATGTAGAAATATTTGTCGGTTTGTATTTGATAGGTTGGGAATCCTCTTCAAGTTTTATAAACAAACGAAGCCTATCTATCATCGCTGAAAGTTTCATAGAATTTTTATGGATCTTATCCAAGAACTTATCTCTGATCCTTGGATGGATATCTTTATCTTCTACTAATGTTTGCGAATACCCACTTATCACCGATATAGGGTTCTTAAACTCATGTGAAACCGCTGAGAGTATCTCATCTTTTTGACGGTTTGCAAGTTTGAGTTTTGCAGTATATTTGCTTTTTTTCTTGTTCTTCTTTGCCAGTTCTTGAGAAAGTTTACTCAGATGTTGAGTGATCTTTTGAAATTCCTCTGAAAAATCTGAACTTATCTTTGATGCAGAGGTTTGGTTTTTCATATCCTTTAAAAAACTCAGTATCTTATCGGTTTCATAACGGATATCATCAGATATCTTATAAGTTATATATACAAAAGCCCCTAAGAATAAAACAAACACGATCGATATCTTAATCGAAAAAGCGATGAAATTTTCATAAACCTCATCAAAACTTGTCGCTGCACGGATAAAATACTCTTTATCATCTATCTTGATCTTCTTTGCAACATAAAGGAGTTCTTGCTGTAACGTTTTTGATTCTCTTATACTTACACCATAAGGTTGATAAGTAGAATCAAATATTTCCGGTCTGCTTTTATGATTGTCCATTGTTGTTGCATTGGCATCACTGTCAGCTAAGACCTTTCCATCTTTATCCACTATAGTCACACGAATAGAGGTGAGTTTCTTTACAGCAGTCGCTATATTTTGAAAATCTTGGGAGTGCTGTAGTTCCAGCGCGATAAGATCGACATCATGGATCAAGTCTTTTTTGATCTGCTCTATATAAAGTTCTTTGATCCAAAAATAACTCACACCACCAACTACGATAAGAACAAAAAATGAAAGGATGATAAATTTTTTGAGGATTTTTGTAGAAAGGTTTTGCATACTCACCTGCTTTGTGTACTAAAGATATACCCTTCCCCACGTACAGATTGAATGTATTCTTTTGTATTTTGAGGGTCTATCTTCTCTTTTAGGCGTTTTATAGCGACATTGACTGTTTTGGTTTGTCTATTTTCATAGTCTTCCCAAACCTCTTGGAGTAAAAACTCTCTACTTAAAAGGGTCTCTTTGTGTTTGATCAAAACCAACAAAAGGTCATGCTCAAGTTTTGTAAGAGGTACTTCCTCTTTTTCTATAAAGAATTTTTTCTTGGTAGCATCATAGAGGATATCACCCTCTTTTTGTATCTCAACATCCCCTTTCACACGCTTTAAAACCGCTTTTACACGCGCTTTGAGGATGTTAAGATCAAACGGTTTGGTAATATAATCATCCCCTCCCCGCTCAAAACCATCTAAAATATCTTCACTTTTGTCTTTCGCACTAAGATAGATAACAGGATAGTTATACCCCTCTTGTTTTATCTGCTTGATAAATTCACTTCCCTCTACACCAGGGAGATTTCTATCCATGATAATAAGTGAAACATCCTCTTCATCTAAGATATCTCGGACATTTTTTGTATCTTTACATGTGATCACTTCATACCCCTCTTTTAAAAGGGTATATTCAACAAGATCCAAGATATCTTCTTCATCATCAACGATAAGGATCGTTTCATCCATCTAGTATCCTTTTTTAAAGGCTTATGAGAACTCACCGCCTATTGAAGCATAAAGTAATAATGACGCAATAGAAAGTGCACGATCTGCGATCTTTTCACTCTTACGAAGAGAAGAAAGCATTTTATTTGTTTTTTTAAAGTCACTGTTTTGATCTATTTTTGAAAGTACATTTGTTTCTATCATATCATACAGATCATCTGATTTACTCTCAGCGATCAGTACTTTTGAGTAAAGTTCCTGTACTTCATCAACATCACAGTTTGTTATCATCTCTACCATATTGCTCAATGCTTCTACTGTCGCACGCTGCATAGGCATCGCGTACTCATTAACGATATCACGCTCGAGTTCTTGACATGTAACAATAAATCCTTTAATAAAACTTCTTGTATTTGATGAGGCACGAACAAGTTCATTTGTTATTTTCAAGTATGCAACCAACAAACGCAGATCTTTTGCTTCAGGAGAAAAAAGTGCTAACGTTTTTACGATATTGTTATCTATCGCTGTTGCTTTATTGCTCACATTTCTTATATAATCACGTGCTTGGCTAAATGTCTCATTATCACACTCTTGCATCGCTTCAAGTATAAGTTCATTTGCCTTCAAAAGACCATCTGCTATCTCTTTAACTGAACCTTGAATTTCATCAAGTTTTTCTTTGTATTGTGGTAACATTAACCAAATCTCCCTGTAATATAATCTTCTGTTTTTTGTTCTTTTGGATTTAAGAAGATCTTTTCTGTTTCATCATATTCTATAAGATCTCCAAGATACATAAATGCCGTATAGTCACTAATACGACTAGCTTGTTGCATATTATGTGTAACGATCGCTATAGAAACATCTTTTTTCAGCTCAACGATCAGTTCCTCGATCGCTCCCGTTGAGATAGGATCAAGGGCAGAAGTTGGCTCATCAAACAAAAGCACTTCTGGTTTTACCGCAACCGCTCTTGCGATACAAAGTCTTTGTTGTTGACCTCCTGAGAGCCCCATAGCTGATTTATTTAATCGGTCATGAACTTCTTTCCATAATGCAGCACCTTTAAGAGCATTTTCTACTCTATCGCTAAGTTCACTTTTATTTTTAATCCCCATGATCTTTAATCCATATGCCACATTATCAAAAATACTCATAGGAAATGGTGTTGGCTTTTGAAAGATCATTCCTACTTTTTGACGAAGCTTAATAAAGTCATTTTCTTTTTTAATCTCTAAAATATTTTCAAACTCGTTTGTTTCAAGATTTAAAAGTTCTATCCTACCCTCATACTTATTCCCAGGATAAAGATCATGGATACGGTTCATACTTCTAAGTAGTGTTGATTTTCCACACCCACTAGGCCCTATAAGGGCTGTGATCTTGTTTTTCATGATCGGTAAAGTGATCCCTTTAAGTGAGGGAGCACTTACTCCAGGATAAGTAAAATAAAAATCTTCAACTTTCATTATAGGCATAATAGTTTTCCTTATTTATGTTTGTTTCTTGTAATATAGCGACCAGTTAAGTTTATAACAAGTACGATAACAGTGAGTATAAAACTCGCAGCCCATGCAAGATCACGGCTTGCCTTTTCTGGTTCATTGGCAAGATCATAGATACTCACCGTGAGTGATGGGAAAGACTCTGCAAGGTTTAAACTAAAATAGTTACTCGTTTCACTTGTAAAAAGCAGTGGAGCAGTTTCACCAATAATACGTGCAAATGAAAGAAGGATCCCTGTCATGATCCCAACTTTTGCTGCTTTTATAACGATATCAAAGATCACTTTATATTTACTCGCTCCTAGTGCGATCCCTGCTTCACGAAGCTCTTTTGGTACAAGAGAGAGCATAGAATCAGTCGTATTGATGATGATTGGTATCATCATGATCGCTAACGCTATAGCTCCTGCAAAACCACTTGTTCCACCCATAGGAATCACAACAACAGCATATACAAACGCACCTATAACAATACTTGGAGCACTCATCATGATATCACTAAGATCTCGTATAAATTCCGCATACTTACCACGACCATATTCACGGATATAGATCCCGGCAACCATTCCAAGAGGAATTCCGATGATAGAAGCAAGACCTGCCATAACGAACTGCCCTATTATAAGATTTCTAAGTCCTCCATCAACAAGGTCTTTTAAAAAAAGGTCAAAATGAAAAGAAGTGATCCCCTTTGCTACTAAAGTAACCAAGATCCAACCTAAAAATGCCAAACCTATAACAGCAGAAAGAGTTGAAAGTGCTAAAATGATCTTATTAATAAGAAGTCTCATTTTTTAACCCTTTTAAGAAAGTAAAATTTTGCAAAACTAATGATTGCAAAAGAGATGATAAAAAGGATCAATGCAAGATAAAAGAGCGCACTCTCACCAAGACCACTTGCTTCACCAAAGTTATTTGCCAAAGCTACCGGTATAGAGATGGTTGGATCGGTGATCTTTTGAGGCAGTGAGAAGATTGAACCAATAAGAAATGCCACTGCCATCGTTTCCCCTAATGCACGACCAAGTGCTAAGATAATAGAGCCGATGATCCCAACTTTAGAGTATGGAAAGATCACATCTTTGATCACTTCAAATTTTGTCGCTCCCATCGCATATGCACTCTCTTTTAAGACATTTGGCGTGGTGTTCATACTATCACGTGTGATCGCTGCCATAAATGGAAGTATCATTACACCTAAAACAAGTCCAGCAGTAAGAAGTGAGACTTGATATCCACCAAAA